>QWCE01003011.1_pt1 | contig 20127 bp, 15 predicted proteins | sample 1972531 | NCBI WGS metagenome assembly QWCE01 (sample SAMN09866716, study PRJNA288562) | Human gut metagenome isolate term4_stool, whole genome shotgun sequencing... | reverse complement strand
AGACGAGACGGATCTTATCATCGTCCACGAAGGAGAGACCGCGTTTCTTCCATTCCTGCTGAATCGTTTTCAAATGGGTAGGAATATCGGTCGTATTGGCAGTTTTGACCGGGGCGAACAGCACATCAAACTTTTGCCGTTCATCGCCGCAAAGGGATTCCGGGTCAGAATCCAGTGTTTCATAGTCCATAAACAGGGTGTCCTCGGCTGAGTCAAGGTCTGCCTTGCCTGTGACAGTGATAAAATCACCGAACAGCCCACAAGCGGTGATCCGACAGTTCCAGCCGGGGAAGGTGTCATATTTTTCCGTCCATGCGTCCTGCATGGAGTAAGGATCGTATTTCAGATCCGAAGGCTTGGCGTTTTCAAAACCTGTGGTGAGCCATGCCGGGTCCACGGCATTGTTGAACTTCTGCACATGATCAAAGAAGGTCCGTATCCGCAGGTCGGATACGCCGGCATTCTGCAAAAGTTTGGAAAGAAGAGCCTGTGTATCCGAATCTGCCAAATTGGAGTATTCGATTTGCTGAAGGACAGGCTGAGAAGTTTTTTGAGTGCAGCCCCCTGCCAGAAATGCACCGCAAAAAAGTGCAGCGGTGCAGACAAGAAAAGTTCGACGTTTCAAAAATGGTCACCTCGCTTGTTTTTCGGAAAGCTGTAGTCTCCACCATAGGCGAAGAGAGCAACGCACGATGCGGCAGCTTTCCGAACGGTTTTCTTCATGTCGGACACAACAGGAGTATACCCAAGTTGGAATGAAAATTTTCCGTTTTTTCCGAACGGAAGGTCCAAATCGCTTTCTGAATACAGTGTCATAATGCGCTGCTTGCCGCCCATATCGTATTAACGCCAAATGATACCCATTCACACACGATTTTCTGGGGGGTGTGTTTCGATACCGTTCGGGAGAGCGCTTGCATGGCATGCAAGAGGTCACCGGTTCGATCTCGCTATTCTCCACCCAAAAAGCACTGTACTTCGTTGGAAGTACGGTGCTTTTCTTTTTGCATCTGCGGACGCTGACAATGCAGTCCGTCTGGCCTTATCGACGATCAAAGCCGAGATAGCGGGTGCCCTGAAAACTCAGCTTTCCAATGTCGCCCTCCACAAGCATTCCGTAGTCCGAACCATCTACTTCGAGCTCCATGCGGTCGCCGCTTTCCACCTGAAAGGTTACATAATAGGTCGTGAACGTATGCATCATCGTATTGTCCGTATGGTGGCGAGAAACTTCCGTGCGCTTTGCCACCACCGCAGCCGGAACGGTCAGCCGCGGCGAATGGTTGTTTTTGTTCCATGTGCTGATATTTCCGATGATGGTGTATAGGATCATGCCCAAAACCACAAGGAACAGGATGGGAAACAGAATACTGAACAGCATATCAATTCCAGTGTAAAACATCTTATTCCTCCAAAATTTCTTCCAGCAGGTCCTTTACATCGTCCAAAAAAGATTCTTCTCCGAGGGTGTTCATCTTAAAAAACACCGCCTGACTGCCTCCTGCGGTGATGGCGGACAGCCGGATCGGACTGTCCGCATTCTGGAACATGGTCAGCGTCAGACTCAGGCGGTTGCCGCCGACCATGCTGTACCGCTCAAACACGCGGACACTGCACCGTGCTTCGCCCTCCTTGAAATCGCTGCCCGCTTCCAGGTCGGCAGACCAGCTGCTGTTCGGGATCTCCTGTTCCAATTTGCGGAGAAGCGTGTTGAATTTCTGATTGCGGATGGTCTTTTCAAAAATCGCCATAGAGGGCCCTCCATTCTGCCAACGAAATTCGGTCTGTTTGCCTTAAATACGGACAGGCGGCAATAAAAATTGCAGAAAAACACCCGGAAAGTAAAATTTTCCGGAGCCGCGCACGAAAAAAGGACTGCTGCACAATTTTCAGTGCAGCAGTCCTTTTGCGTATCAGGAAAAACAGGTGCTCAGCCCTCGGAGGCAAAGAACTCCTTGGTCAGCTTGACCACGGTGCCGGAGAGCAGCAGTAATGCGATGAGGTTGGGGATGCTCATCAGGCCGTTGAAGGTGTCGGCGATGCTCCACAGCAGGCCCAGGTCCACGGTCGCGCCCAGAATGGACACGAAGGAGTACACCACAAAGAAGGGCTTTGCCACCTTGTCGCTGTGGCAGAGGAACACCAGGAAGCGGGAGCCGTACAGACCCCAGCCGATGATGGTGGAAAAGGCAAAGCAGCAAAGCGCCACGGCGGTAAAGATGGAAGCCCAGCCGCCGTAGGTGGTGGTAAAGCCGGAGATGGTCAGCTCTGCACCGGCTGCGGTGCCGTAGTTCACGGGGGTGCCGCTGCACAGGATGACCATGGCGGTCAGGGTGCAGATGATGATGGTGTCGGCAAACACCTCAAAGATGCCGAACATGCCCTGCTTCACCGGCTTTTTGGTGTCGGCGCAGGCATGGGCGATGGAGCCGGTGCCAAGGCCGGCCTCATTGGAAAAGATGCCGCGGGAGACGCCCTTCTGCATGCTGATGAACAGGCTGCCGATGGTGCCGCCGGTGAAGGCAGCGGGGTTGAAGGCACCGGCCACGATGGACTCCAGCACATAGGGCAGGCGGGGCAGGTTGAGCCCTACTACGCCCACAGCCAGCACGATGTAGAACAGCGCCATGAAGGGCACCAGCTTTTCGCTCACGCTGCCGATGCGCTTGATGCCGCCCAGCAGCACCATGGCCACCAGCATGGCCACGATGATGCCCACGATGATGTTCAGCGTGCTCAGGAAACCGCTGCCCACCACACCGTATTCCAGCAGGGCGGTGTCCACGGCGGCCACGATGGTGTTCACCTGCGTGGCATTGCCGGTGCCGAACACGGTCAGCACGCCGAACAGCGAGTACAGAAATGCCAGGAACTGCCAGCGCTTGCCCAGACCGTTCTTGATGTAATACATGGGGCCGCCCACCCACTCGCCGGTCTCACTGCGCTCGCGGAAATGCACGGCCAGGGTCACCTCGGCAAACTTGGTGCACATGCCCAGCAGCGCGGAGCACCACATCCAGAACACGGCACCCGGGCCGCCGATGGCAATGGCGCCTGCCACACCGGCGATGTTGCCGGTGCCCACGGTGCCGGCCAGTGCGGTGCACACCGCCTGGAAGGGGGTTATGGCACCGTCCGAAGCGTCCTTTTTGCGGAACATGCGTCCGATGGTGGTTTTGATGGTGTACGGGAATTTGCGGATCTGCAAAAAGCCGGTGCGCACGCTCAGAAGCAAACCCACACCAATGATGCACACCATGGCGGGCACGCCCCAGATAAAATTGTTGACTGCCGTATTGACGGCCGTGATCGTCTCGATCATAATTCGTCCCACATCCTCTGTAAAGTCTTGCGTTCTGACACATTTTGTCAACGCAACATAAAAACTATTCTACCGTATTTCTGCGCAGCTGTCAAATGAAATCCCTGCATTTATGCGCCCCGCAGGGCGACGGGAATGCAACAAAAAAGCAGGCCGCCGGGGTCGGGCAGCCTGCTGCAAAAGGGGCCGGAAAGGTTCAGTGCCGGGCCGCCGCGCGGTGGTACACCGGGTAGGCCACCAGTGCGGTGAGCACCTCGGTGATCCAGAAGGCGTGCCACACACCGTCCGGGCCAAGGCGGCCGCACAGCACTGCGGCCAGCGGCATGATGAACACCACATAGCGGCACAGCGAGATCACCAGCGACGGCACGCCCTTGCCAAGGCCCTCCAGTGCGCCGGACGAGGTGGTGGACACTGCCGACACCACAAAGCCGATGCAGATGATGCGCAGGGCCTTGGCACCGGCGGCGATGGTATCGGGGTTGGAGGTGAACAGCCCGATGAGCTGCCCGGAGGCCAGCAGACAGATGACCGTGCCCAGCGCCATGATGGCGATGCTCATGAACAGGGTGAGCTCGTACAGCTTCTTCACGCGGGCGTGCTCCCTGGCACCGTAGTTGTAGCCGATGAGCGGGCGCATGCCCTGTACGATGCCGTTGGCGGGCAGGTACAAAAAGGTCTGCAGCTTGTAGTAAATGCCCAGAATGACCACATAGCTCTGGGAGAACCCGGCAAGCAGGCTGTTGAGGAAGGTGACCAGCAGGGAGGGCAGAGCCAGGTTCAGGATGGCCGGCACGCCGATGGCGTACAGCTTGCCGTCCAGTGCAACGTCCGGGTGCAGGCCGCTGCGGCTCAGCCGCACCGGCAGTTCGGTGCGCAGGTAGACGAACAGGTACACGCACAGGCTCAGCAGCTGGCCGATGCCGGTGGCCAGCGCTGCACCGGCAATGCCCATGGCGGGCACCGGGCCCAGGCCGAAGATCAGGACGGGGTCCAGCAGGATGTTGCACGCGCAGCCGAACACCAGCGCCACCATGGTCACCTTCATGCGGCCCACAGCCTGGAACATCTTTTCAAAGGCCAGCGCGGCCATATTGATGGTGGCAAACAGGAACACGATGGTGGAGTAGGTGATGCCGGAGGCCACAAGGCTCTCGTCGGTGGTGAACCGGCGCAAAAAGCCCGGCATGACGGCAATGCTCACCACCGTGATGACCACGCCGTGCAGCAGGCTGAGCACCATGCCGTGGGTGGCGGCGATCTCGGCCTTTTTGCGGTCGCCCGCACCCAGGTACAGGGCGATCATGGCGTTGATGCCGATACCAAAGCCGATGGCGATGGCGTTGGCAAAGTTCTGGATGGGGTATACCAGCGAGAGGGCGGTCATGGCGTCCTCGCTGATCTGTGCCACAAACAGGCTGTCCACGATGTTGTACAGGGAGTTGACCAGCATGGAGATCACGTTGGGCAGCGCCATGGACAACAGCAGCGGCAGCACGGGGCGTTCTTTCATAAAGGTATCGTTCATTGATTTCTCGCTCCTGACAGATCGAAAATGGAAAAAGACCGCAAAAAAGCCACACAATGGCTTTTTTGAAGTCATTGTGTGGCGAAAAGTAGCATAGTGCTGTAAAAATCCACACGGTTTTTATTGACTGAAGGATACCACATCCCCGGGGCATTGTCAAGGAGACTGGGTGCAAGAGTATGACTTTTATAGGCTTGACCATTTTTTGTGCAGGGGTTACAATAAAATTGTAGCTTTTATAAAAAGGAGAAACCCGCATGAAATGGATGATCGCGTCCGACCTGCACGGGTCGTATTTCTATGCCAGCCAGATGCAGCAGGCGTTTGAACGGGAACAGGCCGACCGGCTGCTGCTGTTGGGGGACCTGCTCTACCACGGCCCCCGCAACGACCTGCCGGAGGGCTATGCGCCCAAGCAGGTCATGCCTTTGCTCAACGGCATGAAGGACCGCCTGCTCTGCGTGCGCGGCAACTGTGACGCCGAGGTGGACCAGATGGTGCTGGAATTCCCGGTGCTGGCAGACTATGCTGTGCTGCCGGTGGGCAGACGGCTGGTGTACGCTACCCACGGCCATGTCTACAACACCAAGACCCCGCCGCCGCTGGCCCCCGGCGACATCCTGCTGCACGGGCACACCCACATCCCGGCGTGGGAGCCCTTCGGGCAGGGCAGCCTCTACCTGAACCCCGGCTCGGTGAGCCTGCCGAAGGAGGGCAGCGCCCACAGCTACATGACGTTGGAAAACGGCTGCTTCCGGTGGAAAACCATGGACGGCCGGACCTACCACGAACTGACCCTGAGCGAAACCTGAACAACACAGCGCCCGCCTGCTTCCGGAGTGGTTCCGGTGCAGGCGGGCGCTGTGCTTATCCAAAAAAGAAGAAAGAAGAAGAGAGCAGAGTGGGGTTACTCGGCAGCGTAGGCGGAAGCGTTGCTGCCGGCGATGCGGCCGAACACCACGAAGTCGCACACGGCATTGCCGCCGATGCGGTTGCCGCCAACGGGTACGGCATTGGCTTCCTGAGCGGCGAGCTGCTGGAACACCTGAACAACGCGGTGCCGTTCAACGCGTTTCCGCTCCGGGACTGCACCCTCCCGCTGGAGTCGGTGGCAGCCTGGCGGGCCGGGAACTATCTGCCCCGGTACGCGTTGGCGTTCATCGAGCGGATGGAACAGCAGGAAAACCAGAAATACAACAATAGCGCAACAAAAGTGCACTGACCCCGGCGTAAAACAAACAAAAATAAACCGGCCCTTCTCCTTTGGCAGCACAGCGCTGCCGGGGAGAGGGGCCGGTGTTTTTGTAGGTGGAAAAAGGCTCACAGCTCCACTTTTTCCTGCGCGCGGTACTGCAGGGCCTCCAGCAGGGCCTCCTCGTCCAGCAGGCTTTTTCCGGCCAGGTCCGCCACCGTCCGGGCTACCCGGAGGATGCGGTCATGGGCCCGGGCCGAAAGCCCCAGTGCATCGTAGGAGGCGCGGAGCAGCCGTTCCGCACCGGGGGTCATGCGGCAGATGCGCCGCACCTGCCCGGCGTTGAGCTGGGCGTTGCAGTGCACCCCCTCGTAGCCGGGGGCCGCATAGCGTTTTGCCTGGATGGCCCGCGCCGCCAGCACCTGTTTGCGCAGGTCGGCACTGCTCTCGGCGGGGGCGGCGGTGTGCAGCTCGTCAAAGGCGATGGGGTCCATCTCCACGCACAGGTCGATGCGGTCCAGCAGTGGGCCGGACACCCGGCTGCGGTACTGCCGCACCGCGCTGGGCGAGCAGGTGCACTGCCGGGTGGGGTGGCCGTAGTAGCCGCATTTGCAGGGGTTCATGGCGGCCACCAGCTGGAAATGGCTGGGGTAGGTGGCGCTGCCCGCGGCCCGGCTTACGGTGATCTGGCCGTCCTCCAGCGGCTGGCGCAGCACCTCCAGGCTCTCGCGGGAGAACTCCGGCAGTTCGTCCAGGAACAGCACGCCGCAGTTGGCCAGACTGCACTCGCCGGGGCGGAACTGTGCGCCGCCGCCCGCCAGCGAGACGGCACTGGCCGAGTGGTGCGGGCTGCGGAAAGGCCGTGCCGTGATCAGGCCCCGGCCCTGGGGCAGCTGCCCGGCGATGGAATAGATCTTGGTGGTCTCCACGGCTTCCTCCCGGGTGAGAGGCGGCAGGATGCCCGGCAGGCGCTTGGCAAGCATGGATTTGCCGGTACCCGGGGCACCCATCAGCAGCACGTTGTGGCCCCCGGCCGCAGCGATGACCATGGCCCGGCGGGCCAGTGCCTGCCCCATCACGTCGGCAAAATCCGGCACCTGTGCCCAGGCCTCGGCGGGGTCAAAGGGAACGGCTGCCGCAGCGGTCAGCGGTCGGATGCCGCGCAGGGCGTCCACCACCTCCCGGGCGGTGTGGGCCGGGTAGACGGCCATGCTGTCGGCACAGGCCTCGGCAGCCTCGGCGGCGTTTTCGGCGGGTACATACAGGGCGCGGATGCCGTTTTCGGCGGCGGCCAGCGCCATGGGCAGCACGCCGGATACCGGGCGCAGGGTGCCGTCCAGCGCCAGTTCACCCAGAAAGGCGGCGTCCTCCGGCACATCCTCCAGCTGGCCGCTGGCCGTGAGCACGGCCAGCAGCAGGGGCAAATCGTACACCGGGCCGGTCTTGCGCACATCGGCGGGGGCCAGGTTGACCGTGATGCGCCGGTCCGGGAACTTGAAGCCCAGGTTCTTGATGGCGGCACGCACGCGGTCCGCACTTTCCCGCACGGCGGAATCCGGCAGGCCTACGATGGAAAAGGCGGGCAGCCCGCCCGAAACGTCGGCCTCCACGGCCACGGCAAAGCCGCGCAGGCCGTTCAGGCCAAAGCTCTTTGTTACCGAATACATGGGTGCACCTCGCTTGCATTTTCTGCGCAAAAACGGTCGAAAATTGGGTGGAAAAATTTGGGAGGAACCGTCAGCCTTCGACAGCATCTCCCGGTCGATTTCATTATAGTAAAGGGCAGGAAAGATGTCAATGCAGCGGAAAGGAGAGCGACAAACGATGACAGGCAAGGAATACTGCCGGTACATCCGTACTTATTCAGAGCTGGAGGGGCTGCAGCGAGCCCACACGGTGGTGTACTGCGCCCAGACCGTGCCCGGGGGCGTGCTGGCCCAGCTGCGGTGGGAGCAGGCGGGCCGGGTACAGTGCAGTACGGTGCTGGCTCCGCAGGGCAGTTTTGCCCGGATGATGCAGATCATGCGCTATCTGTGCGAGAACAGCATCGGCCCGGAACAGTGGCTGGAGGTGCTGGAGGACGTGCACCAGCCCTACCGGCTGCTGCCGGAAGCACAGCAGCCCGCCGACATCCACCCGGAGAGCGGCTGTTTTTGTGGCATTTGCTGATTTTGTACCGGTAAGATTGTGGCAGAATATGCAATTGACATGATGGACACAAGCGTTTATAGTATAATTAGGTTTGAATAAACTGTCTCCTTTTTTGGGAAAAAATAACAAAGGTAAGGTGTGCAACATGTATCTGGATGAATATAAGCGCTGGCTGGCAGCGGAGCTGGACGATGCGGATCTGAAGCCCGAACTGGCAAAGATCGAGGGCAATGATGACGAGATCAAGGATCGCTTTGCTGTGGCCCTGAAGTTTGGCACCGCAGGCCTGCGCGGCGTCCTGGGCGCGGGTACCAACCGCATGAACATCTACGTTGTGCGTCAGGCTACCCAGGGCCTGGCCAACTGGGTCAAGACCCAGGGCGGCAGCCAGACCGTCGCCATCAGCTACGACAGCCGCCTCAAGAGCGACGTCTTTGCCAAGACGGCTGCCGGTGTTCTGGCAGCCAATGGCATCAAGGTGCGCATCTATGATGCCCTGATGCCGGTGCCGGCCCTGAGCTTTGCTACCCGCTACTATCAGTGCAATGCAGGCATCATGGTCACCGCCTCCCACAACCCGGCCAAGTACAACGGCTACAAGGCCTACGGCCCGGACGGCTGCCAGATGACCGATGACGCCGCCGCCATCGTGTACGACGAGATCCAGAAGACCGATGTGCTCACCGGTGCCAAGTACATCTCCTTTGCCGAGGGCGTGGAGAAGGGCCTGATCCGCTTTGTGGGCGATGACTGCAAGAAGGCCCTGTACGACGCCATCGAGGCCCGTCAGGTGCGCCCCGGCCTGTGCAAGACCGCCGGCCTGAAGCTGGTGTACAGCCCCCTGAACGGTTCCGGTCTGGTTCCGGTCACCCATGTGCTGAACGACATGGGCATCACCGATATCACCATCGTGCCCGAGCAGGAGTACCCCAACGGCTACTTCACCACCTGCTCCTACCCCAACCCTGAGATCTTCGACGCCCTGAAGCTGGGCCTGGATCTGGCCACCAAGACCGGTGCCGACCTGATGCTGGCCACCGACCCCGACGCCGACCGCGTGGGCATCGCCATGAAGTGCCCGGATGGCAGCTATGAGCTGGTGTCCGGCAACGAGATGGGCGCTCTGCTGCTGGATTACATCTGCGCAGGCCGCATCGAGAAGGGCACCATGCCCAAGAACCCCGTGGCCGTCAAGTCCATCGTGTCCACCCCGCTGGCCGATGCCATTGCCGCCCACTACGGCGTGGAGATGCGCAGCGTGCTGACCGGCTTCAAGTGGATCGGCGACCAGATCGCCAATCTGGAAGCTGCCGGTGAAGTGGACCGCTTCATCTTCGGCTTTGAGGAGAGCTACGGCTATCTGGCAGGCCCCTATGTCCGCGATAAGGACGCCGTCATCGGCTCCATGCTGATCTGCGAGATGGCTGCTTACTACCGCAGCATCGGTTCCTCCATCAAGCAGCGTCTGGAAGAGATCTACAAGGAGTACGGCCGCTACCTGAACAAGGTGGACAGCTTCGAGTTCCCCGGCCTGACCGGCATGGAGAAGATGGCGTCCATCATGCAGAAGCTGCGCGACAACCCGCCCACCGAGCTGGCCGGCCACAAGGTGGTCAAGGTCACCGACTACAAGAAGCCCGAGGAGACCGGCCTGCCGGCTGCCAACGTGCTGATCTACGCACTGGAGAACGGTGCGACTGTGGTGGTCCGTCCCTCCGGCACCGAGCCGAAGATCAAGACCTATTTTACCACCCTGGGCAAGGACCTGGCCGATGCTCAGGCCCAGAAGGATGCTCTGGCTGCTGCCATTGAGCCCATCCTGGCATAAACCGCACTGAAATAAGGTCCCAAAGCCCTTTTGCACCTGCCTGCACGGCGGTGCAAAAGGGCTTTTTTGCTGGGCGGAACCGGTTGCAGTTTGCGGGCCGATACGCTATAATAAAAGATGACTTATTATAGCCAGCCGCAGCCGGAAACACCGGCGCGGCGGCAGCAGGGGCAGGTGTGCAGATTGCAAAAAACGATTTCGGCCGTGCTGGTGGCGGCAGGTTCTTCCACCCGGATGGGGTTCGACAAGCTCAGCTTTGACCTGGGCGGCGAAACGGTGCTGCACCGCAGCATCCGCGCTTTTGACCAGTGTCCGCAGATCGGCGAGATCGTGCTGGTGGCGGGCAAAAACCGTGCTTTCGTGGAGCAGCAGGCCGTCGGCTGCACCAAGCCGGTGCAGATCGTGGCCGGTGGTGCCACCCGCGCCGAGAGCGCCAAGAATGGCGTGCTGGCAGCCCACGGTGAGCTGGTGGCTGTGCACGACGCGGCCCGGCCCTTTGTGAGCCCGGCCGTCATCGCGGCGGTGCTGGAAGCCGCTGCCCGCTGCGGAGCCGCCGCCCCGGCAATGCCGGTCAAGGACACCATCAAGCAGGCCGTGCCCGGTGACGGCAAAACGGTGCCGGAAGCCTGCCTTGTGCGCAGCACCCCGGACCGCAGTACCCTGTATGCGGTGCAGACGCCCCAGTGCTTTGACCGGACGCAGTATCTGGCCGCCCTGCAGGAGCTGGACGCCGAGAAAGCCCGGCTGGTCACCGATGACTGCAGCCTGTTCGAGCTCACTGGCCGCTCGGTGCAGCTCACCCAGGGTGACTACGCCAACCTGAAGATCACCACGCGGGAGGACCTGCCCCGCCCGGTACAGAAAGAGGAAACGAGAATGCGCATTGGACATGGTTATGACGTGCACCGCCTGGTGGAAGGCCGCAAGCTGATCCTGGGCGGCGTGGAGATCCCCTTTGAAAAGGGCCTGCTGGGCCACTCGGACGCCGATGTGCTGGCCCACGCGGTGATGGACGCCGTGCTGGGTGCGGCGGCGCTGGGGGATATCGGCCAGCATTTCCCGGACAATGACCCCGCCTATGCCGGGGCCGACAGCCTGGAGCTGGCCCGCCATGTGGCCCGCATCCTGTCGGAGCACGGTTACCGGGTGGAAAACATCGACGCCACCATCCTCTGCCAGCGGCCTAAGCTGGCACCGCACATCCCGGCCATGCGGGCCAATCTGGCGGCGGCTTTCGGCCTGCCAGTGGGCGCCGTGAGCGTTAAGGCTACCACGGAAGAGCATCTGGGCTTTACCGGCGAGGGACTGGGCATTGCCGCCCACGCCGTCGCCCTGATCGAAACACGGTAACAGGAGTGTGCGTCCATGACACTGAATGCGATCATTGCCAATTTTCAGACCTTCAAGCTCGTTGACCTGCTGGATATCATCATCATTGCGTTCCTGATCTACCAGCTGCTGGGCATCGTCAACCGCACCCGCGCCGGGCAGCTGTTCAAGGGTGCGCTGCTGGTCATGGCGGTTTATCTGGTGGCCGAAACGCTGAACATGCGCACGGTCACCTGGCTGCTCAACTCGCTGCTGCAGGTGGGCCTGCTTACCCTGGTGGTGCTGTTCCAGCCGGAGATCCGCCGTGCTCTGGAGCGCATGGGCCAGACCGACCAGTGGGCCGCAAAGCTGTTCAACGTGAAAGGCCGCTACAACGACCCCAGCCTGAAAGGGGCCTGGCGCAGCGCCATCATTGCCATCTGCGACGCGGCAGAGCGCTTTTCGGAGACCAAGACCGGTGCGCTCATCGTGCTGGAACGCCACACCAACCTGTCTGAGATCGTGCGCACCGGCACCCCGGTGAACAGCGCGGTGAATCTGGAAGTGCTGGGCACCATCTTCTACGAGGGCACTCCCCTGCACGACGGTGCCGCCATCATCGAGAACGGCCGCATCAAGGCCGCAGGCTGCGTGCTGCCGCTTTCCAATAATCTGGATCTGGGCAAGGACATGGGCACCCGCCACCGCGCCTGCCTGGGCATTGCCGAAAACTCGGACGCCATCGCCATCGTGGTCAGCGAGGAGACGGGCATCATCTCCATGGCAAAAAATGGCGTGCTGATCCGTCATTTTGACCGCCAGACCCTGTACACCCGCCTGATCGACGAGATGATCCCTAAGGAGCCTGTGGTGGAAAAGAGCACGGCCGACACCTGGAAGGACCGCGCAAAGAGCCTGATGAAGTGGGTCAGCCAGAAAGGGGAGGACGAGCAGCAATGACCAATCAACCCAAGAATACCAGCGGCGCAAAGCCTGCTGTTCCCCACAAAAAGAACTTTTTGGACGACCGCCGCATCCGGCTGGCACTGTCCATTCTGGGTGCCATTGTGGCCTGGATGATCGTGACCATCATCGTGCAGCCCGGCACCACCAACACCATCTACAATGTGCCGGTGGACTATACCTACGATTCCTCCGTTTATACCTCCCGTGGACTGAGCATCGTCAGCGCCGAGGATAAGACGGTGAACCTGAAGATCTCCGGCGACGGCTACACCATCGGCAGCTTGACGGCCTCTGATTTTGTGGTCTACCCGGACTGGTCCAGCGTGCGGGACAGCGGTGAAAAGACCCTGCGCCTGCTGGTGCGGGGGGCCAACGGCATGCTCAATGGCGTCACCGTGACCATCGACGGCTCCGACAACATGGTGGACGTGGTGTTCGATGTGGTGGAGGAAAAGACCCTTCCCGTCACCGTGACCACCAATTACCTGGCCATCTCGGACGGGTATATCCTCTACAGCACCGAGGTGTCCAAGGATATGGTCACTCTGTCCGGCCCCAGCAGTGAGCTGGACAAGGTGACCACCTGCACCGCCGAGGTGACCTACTCCGGCGAGCTGGACAGCTCGGTCACCCTGGCAACGCCGCTGCGGTTCTACACCTCCGGCGGCACGGAAGTGAACTTTGAGTACACCGAGCTGGAAGAAAGCAGCGTGGACGTGACCTTGCAGGTGTACAAGATGGCCACCCTGCCGGTGAACGTGAGCTTCATCAACGCGCCCCGCGACTTTGACGAGTCGGTGCTGGTGTATGAGCTCAGCCGCAAGCAGCTCAAGGTGGCCGGCCCGGCGGAAAAGATCGACGCGTTGTCCACCCTGTCCATCGGCACCATCGACCTGTCCACCTTCACGCTGAACAAGGTCTATGAGCTGCCCATTGAGCTGCCCAGCGACATCTACCTGCTGGACAACATTTCCACCATCACCCTCAGCTTTGACTGCTCCGGTCTGGAGACCAAGACCATGAACCTGCCTTCCAGCTGTGTGCAGGTGGTGAATCTGCCGTCCACCTATCAGCTCACGGTGGAGACCGAACGGCTGATGAACGTGACCCTCTGCGGCCCGAAGGCTGCATTGGAGACCTTGACCCCGGAACAGGTGGTCGTGGAGATCGACGCGGAGGACTTCTCGGTGGCCACCGGCCAGCAGAACATCGCCTGCCGCCTGTATGTGCCCTCCAACGGCAGGATCTTTGCACTGGGCAGCTATGTGCTGCAGTGCCGCATTGAAAGCAACTGATAAAAAGGAACACACTGTACTATGATTCTCGTTCGCAACATCCGTCTGCCGCTCTCCGCCGGGGAACCGCAGGCATTTGAAAAGGCCCTGCGGGAGGCACGCATCCCCCGCGCAAAGGTGCAGCATCTGGGCGTGGCAAAGCTGTCGGTAGACGCCCGCCGCGGCCAGCCCAAGCTGGTGTACACCGTGGCTGTCACCTTGAAAAACGAAGCCGAAGAACCCGCCTTTGCCGGGGCATCGGCCAACGTGTCCCTGCACAGCAGGACCGACTTCCGGGTGCAACGGGGCACGCAGAAGCTGCCCCACCGCCCGGTGGTGTGCGGCCTGGGGCCTGCCGGTCTGTTTGCGGCGCTGCTGCTGGCCCGGCAGGGCTACCGGCCCATCGTGCTGGAGCGCGGCCCGGCGCTGGACGAGCGGGTGCAGGCGGTGGAACACTTTTCCGCCACCGGCGAGCTGGACCCTAACGCGAACATCCAGTTCGGTGAGGGCGGCGCAGGCACCTTCTCGGACGGCAAGCTGACCACCCGCATCGGTGACGAGCTGTGCGGCCTTGTCACGGAAGTGTTTTTGCAGCACGGTGCCCCGGCGGAGATCGCCTGGAAGCAGAAGCCCCATGTGGGCACCGACCTGCTGCGGGGGGTCATCACCTCCATCCGCAAAGAGATCGAATCCCTGGGCGGTGAGGTGCATTTCAACACGGCCCTCACCGGTCTGGAACAGAAAAACGGACACATTACCGGAATTTTCACAACGGATGGTTCCTTTGCCTGCGAAGCACTGGTGTTTGCGGTGGGCCACTCGGCCCGCGATACCTTTGCCATGCTCATGGACAGCGGCCTTGTGCTGGAGTGCAAGCCCTTCAGCGTGGGCTTCCGCGCAGAGCATCTGCAGAGCGAGATCGAAAAGAGCCTGTATCACGAGGCGGCAGGCCACCCGGCCCTGCCCCGCGGCGAATACCAGCTGTCCCAGCATGTGGGGGAGCGGTGCGTGTATACCTTCTGCATGTGCCCCGGTGGGCAGGTGGTGGCCTCGGCCAGTGAGGAAGGCCGTGTGGTGACCAACGGCATGAGCTACCATGCCCGCAGCGGCAAAAATGCAAACGCCGCCGTGGTGGTGAGCGTGAACGGCACCGACTTTGCAAACGACCCCCGGCAGGCCATCGCGTTCCAGCGGGAGCTGGAAGCAAAGGCCTACGCGGCAGGCCGTGCGGCCGGGCCTTACGCCGCCCCGGCCGAGAACATCCGGAGCTTTCTGGAAGGGCAGGGGCAGCTGCACATCGGCAGCGTGGAACCGACCTACGACCGCGGCGTGACCGCAGCCGACCTGGGCAGCCTGCTGCCTGCGGAGCTGGCCGACACCCTGCGGGCCGGTCTGCGTGCCTATGAGCACAAGATCGCGGGCTACACCGCACCGGATGCCATCCTCACCGGCCTGGAGACCCGCACCAGCAGCCCGGTGCGGCTGAAGCGGGAAGAGAACTTCGAGTGCACCCAGCTGGCAGGGCTTTACCCCTGCGGCGAGGGCGCGGGATATGCGGGCGGCATCATGAGCGCCGCCGTGGATGGCCTGCGGGTGGCCCGCGCCATCATCAGCCGGTATGCACCGGCAGAAGGGTGAGAAGATTTTGATGAACGATCGTGAAAACGACAACCGGATCAAGGACGAGGGCCGTCAGGTGCAGCAGGAGCTGGAGGACCAGCTGCGCGCCTTTGGCGACACCATGACCGACGCCTTTGCCCATGGCTTTGAGGGCCGGGGCATGGACATCGGCGACCGCGTCTACGATGTGGGCAGGGCGGCCGTCCATGCGGCCAACTATGGCATCGGGGAGGCAGCAAAGGCCTTCCGGCAGGGCCGGGCTGGCTCCGGCACCACCACCGACGATGCCGCCGGGATGCCCGGTTGGTTCCGGCAGATCTTTGCAAAGCCGGAGCCGACCCCGGTGGAAAACATCCGCATCAGTGCAAAAAAACGCTATAGCGCGGGCTGCACTCTGCTGGCCGTGGGCATCACCTTTGCGGTGATCTTCGGTCTGGGCGGCATTGGCTGCATCGCGGCGTCGGATGCCCTTCTGCCCGACCTTATTACAGAGACCATGATCGGTGACACGGTGGCCACGGCCGCGGAGGGCATGACCTATACCTTTACCACCGGCGCTTCTATGGCCACGACGGTGCTGGAGATCACGGGCAATGTGCTGACCCTTGTCGCCTGCGGCTTTGGCGCGATGATCGCCGCCGGTGCCTCCCGGCTGTCGGCCTCCAAAAAGCTGCGGCTGCTGGCCGATGCCGCCGAGGGCGAGGACTATAAGAACGGCCTGCCGGTGGAGATGCTGGCCGACCTGACCCACCAGAAAAAGGCAAAAACTCTGAAAAAACTGCGCAGATACATCCAAAAGGACTGGCTTGCCGCCTGGCTGGATGAAAAAACAGAAAAACTCTACCTGACGGTGGAGGACTACCGCGCCGCCCAGGAAACGGCGGCTGCACCCCAGGCACAGCCGCAGCCGGAACCGGCTCCGGAGCAGCGCGAGGAAACGCCTCTCAATCTGGAAACGGCCCGGCGCTTTGTCCAGGTGCTGGAAAAAGAGCAGCAGCTGATGCAGGACCCCCAGGCCCGGGAGGAACTGGAACAGATGCAAAAGACCGCCGCCGCCATCTGCGACTGGCTGGAAGCCCACCCGGAAAGCCTGCCCAAGGCTCGCCGCTTTGCGGAATACTATATCCCCACCACCCTCAAGTTGCTGTACACCTACAACGATGTCCAGGGCCAGCAGGGAGCCAACGCCGAGAGCATCCGGCGGGACATTGCAGGCATCCTGCACACGCTGAACCAGGCCTTTGACAACCTCTACGACAATCTGCTGTCGGATGTGGCCATGGATGTTTCCAGCGAGATCGCAGCCCTGCAGGGAATGCTGGCCAACGACGGCCTGACCGGGAGGGATTTCCAATGACCTACCGTGCCTGGGACCTGAAAACGCTGGACCGCGCCGCCGTCCGGGAGCTGACCCATGCCATCGCGGAGCAGCGTACCGAAGAACTGGAATACAGCGCCATGGACGAGGAGCCCTGGAGCGAACAGAAATATGCCGCCACGCTGGCCGCCCAGCAGAAGGAGACGGCCTTGCTGGCCGGCATCCTGGCGGCCCGCGGCATCACCGACCCGGCCGACGCGCTCACCCTGCTGGCCGGGGAAGAGGAGCTGAGCGACCCTGCCCTGCTTACCGATATGGAAAAAGCCTGCCAGCGCATCTGGCAGGCCATCGATAATGGCGAGACCATCGTGGTGTTCGGCGACTACGACGTGGACGGCGTGACTGCCACGGCATTGCTGTATCAGCACCTCAAGGGCATGGGCGCCGCCGTCAAGTGCATGCTGCCCAGCCGCGAGGGCGATGGCTACGGCCTGTCGCGCAACGCCATCCAGTCCATCCACGACAAGGGCTATCGGCTCATTGTGACGGTGGACAACGGCATCTCCGCTGTAGCCGAGGCCGACTTTGCCGCCCAGCTGGGCATCGACCTTATCATCACCGACCACCATCTGCCGCCCGAGACCCTGCCCAAGGCAGTGGCCGTGGTGGACCCCCGCCGGGAGGACGATACCAGCCCCTTCAAAGGGCTGTGCGGCGCAGGCGTGGCCTTTAAGCTGTGCGCCGCGCTGGACGACTGCACCCCGGAGGAAATGCTGGATTACTGCGGCGACCTGGCCGCTGTGGGCACCGTGGCGGACGTGATGCCCCTGACCGGAGAGAACCGCACCCTGGTCAAGGCCGGCCTGCGGCAGCTGCAGCAGACCGACCGCCCCGGCATGGAAGCCTTGCTGGAAGAAGTGGGCCTTGCCGGAAAACCCGTCACAGCGGAGAATATCAGCTACGCCATTGCGCCCCGCATCAACGCGGCCGGCCGCATGGACAGCGCGGTGACGGCCCTGCAGCTGGTGCTGTGTGAGGACCCGGACCGCGCCGAGGAGCTGGCCCATAAACTCAACGAGATCAACGCGAAACGACAGGAGACCGAACTGCAGATCTTCAAGGCCGCTGAGGAATTGCTGGAGCAGCAGCCGGAGCGGCTGGAGGATCGTGTGATCCTGCTGTGGGGCCGGGACTGGCACCCCGGCGTCATCGGCATCGTGGCGTCCCGGCTGGTGGAGCGCACCGGCCGCCCGGTCATCGTGGTCACGGTGGACGAGCACGGCGAGTGCAAGGGCAGCGGCCGCAGCGTGCAGGGTTTCAATCTGCACGCCTGCATCGGGGCCTGCGCCGACCTGCTCATCCGCTACGGCGGCCACGCCATGGCGGCGGGCCTCTCGGTGCGGGAAGAAAATCTGGAAGCCCTGCGCCGCCGCCTGAACGAGTGGGCGGCAAGGGAGTGCCCCGTGCTGCAGATCCCGCCGCTGACCTGCGATCTGTCCATCCATCTGGACCGGGTCACGGTGGACGCCGTGCGCCGTCTGGATCAGCTGGCCCCCTTCGGGGCTGAGAACCCCACCCCGGTGTTCCTGCTGCAGAATGCCGTGCTGGACGGGGTATACCCGGTGTCGGACGGCAAACACAGCCGCCTGCGTCTGCGGCAGGGCAATGCCAGCCTGTACGCCGTGTGGTTCGGCATGCGGCCGGAGCAGCTGCCCTATGCCACGGGCGACGTGGTAGACACTGCCCTGAATCTTTCGGTCTACGATGCGCCCCGTGGCGCGCAGCTTTCAGGCCGCATCATCGACCTGCACCCGGCGGGCCTTGGCAGTGCCATGCCGCAGCAGGCAGCGCTGGTGCAGGCACTGCGCCGCGGCACCCCGCTCACCACAGAACAGAAAAATCTCATCACCCCGGCCCGCAGCGATATCATCGCGGTATACCGGGAGCTGCAGGCCCGCCGCTGGCACGCGGAAGATCTGCAGCCCCTGTGCGCGAAGCTGGGAGAAGAAAATACCGGCAAAACGCTGGTGGCGGTCACGGCACTGGAACAGGTGGGGCTGATTGCTGCCGCAGAAAAGGGCGGGGCCAAAGTGTGGGAGCTGGTGCCCACGGCCGGCAAGAAAAACCTTGCCGACGCCCCGATCCTGAAATGTTTGGAGGGAATGTAAATGCCTGAGGGAAAGAAACTGCCTGCCCCCGCCCCGGTGCGGGAGGAGGATTCGTATTCGGCCAAGACCCACCTGCACCAGCCGGTGCAGGAGACGGCCACCGTGGCTGCCACGGCGCAGCCGGCAGATGCCCCGGAAGGTGCTCTGCCCTCGGAGGTGCGCCCGGAGATCGTCACCTGGGACAAACTCTGTGAGGCCATCAAGGCCAGCGGAAGGGCCTACGATATGGACATGATCGGAAAGGCCTATAACCTTGCCAATGACGCCCACAAGGGCGTGTGCCGCCGCAGCGGCGAACCCTATATCTGCCACCCGCTGGCCGTGGCCCGTCTGGTGCTGGATCTGGGCATGGACTCCGAGAGCATCGCCGCCGCCCTGCTGCACGATGTGGTGGAGGACACCCCCACCACCCTGGACGACCTGACCGCACAGTTCGGCTCCGAGGTGGCCCAGATGGTGGACGGCGTCACCAAGCTGACCAAGATCCAGTTCTCCAACATCGAGGAGCTGCAGGCCGAGAACCTGCGTAAAATGCTGCTGGCCATGAGCCGCGACGTGCGCGTGATGATCATCAAGCTGTGCGACCGGCTGCACAATATGCGCACCGGTGACGCCTGGCCGGAGCAGAAGCGCCGCGACAAGGCCCGGGAGACCATGGAGGTGTATGCCCCCATCGCCAACCGGCTGGGCATCCTGAACGTGAAGGAAGAGCTGGAGGACCGCAGCCTGCATTACCTCGACCCCGTGGGTTACGAGGACATCAGCAAGATGCTGAGCGAGCGGGCCGGGGAGGAGTTTCTGGCCAAGGTGTCCGGCGTCATCGAGCGCCGCCTGATCGAGAGCGGCATCGAGGGTGCCACCATCAAGCGCCGGGTCAAGAGCATCTACGGCATCTACCGCAAGACCATCATGCAGAACAAGTCCTTTGATGAGATCTACGATATTTACGCCGTTCGGGTCATTCTGGACAGTCTGGCCGAGTGCTACAGCACCCTGGGCCTCATCCACGATATGTACCACCCGCTGCCCAACCGCTTCAAGGACTATATCTCCACCCCCAAGCCCAACGGCTACCAGAGCCTGCACACCACGGTCATCGGCCACGAGGGCATCCCCTTCGAGGTGCAGATCCGCACCCGTGCCATGGACGAGCAGGCGGAGTACGGCGTTGCCGCACACTGGAAGTACAAGGAGGGCCTGGGCGGCCACGACAAGCTGGACGAGCGTCTGGCCTGGGTGAGCCAGCTGCTGGAAAACCAGCGTGTCAGCGAAGATTCCGGCAACCTGCTGCATGACCTCAAGAGCGACCTGCTGCCGGAGGAAGTGTTTGCCTTCACCCCCAAGGGCGATGTGATCAACCTGCCCACCGGTGCCACCTGCATCGACTTTGCCTACGCCATCCATTCGGCGGTGGGCAACCGCATGGTGGGCTGCAAGGTGAACAACCGCATG
>QWCE01002895.1_pt2 | contig 20154 bp, 12 predicted proteins | sample 1972531 | NCBI WGS metagenome assembly QWCE01 (sample SAMN09866716, study PRJNA288562) | Human gut metagenome isolate term4_stool, whole genome shotgun sequencing... | reverse complement strand
CATACCATTTATTATTGTCGTTGTGCCGCAGCACAGCATTCCAGTCATGCCAGGGATATTCCGGCTCTGTGCCGTACTGCTGGCGTATCCATGTAAATAATTCTTGTCGTGTCATCTCTTAAGTTAATTTCTTACGATAAAATCTTGTACGCTTGATATATCGTGGGATACTTATCCTGTACACTCGCATAAATTCAAGAATGTCTGCCAAATCAAACGATTTCTCTTTCGACCAGTCAGAATATTTCCTATGCTGAACCAGCCATACCCCAATCATGTAGTAATCCAATGCATCCTCGTCATCTTCGCTCTGAATATCGTGACCACAAAGAAACCGGTACTCAATCGGCGATTTTGCATAAAGCCTACGGAAACGTGCTTTGGATGCTTCTATATCATTCTTTGTCCATTTTCTATACACTCAGCAACCACCCCATCCTTTGATTTAAGACAAAAATCATTCAATCCTCATACCATTCCTTATATGCCAGTATCTCAGATGCAATCATTTCCGGATAAAGACTATAATATCGTCTGCAAACCTTCTTGAACAGATTCAGCATTCTATCATCATAGCATACATCAAGCATGTAATCCAACAGATGTTCCACTTCCCCTTCGGATGCGTTTTCTGCAATAATTCTATCTACAAGCGGCTTATAGTAATTATAAGACAGTTCACTTGCATCTTGAATTCTCTCTACAATCGCGTTTATATCTACATCCATCTTTGCGACTTCCTCCCTGGAGTTCAGTCCAGATTACCTCCTGCTTCGACCCAATATAATAATATCACACTCCATGTTTCTTGAACAGATGCAAGCAGCCACCGATAGTTAATCGGTGGCTGCTGTGATTATAGGGCTATATTGTAACAGGAGGATATATCCCGTGCCATCCCAATAGAGCGCTTTTATTCTATCGGCTTTGCGGCCACAGAACAGAAACAGTGATTGTTCATCCAGCTCCATACCGAATTTTAATTGGACGATTGCGGCCAGACCGTCAATCTGTTTGCGCATGTCCGTATAGCCACAGGCTATAGAAATTCGTTATTTTGTTCCACTCAATCAGCATAGCAGTGAAACGGCTCCTTTAGTATTGTCTGGAATGGAGGCTCAGACTCAAATCCCAGAAAATCAGTTCCTTGCAAACATTGCCCTAACTTCGGCTAACCTTGTGTTAACAGCATGTACTTCGTCTTTCAAAGCGGTATTTGTTATGTCAATTGCAGGTTGGAAGATGTTCATATTTCCTTCGAAATGATTAAATTCATTTAGCAGCGTTTTACGAGAAGCAAAAAATACCCTGAACTTACACTTCTTCTTATAGTCCTCGTCGTTTTCACCATCAGAGCGTCGAAATGCTTTCCTTATAACTTGCGACAGCATCATGTCGCCTTGAACTGGAATATTAAAAATATCAATTAACTCCTTCTCCACCTTCATTCTAAGATGATAATAGACCAACGTCTGATAAAGCGTATCTGCAAGTAACGGATAAGCATCTCGATTTATTATTTCAAGGTTTTCAATGTCCAACGAAATTACATCGCAACTTGTAATATTACAACCAGGGCTAACTTCAAATCCAAAAAGCCTATTATAAATAGCCGCAACGTTCACAGTTTGTGTGCCATATCCGTGCATTATCTCCGAAAGAGAAGCATAGTCATCATTTCCGTCTTTTGAAATATGTGCATATCCACGCATAAAAGGAACCATCGCCATCAAGAATTGACGCACATCTTTGATAACGGGCTGCAAGGCGGAATCTTTATTTTGGAAAAGAGAAATTAAATCGTGCAAGTTTATAAGTAATCTCTTTTCCGAGTCTTGAACCCTAATAAATCCATTAACACCGCCTTCCGAATTGTTCAAAATATAAAGATTGAAGCACCCTTGTAATTGAACTTCCAGAAGGCGTATTAAATCAGTATTATGCGTAAGGACAATCAAATATTTCTTTTCCAGAAACTTCAAAATGCAATAGGCGATTTTGTTTTTGTATATCGAATCAAAGCTTGAGATCGGATCATCCAATACGATAAATGGTCTTTCAGTATTCTTAGCTAAGAGCAATTCAAATGCCAAAGAAATAAAGTTCTGTTCACCTGTGCTCAAACACAGCTCATCTGTAGGACATCCAGGCAGATTTTTCCCCTCCATCACAAGCTTAATATTTTTACTGCCATCGGTTTCACGCACAAGGCTAATTTCCTTACCTATATTATCGCTTATAACATCCTTGATATAAATGAGATCCTCTTCGTCAATTTCCGGCTGTCGTTCCTGCAAGGCAATCAATTCATCATAATCATGAAACATTATTGTTCCATCAAAGACCGATAATAGCAACATACACATTTCGCGAATGATACCATTCAAATATCTTTGCAATTCGTGGCGTAAACTTTCAAAATCATCGGAACAACCGGAACTAATAAATGCCAAAACAATTTCTCTGATTCCAAACGGATCGGAAATTTTCAAGCTCTTATCGCTTCCAACGTTCTCAAGAAGCTGTTTTGTTTTATCAGAAAGATGTTCATACACACTTTGACGAACTACTCGTTTTCTGGTCACAAGTGAATCAGGATCTATTTCAGGATTGTCACAAACTACACAAGTATGAAGGCCATGGTACTTTGTCAATAGCCATATAGCATCATCACTACGTTCAATTAACCGCACATCTTCATTTTGTACAACTAGAGAGAGGTCAACTGACATAATCGTATTTATTAATTTTTGATTCTCGATTACGAACTTCTTTTTGTCCTCATCAAACTCCCATTCCTGCATTGCCCATACCCTCTGTCCTGGGTTCCTGATAAAAGCCATAAAAGCGGCGCGATCAATACCTTTTCCTCTGGAACGTTGATTCACAATGTCTCTGAGGTAATGATAATACTCCGTAACGTTTTCCTGCACAACAGCGAGGAGGAAATCTCCAACTTTTGATACCTTAAAATCAGTTTTCATTTTTTGAGGAATATCCTGTTCAAAAGCCTTTTTGAATCCATCATCTACACTTTTTCTAAGCTCATATTCGCGCCGAACATCAGCTCCCATCAAATAATCTGCTGTATCGCCTGGGATTATATGACGCGCCAGTTGATCTTCAATAATAGTGAAACTTTTGTTCTCAGGAGTTATTGTCGTCAAATTTGCTGAGTCTGTGACAGCTTGAAAAGTAATCTCTTCACTTGAATTTTCTGAAGCCAGAACATGAGCAAAGCTGCTTTTCCCTGTTCCATTTGGAGCATAAACAACAGCCATGCCTGCATTGGCAACTTGCATTCGCTTAAATTCTATAGAAGCGTTACCTGTCATAGATAAGTTTTCAAATTCAGGTTGAAAGATGTTCTGGTTTTTTATCCGGCTAAATGTTATTCTCATTCGATGTATAATCCCCCCTCCATGTAAATAAGCCAGCCAGCGAACTGGCTGGCTTATTTACATCAGTTATCCTCGAAGCCAAAATTCTGAATTTTCAGCGTGCGGCAGTTTTCCGACACTGTCCGCACTGTAGATGTTGGAATGCCTTTCGGCGCACTGACACTGACTTCCAACGTCAGGTCAACATCCGCACCATCCACTGTCATCAGGTGCTGAATCACCTCTGTAAGGTAATCATTTACGTTCTTATTCACCCGCGTATTATCCAGCTTGACAGACATGAAGAACCTGGTATTCTTCGGAGTCTCCATTGTAGCGGTAGTTGCAGTATTTCCATCTTGACCTGTTCCGTCTCCTCCTGACAACTGCCCACCAGACTGCGACGTAGATGCGGTATTAGAGTCGCCATTTTGGGGATAATCCGGTTGTACAGGTTTCCGTTCCTCCATAATCTGCTTGGCAGCTACCGCAGGCTTCACCAGCAAATCTGATTGGTTAATGGAGTACACTACCTCGTTCAGCTTCAGGTCAATGTACCTGCTGCCGGAATAGCCTGCTGCGATGCCGAAGAACTCTGTGGAATTCAACCCTTTCTGAATGGCATCCTCCAGGACACTGTAGCTCGACAATCTCGGAAGATAGCAGTAGGTGCAAAGGCATTCCCACAGTTTCTTGATGGAAATATCATCGGAATCCTTCCACAGCGGATCATCCAGGCACATCTTCAGAAGAGCAGGGGCCCAGGTCGTAATGATCTGTTCACCCTGAATCATTTTCGTCGTTGCCTTGGAAACGATGCTTTCGTTGCCACCGCCCAGATTACTGATTTCCCACTGTACGGTCTTGATATCGCTGTAGGGATCAATATAGGGAACTAGAAGCCAGCAATACGTCTCCTTGATTCTGCTTTCAACCGTTTTATTGCTGCGTCCCAAGCTATTTTCTGCCTCACGCATCTGCCCGCCATCAAGGTTCAAATCTTCCTTATCTGAAATAATGGACTGCCATGCAATGAAACGTCTTACTTCGCTTTCGAGATCATGGAGTTTATCGTGGTCAGGCGCAACAAAAGCAAGCATATTCCGATATACGCGGGGGGATGTTCCACGGTTGTTCAGGCAATCGGCTACCGTCTCAATGGCTTTTCCGCTGTCTTTTCCGTTCGCACGACGGAACGTGTCACTAACTCGCAGAATCACGAGCCTTGCAGTCTGTTCGTCCGGAATATCCATGGAGCTTGCAGGGCAAATAACAGGCTTATTAAACGGCGGTTCTCCACGCAGTTTCCGAAGCCTCGATTCAATTTCCATACTGACGTCTGCATCGGATACCTGAGATGCACGATCTTCCGATGTTTTGCGCAGCGTCGGCTTTGTATCATACCAATAGCGACTGCCGTTGGGGTTGTTGTACAGATACGACAGCGCTCCGTGCAGCGTGTTCAGAGCATCATTAAAGTCAGCGATGTTTTCGCCGGGCTGAACCACGCCCAGACGAATCCGAGAGGTTTCCAGTCCTCGGATCGACTGATCCCGCAGCGCCGATGTACTCGGCGCACTGCCAAGCATGACTGTTCTGGCGACACGCCGTGCGGCGAGCTTCTGTCCATACCGCACATTTGCCTTATCCTTCTGATATGGGATAGAATCCTTACCATCTACTTCCCGGTCAATGATACTGTTCCAGGTCTCCGGCAGATGCCGAACCAGTTCATCCCGGACATTCGGAATGTTCAGAGGAATCGATCCTGGCATAATCATAGCGCTGGCATCATTCGCCATCCACAGCTCATGGATCACGGAAGCCATAAGACGCAGAACACCACGAGTGCGCTGGAATTTTTCCAATGTGGCCCAGTCACCATACAGCCTGTCAAAAATTTCAGGATGAATTGGGTAACAGGAGATCATACGGTTGCGATACTCAACCTCTTTCGCTTCCATCGGAAAATCTGCCGAATTCTCCTGATACATGTTGCTGAAAGCGTTGCAGACACGTTCTCTGGCAGCCTCATCCTTGCAGGGAAGGAACAGTCTGCGGCGGACAACTTCAAATCCTTCGTTTGCAGCGACCGGCTTCCAGATGGATTCCATACGGCCAAAGGTATGCTCAATGGTCTCCAGAGCAATCTGCCCAGCTTCGCCGCCGATTTCCACATCAGACTCCGGAATCGACGCAACGACCAGACTATTGTCACTCGCAGTTGCAGCTTCCGTAATTTCCTGAATGAAGGTAATAAAGTTGTCGTAGGAACCTGCGGGCAGCCCCTCCACGCCATAAATCTTCTTGGCATAGGCAACCAGCTCGTCCATCAGAATCAGGCAGGGGCCGCAGGCATTCAGTAGCGTTTTCAATGCCTCAAAACCGGGCGACACACCGCGCCGGTCAGCATCTTTGATGATTTCATACAAATCTGGTTTCCCTGCAGAAGTTACCAGCTGATAGGCCATTTCACCCCAAATTGTACTCACGGTATATTTAGGCAGGTTGGCCGGATTCTTTTTTCTGGTCGGATCAAGAGCCGTACCCACAAGTACAGCCACATTTGCCTTCGGCAGTGTGCTCAGTCCCGCACGCTCCAGTACGGGCTTCAGATTCGGAACCTTCTCCACATGGAGGCCGCCACGCACGAGGTGGTACAGCGCCAGCATACTATGCGTTTTGCCGCCGCCGAAAGCAGTTTTCAGCTGAATCACCGGCTCGCCGCCCTGGCCGGAAAGTCGCTGAAGCGACTGCACCAGCAGACCGGCCATACCTTCGGTTACATAGGTGCGGGCAAAGAACTCCACAGGGTCTTTGTACTCAATCGCACCCTCGCCGCGGGCAACCTGCGCCAGATTCGCCGCGAATTCAGCAACACGATACCGGCCTTCCGCTACATCAGGATGCGGCTGCATAACTTCACGCCAGCTGGGCAAATGCTGACCAAATGTTCTCGTCATGACGCCTTCGCTATCTTTTGCGGTCTTTGCCGGGGTGGGGGCTACATTTTCCGTAACAGCAGTGGAACCCTCCGCAGAGCCATACCGCAGGGTGCGATACAACGCACGGATTTCCTCCACGCCTTCGGCATCGAATGCCTCACAGAGCAGCGCCATAGTATCCAGCGCACGTTCTGCATAGCTCTTTGCAAAATCCTGTCCGCCGATATGGGCAGCTTTGTTGCGCACACCGACCAGTTCCTTCGCCCAGGTGCGGTAATCCAAAGACAACTTGGTCTTGAAAACTTCATTCCACCGTCTGTCAATCAGGCGCAGGCAGTTCATGACATCCAGAGAGTCAATCAGGTCTCCATAAGTCCCTTTTTCCGGCAGATCATACTGATCGCTGAGTGCATCCAGAACCTCCTGCCACCATCCGTTTTTGTAAACACGGCTGAACTCCTGCCCGATATAACCGGCCATGAGCGGGTGCAAAATACGAAAACCATTTTGCACAAGTTCGTAATTGTCCAGCATAGCCTAATCCTCCTTTGTGGCTTCTTTTTTCTGAGCCAGGTAATCTTCACATTCCTGATAAATGATCTGCATAGCGTCATGGACACACATCAAAGACCCATCTGCATTCAGAATTTTCTGAAACCCTGTGTATATTGCAAGTCCCTGCCCCATAGCGGACAGAAGCTCATCTTCTTCGTTGATATGACCGGAAAGTATCCGATCCAGCCGGTACGGAAGCTCCCGCTTTAACGCACTTACAAAGCCTCTCCGTGTTGTCTGCGCAGTCCTTTCTCCACTTTTTCTGGCAATGATCAGAACTCTTATGGAATCCGCCTTGTCGCTGGCCGGTTCGGAACGCATCGGCCAGACAGCGGTAATCGCAAATCCGACGAAAATCAGGCTCTCCAGCATATACTCCCAAGCCGATTCGTTGCTCCCTGTATTTGTGCTTCGGATACTCCCCAGATCGCTTTTCCGGAAACAGTAGAATAGCATAGCCGGATAGTCTGCTGAGCTGCTGGCATACAATTTTTCACAAACCTTCTGCAACTCTGCCCGGTATCGGTTTTCTGCTTCCTCTTTGGGCACACCATAATAGGTTGAGCTTGTTGTCAGTTCATCCTTAGATGTGACCATCGGGATGAACATCTCCGGATAGGTGTCCTTCAGGCTGCGGCGCAGCCAGATGTAGAAGAAGTCGGACAAATCCGCATAACCAATGTCCCGATAGTAGGGCAGCTCTGTGCAGATCATGCTGTCCTTTGGAATATCCATCACAGTAGCATCACCTTGTGTCACGGACACCGGACTTTCGCACTTCAGCTTTTCCAGGCTGACAACCACGCTGTTCAGCATCGCTTTGAAGTTGCCGGATACATTCGAGAAGGGATTTCCCTCCGCAAATGTCCAGACCATTGGAATTGCCTGCCGCCCAAAGGTGCTGCGGAGATTGGCTCCGGCAGTTCTCCAAGAGCACATGGAGCTGTTATAGTCTGCCATCTTATCGACCACAAAGGCCAGATACACGCCTACAGCCTGTCCGTAGGCCAGCGCACCTTTTCCGCCAGCCTCCAGTGTTCCGCCGTCATGGCTCATGCCAGCGGCAAGCGCCGCCGAGGCAGCCATATCCTGAGCTTTGCGCACCAGATCGCTAAATGTTGTCAGCATCAGCATCTGCCGGGCAGTAAACAGGTCGGCATAGTCTGTCATGCCAAAAGAAGGTGGCGAGAACCAGTGAGCGTTCTGTGGAATCGCTCCAGGCGGAGCGTCCTCCACCTGCTGCACCTGTGCTGCAGTTTGCTGCACCGCATCCGGCACAATAAAATGCTTGCTTCCAGCGGTATTGGTGACGACCGCCATCATTTCAGCCCCAAGTTCATGGGCAAGTCCCATTTTCTTGATGTACTCATCTGTGGTGATCTCCCCACAGACAGGGCAGCGGAACTTTGCGCCGTTATTGCCGATTTTGTTGCTCTCTTTATCTTTCGGGCAGGTTCCCTCGTGAATCTGAAAGGAGAGCTTATCTCCATCTGGAATCGGCTCTGCCCAAGCCTGTGTCGTTTTGGATTTGCTCAGCACAAAAGAGCTCCCAAGCGGCATGTGGCAGCTGCACGCCGGATTCGGACATTTCACCGTCCGAACCCAGAGCCATGCAAACGGAATCTCGCCGTTTGCAGTCTGAGGATAGGCATCCGATAAACGCTTCAGCACCTGATTTTCCAGCCAGTCACCGTAGAAGCGCACATCCTCCGCTAAGCCCTCCGCACCGCTGTAAGTTACCCGTTCGGCTGCATCGGGATGAACAGGGGGAAGGTTTGCAAACCGTGCCGGAATATCTGTTGCAGCTCTCGTTAGCATCACGGCCACAGGGTTCAGGTCGTTCGCCGCGGCAGGCAGTCCCAGCTCCTGTGCAGCAATCGGAATGCCGCCGAAGCCGGAGAACGGATCACAGACCGTGGGCGCATTGGGCAGCTCTTTGATTTTCTCTACCATCTGCGAGGTGGCATCGGGTTCATCCTTTGCAACTCCTGCAATCAGATCAAATGCTTCCTCTTGCCCGCCTTTCTCGTCATCCAGCAACGCTGCTGATAGGGCAGCGAGAGAAGACGCTTTCGGACTTCGTCCCCACCACATATGTAGATTCGCCGGGTGGCCGGGTTTGCCGGCCTTTTCCCGGATAGCTTCCGCATTGATTTCTTTCAGAGGGAGCGCCGCCTCTATTAACTTTTTCATAGGAACGATATTCCCCCTTTCTCTCAGTTCTGAACCATGTTACAGAAACGGTTCGATTCTCAGCTCTGTCTGTTCGCCTTTTGCCTCACTTACCAGCTCAAACAGGTTTTCTCTTGTCGCAAACAGATTCTTCGGGTTGCGACCGATGATCAGATACTGGTTCTTATCATCCAGCGAAATGTACTTTCTTGTATCATCATCAAGTAGTATATCCGCGTTGTCAATCACAATCAGTTTTCCGTTCACGCCTTGCAGAACATCCAGTATTTTTTTCTGATAATCCAGATAATTCAAGCATAAAATGTCCGGATTCAGCGCCATGCACTCCTTTATAAAAGAAAAAGCAGCTGTCTTTCCGGTTCCGGATTCTCCGGTCAGAATCGTGATGTTATTCGTAAATGTAAAATTAACGATAAAGGAGGTGTGGACAGTTGAGAAATGATCCATCACCTTCGGTTTACTCTTCATGGCTCCACCACTCCTTTAACTCTTCATAGTCGTCGATTACATGGCTGCCGGTGCTGTCATAAACGCTGACAGCCGACATATCAAACGGAATCATCGCATAGTCGCTGTATACGCTGCCATGCTCCAGTGCATAAATTGCTTCCAGAACATTATCACCACACTCTTTCAGGCAAAACACCTTATCCGGGAAGTACACGATATTCAGCAGGGTCTTGCATCCGGTTGACAGGCAGTCCACATCCAGCGTTACCTGATTGAACTTCGACCGGATTTTAAATTTCCCAGCCATAGTCGCTCCATCAATCTCCTGGATGATCTTTTTCGCACGGCTGTCCAGCAGAAGCGCCGTGTTCTTGTTAAAGAAAACGTCGTTCAGCTCCACGTAATCTTTTCCTTGAGGTATATCTTTTCGGTCTTTATAGATCGTAATCACAGCGATACCTCCCATCCAATTCTCGAAAACTCTCCCTGCAGGGAAGTTCCATGATAAATCTGCTGCATCTTCTCCGCAATCGTCAGTCTGGTTGTGTCCAGCCCGCAAATGTCATCCTCCTGACGCTCCGGCCAGTCACAGCAGGATTTAATCCAACAGTCGCCAATCTTTCCCTTTGAGACTTCCCAGCCGGTGTTGCGGGTCAGGTCAAACAGCAGTCTTGCAGAAAGCTGTTCGATGTTGTGATCGCTCAGGTTCTTATCGTATTCTACCACTTCCCGGATGGTTTTATAATCCATTTCTCCGGTATGCAGCATCTCAACCAGCTTTTCTCTGGCAGCAATGGCAGAAGAGCGTTTCTCCCGAAAGTCATCCTCCGGCGCATAAATCCAGTCAATCAGCCGGTCAAACTCCAGCAGCGTATATTCAAAACAGACGAGGTGGAGCAAAAACACGTTATCCCTCACAGACGCAGCCTTTTCCAGCGCCCGCTGTTCCATGTAAAGCTGCACGTTGTCAAAGGAATTGTCGAAGACGATGATATAGCGGTTCTCTCTATCCGCCAGTGTTCTCACCGCCTTCACCAATTCGCTGTTGTTCTTTTTGCTTTCCACAATCACATCCGGGCAAAGCTCCGCCATCAAAACTGTCCAGAATGTGTAACTGGCTTTACCCTTGCGGTCTTCCAGCCATAGATACGTTTTTGAAGCCATCCCTTCACCCGCCTTTTACTCACTTGTTGACAGCCCAAAGCTGAACAAATCCAGCTGCTCCGGCTTGATTTCCTTCAGCGCTGCGGCCCGTGCCTGAATGTCCGGCCAAGCAACCACCAACGCATTGTAGGCGTAAGCCTCCTGCGCCCAGTTTTTGCGCTCGGCAATGGTATAGAGCCGGTAGGCCAGGTCTTTCGCCCGCTCCACGCCGCTGCCGAACATATCCGCCAGAATCTGCGCACAGGCTTCCACGCCGCCGGTGGCCATAGCCTGGGTCAGCTGCTGGGTGAGCAGCCAGATGCAGCTCTCACGGGAATCTACCTTCTCCGGCAGCTCCGGGCGGTCGATCAGATGCACAATTCCGGCCTTGGCGTAGACCACGCCGTGGGACGCCATCATGGGTATAGAGGTACTCTTGGCGTTGGCCAGAATCTCCGCCTCACCGTACTTCATGTCGTTGAAGGCGTTCTGGGTGTACAAATCCACACAGAACCGGCTGGCGGCGTCCATATCGCCCACTTGCTCGTTGAAGTACAGGTCAAGTTCCTCGTTGATGATCTTCAAGGCGCTACGCACGGTCATCACGCTGCCGTCTGCCTCCAGCACCTGCTTATAGCGGGAGAACACGCCCATGCCGGGGCCAATGGCGCTCTGGGCCAGGTCTACCGGGGCAATGTTGCTGGCCTGCAGCTTTTGCAGGGCGGGGCGCAGCTCCCGGCGCAGGATGTTGATCAGGTTTCTGCGGGTGATGGACGGTGCGTCCTCCGGACGCTTGCGGCAGACGAGGACGATGGAGGAGGCGAGGGCATTGGTTCCGATTTCGATACTCCTTCCTGGCTTTTCTGTTCTCACTGGCCATGTACCAGTAAGAATGAAACCTGCTTTAACGATAGAAGCAAGCATAGTTTCCCACCCCGAAGAGGTGATGCTACTTTCCTCACTGTCACTTTGCTTATAGGCATAATAAATCGTCACCGGAATATCATCACGGACATACTGATAAATCTGTTTGCAGGTGGAGAGCATTCCTTCTTCAAAGAAATCCTTTGCCGCTTCCACGCTGCCGTCGTGGCGATACGGTGTGGCAATCAGTTCCTCCGCCTTTGGAACCAGCATAGTTCCAAACAGCTTCGGATAAGTGTCTTTCAGGCTCTGCCGCATCCAGACATAGAAGAAATCGGACAGGTCAGCATAGCCGATGTTGTCATAATAGGGCGGATCGGTGGATACCATAATTTCACGCAGCCCACAATCACTTTGAGCATCACGTTGTTTTGCATTTCCTACAGGAAGCATGCCAAGCGAAGCAAATCCTTTAACCATCCGTTCAAGTAAATTAGAATAACTACCAGAGGAACTGCTAAAGACATTGCATTCTGCATAATCCCATGCCATCGGAATTGCCTGTCGAGCAAACACGCAACGCATTTGCGTATTAGTTGTATTCCAACCGCAGATAGATGAAGATTGATTTGCTAACTGGTCTACGAGGAACGCCAAATATACTCCCACAGCCTCACCATATGACTTTGCCCCGCTGCCGCCCTCGACCAGCGGAACATGGTCGTTGGGCAGGCCTGCAGCAATGGCGTCTGCTTCGGCTTTCGCCTGTGCCTCTGCCACAAGGCCACTGAAGGTGGTCAGGGCTGTGAGCTGGCGGTTGGTGAAAAGTTTGTCGTAGGTGTCAAGGCCATAATTTACGCACCAAATGTTCCGCGGGTCATATGGCAGATGCTGCTCAGGATAAATAGCGTCCGGTTTACCACACTCTGCAGCAGAAATTTGCTGTTCATCCGGTGTAATATAAAGTCTTCCATTTTTACCTTCTGCAACAATTCCCATCATTGTTGCACCCATATGTCCAGAAATGGATTCTTCCTTTATATAGTCATCTGTAGTGCTTTCTCCACACATAATACATTTAAACTTTGCTCCACGAGCAGTTTTAGGCGAGTCCGGGGCTTGACCTTTTCCATTATGAACACGATAGGTTATTTTCTTGTTCGCATAATCAAATTGCGGCTCAACAAATGCTTCTTTGCCCTTCTTTTTAGACAACACAAAGGAGCTGGCCAGCGGCATCTCACAGCCGCAGGCCGGGTTCGGGCATTTGACCGTTCTCGCCCAAATCCACGCAATCACGGTGGCTTCGCCGCCGCCCTGTTCCTTTGGCACTTTCACCTTTGGGTACAGATGTCCGATGCGCTTGTACGCCTCCCGCTTCATCCATTCGCCATAATAGCGCACGTCCTCCGCCAGACCGGCAGCACCCTGCCAGCCGGTCTGACTGGCACCCATTTGCCCCTGTACATCCGGATTTACCGGTGCCTGCCCCGCAAACTTGGGCGGAATCTCGATCATGGCCTTATTGATCATCACCGCCACCGGATTCAGGTCGTGGGCGTGCGCCTCCAGTCCCAGCCGCTGCGCCTCCAGTGGAATGGCTCCGCCGCCCGCAAAGGGATCAAGCAGTGCCGGCGGCATCCCATTGGTGGATTTCAGAATTTCCGCTTTGGCCGCACTCAATACGGCCTCGTCGTTGGAGTTTTCCCACACAACCAGGTCTTCCAGAATCTTAAACAGACGCTCCCGCTCTTTGGTCTGATCCTCCTCCGTGGGGAACAGCTCCGGATGGGAGGAAGGATCGTCCACCAGCGACGACCAGATCACCGCACGGGCCGCCGCCAGTGGACGGCGTGCCCACCACAGGTGCAGGGTGGACGGATGCCCGTGACGAATCGACTTCTCCCTCGCAGATTCTGCATTTATCTTTTCCAGCGGCAGCGCCACCTCAATCAATTTCTTGTTCGCCATAGCGATTTTCCTCTCTATTCCTGATACAGAATCTCCGCGTTGTTCACCAAATCCTGTATGTCATAATTCACACTGGTTGCCGTGAAATCCGGGGCGTTGCGGAAGGGATGCTTCAGGTAAATCGTGTGGGTGGCGCTTCCGTCCACCTCCACAATGGCCAGAATAAACTCCTCCGGCTTGTTCAGTGCCGTCAGAATTTCGTTCTTGCTCACCGTCACCGTGGTGGAGCCTTTCGCCCGGCCCTTGACCTCGATCATCCGCAGGGCGTAGGCCGCCATACGAGCGCGCATTGCCTCCGGCACATAGGATTCCACATCATAGCCGCACTTGGCTGCACTGACATCCTTCGGTGCGTAGCCGAACTGCTTTTCGATGCCCATCACGGCATTCATGGCGGCAAATTCCACCGCATGTTTGTCGCTGCCTCCGAATGCTGCCAGCTGACTTTCACCCATCAGCGTGTGCAGCAGCCCCTTCGGAATAATCAGCGCACCGCCCGTCACCACCGGCGGCAGAGGTGAGATTCGGCGCTCTTTTTCGATTTCCGCAAGGCGTGCCGTCATGCGTGCCGTCAGTTCGTCCGCCCGACGAGACGCCATCTTGGAATTCAGCCGGGCATTGGATTTGCCAGCGGCCTCTTTCTGCTGTAACTCCCCGGCACGATAGTCCCAATACTGAATCTCCGCAGTCATGCGCTCCTTAACAGCCTTGGCCGTCTTGTCCAGCATGGTCTCCTTGCGGGATTTTACTTCCGAAAAATGCGCCGGAATCAGATTGGTAATGGCATAAGTTTTCGCCATTTCCTCAATGTCCGTCGTGAGCCAATGCTGATTGTGCGCCCACGCCATCACAGCATCCCGTTCTTCAGCCGTGGCAGCGAGGTAATCCAGATAGGGCGCATAGCCTGCACCCCTAGCCTGCCCATTCTCGTCCAGTTCAACGAAATGTACATGCTTGGAGATTGTGCGGCGGCTTCCGTCTTTCAGGACGACTCCGTCCTGAATGGCATCTTCAATGTAAAAGAGCAGCCGGGCAGAAGTGCCGTAATCGCTGTCATCAATGAACACAGCGCCCCGCTTCATCACATCTACGTTTCTCTCCCGGATCAAGTCCAGCGTAGCGTCCAGCAGCGGATGTCCTGGACAAATCAGGGAAGCGGGAGCCTGCCCCTGCACGTTGCAATATTCTTTGTCGAAGCAGACCCGCTCGTACCGGTTCAGTACCGGCTCGCCGTATCCAATCTGCGTGTCCCGATTGCGCACGGCATAGGGTACGGAAGTAATCTCATAACGGCCTTTTTCGCGGCGGCGAATCTTTCCGCCGACACTCTGGAAAGCCTCCACGAAGAACGCCTCGATAAAATGGGGCTGGAGCTTGTGGGCTTCCATCCGCTCCATATCCTCTTTGATTGCCATGACAGTGTGGACATCCATCACATCGTCCGTCAAAGCGTTATCATCAATCAGGCGCTGGAATTCGCTCTTGTTGATGGTGTTGTCCACCACCTGATTCAGCCTTGCCTTTACCTTCGGGTCGTTGCCATAGCGGACGGCTTCAATCAGCAGGTCGCGGAGGGATTTGTTATCAAAGGTCATCTTGCCGAGAATGTCAAAGACCTTCCCGCCCAGTGCCTGACGCTCCTCCTCCAGTTTCTGAAACAGGCGCTGGAAGACGAAACCTTCCCGTGTCTCCGAGGCAACCAGATTCCAGAGATAGCAGACCTCCGTCTGGCCGATACGGTGGATACGGCCAAAACGCTGCTCCAACCGGTTTGGGTTCCACGGCAAGTCATAGTTAATCATCAGATGCGCCCGCTGTAGGTTGATACCTTCGCCGGCAGCATCAGTAGCCACCAGAACCCGGACGCCAACGTCCTGCTTGAACAACTGCTCCGCCTTGCGGCGTTCGTCACGAAGCATTCCTCCGTGAATCGTGATAACAGCCTCATCGCTACCCAGCAGGGAACGAATTTTATCTGTCAGGTAATTTAGGGTATCCTTATGCTCTGTGAAGATAATCAGCTTTTCCCGCTGGCTGTTCTCACCGAACATCAGCTCATTGTCCTGAAGCAGCTTGGAGAGTTCTTCCCATTTGCGGTCAACGCCGCTGACCCGCACTTGGTTTGCCATGTTCTCCAGCTTTTTCAGCGTCCGGATTTCCGCCTCCAGCTCTGCAATGGTTGCCGCAGCGGAAGCCCGATCAACGACCTGTTCCTCAATGGTTTCCTGCTCGTCCGGTGTGAAATCATCGTCATCGTAATCTTCAAAATCCTCAGTCAAATCTGCTGCACGTTTCCCAAGCTTTTCTTCCGAGAGCCGGTGCTCCAGCCGCTCCCGTCTGCGCCGGAGGGATTGATAAATTGCTTCCGGGGAAGACGCCAGACGGCGCTGCAGGATGGTAAGAGCGAAGCCAACCGTGTTTTTCCGCTCTTTATTCAGATTGTCCGCCCGGTTGAACTCCTCCTGCACATAATCTGTCACTGCTGCATACAACTTCGCTTCGGCATCGGAGAGATCATAGTTCACCGTATAGGCAATGCGCTCCGGGAACAGAGGCTTGCCATCGAATTTCAGTAGCTCTTCCTTTACCAGCCGACGCATAACATCGCTCACGTCCACGGCTTTCTGGGAGTTGCCATGGCTTCCCTCAAAGCGATCCGGGTCAACCAGCGACAGGAATAGGTGGAAGTCATCTTCCTTGCCGTTATGGGGCGTCGCCGTCAGCAGTAAAAAGTTCTTGGTAATATTGGAAAGCAATCTGCCCAGTTGGAATCGGCGAGTGTATTTGACTTCACCGCCCCAGATCGTCGCAGACATTTTATGTGCCTCGTCGCAGACGATCAAATCCCACTCGGAGACTTTCAGCTTTTCCTGAATGTCATCGTTCCTAGCCAGCTTATCGAGGCGGCAGATGCACAGATCAACCTCGTTAAACACATTACCTGTGGCCGCAGACTCAATCCTGTCGTTGGTCAGGATCTCGAAATGTAGGTGAAACTTCTGAAACAGTTCATCCTGCCATTGCTCCACCAGACTGCCGGGGGATACAATCAGGCAGCGCTTCAGAGAGCCACGGGCGATCAGTTCTTTGATGAACAGGCCGGTCATGATTGTTTTACCGGCACCAGGATCATCCGCCAATACATAACGAAGCGGAAGCCGCGGCAGCATCTCCTGATAAACAGCAGAAATCTGGTGCGGTAGGGGTTCAACGGAAGACGTGTGTACTGCAAGGTACGGGTCAAACAAATGCGCAAGGCTAATGCGATACGCCTCTGAAGCAAGGCGCATTTGATCACCGTCTGCATCGAAGCTCCACGGCAGGTGGTCATCCCTGACTTTCAGGTGTGACTCATCATCTCGAAGGAGAAGCTGCGTGCCTGGCACCCCCATACTGCTCTTATATGTAATTTCGATGATGTTGGAGCCGTGCCACTGAACGGCAACAATACTGACCGGATCGTCGCCCGCAATGCCTTGTACATGACTGCCAACCGTTATATCTTCAAGTTTTGCCACAGCTAAAACTCCTTATCGTGTTGTGGTGTCATTTTCCGCAGGCTTTTTGCGATACTTTCCGCTCTTAATTCTGGCGTCGTTCGGCTTCCCAGCATCATCCGGAATCGCCCAGTAGCTTCCAATTTTCGTTGCACCGGGTATGCGGCCTTCCCCGCAAAGCGTCTGTATCCTTCTGGTGGAAATGCCCCATTTCTCAGCAGTCTGATGAATCGATAAGTATCCCATAATCAACCTCGCTCAATCGAACAAACCATGAAAATCTGTCTACACTTACTCAGCATCCATTTTACACGGAGGCGCGAACGAAGTCAATACAGTTGATGGAATTATCGACGCTTAATTTTTCATAGTTCCAAGCCTGCTCCACAACTTTTTAATTTATGATACCAAATCAGCTGTCCAAAAGAACTCCCAGCAGTCACTATCTTTGTTGGTGTCCAAAATATTTCACACTACCACTTCCGTTTTCCGATTTTTCTGCTATCCGATTGCACTGCTGGATGAGGAGCATTTCCGGACGAACGTGGATGTCGTCCCTAGCAAACTTTTTACCGGCTGGATTCTATCGCTGGGCAAGGGCATCCGAATCACAGCGCCGGAAAGCGTGACCTCGCAGATTCGTGAGGAGCTTACCTACCTGAGTGAGATTTATCTGAAGTGAAGTACATAGCGACTGGTAGCGGGCAAAATTATCCGCTGCTTTTTTGCTTGCTGGGAAGTTTTTTGGACACATGACCTGCTATACTGATTTCAACAGGAACCGAAATGGTTCGGAAAGGAGTCACGCATGAGAAAGATGATTGTTCTTCCCGGCAGCAAAGTTTATCACGAGCGAAACTGCTGGCACCTAAAACACTCCAAGCAAGCAAACTGGATTTACATCAAGCCGGAAAAAGCAGATAGGAAGGGATACCGTCCCTGCAAATGCTGTAGCACCACCCGTTTCCATCTGACCTATGAGCGCAAAGTTCTAAACCGCTTCATCGAAGGAAAAAACATGGAGTACAAGGTTCTGGATAACGCCATGTTTGTCAAAACGGAAATCAGCTGCTGGAAGATTCTTTATGTGCCGAGGGACATGACATACCGGATTTATCACAGAAACAAATCCGATCAGCCAGTTGACTTTCAGCATCCGGAACTGGAGCATTATCACTTCCAGCAGGACAAGCAGGACGCCACGACCATGGCCGCGTGCTTTCAGTACATCCGCAGCTACGACTCCTTCCGAAAAATTGAACAAGAGGTAGGCGGTAACATGAAGATTGTAAATATCAGCCCGAAGTATCGGCGGCAATTTATCAATCGGAAACGCCGCCAGGAACAGCGCAGACTGGATTCCCTCTTTGCCGCACTGGAGCGCCGGCCGCCTCTATGACCGCATCGCAGACACCGCCGCCGGCGAAGTGCTTTACAAGTTCCCCGGAGGCATTCTCTGCACGCTGGACTCAGGAAGCGTCATCTACACGCCGCCCGTAATTACAAAGGCGGAGTAAGCGATATTTCTCCCATCACAAACTGGCAAGCAGGGCTTTCGTGACACGAAAGCGATTTTCTGCTTGTTGGGGAAACTCCCCAATCCCCATAGAACGCTGCCTGCGGCATCGGGCTACGCATCCGTTTCGGATGCTTTAACGGCAGTTCCTGACAAAGAAAAACGCCCGGTGCAGCATGAGCATTACACCCACACTGCACCGGACTTTCCGTCATCGACTGCTTTGTCTATTTTCTTCTTCCTGCCGCACTTCCTGCTCATGCAGCTGCTCTTTTTCCTGCTCGTCCTCTTTCAGGATTTCCTGCACAATCTTCTGTGCCACAAGCCAATCCTGCATTTCCGATTTTGTCTTGCGGTACTCTGCATAGGAGCTTTTCTTTCGTTCCAGAAGCATTGCATACTCTGCATTCAGCTCGCTGATGCGCGGGAGCTTTTTGTCAGAACCGTTCTCTTTCTTATAGGCATCAAACGCCTTTTTCGCCGCGCTGCGTAAGGCCAGCGTATCCCGATGGGCTTCATAGAACTCTTGATTGTAGCCGGATGCCTTATACGCAGCAAAAACATCTTTTGTCTTAGCATAATTGATTAGATGCTTCCGCAGCACCGACACTTCCGACATCCGCGCCTCATCTGCCTTTACAGCTTCCAGCAGCGCATCACATTTTTCAGAAATTCCATCTGCCTTTTCCTTCAGCTCTGCATAGCTCTTGATTCCATGCTCTTCCATGAACATCATAGCTTTTGCCATTTGCTTCAGATTAAAGACTTTCGCCCAACGCGCATATCCCCCACCTTTGCCCGCCTGCATTTTGGCACGGACATCAATAAGGAACGACAGCTCTGCCTTCTGATGCACCTGCGCCGACCGTGCGCTTGTGCGGGTTTTCTCTGCAAATTTGCTTTTATGAACCGCATTCCCGGCAATCACTTCGCAGAGTTCTTCAACCGAATATCCTTTGCCAAGAGAGCGAAAACGAGCAAATCTGGCATGGCCTTTCCCCCGCAGGGCAGGCTGTTTTCCATCTTTATACTCGTACCCTGCTTCCTGCAAAAAACCAATCAGTTCCCGGAAGTCTTTCGGTTTTCTTTCCAATTCCACATCAATGGCCTCACAGATTTCATCCCGCTGCGACTTTTTCTCCGGGTATTCCGTTCTCTTCTGCCGTTCTCCATAGGGCTTCCGGATAATGACCGACAACCGGTGTTCCAGGCAGACGATGTCACTGAGCCTCGCCAACGCAAGACCGGACAGACGAAAATCGCGGAATTTTCTGGTGCAGTCTAATGTAGTCGAATTAAAAATAATGTGGTTATGAATGTGCGCACGATCAACATGGGTAGCCACGATAAAGGCGTATTTTCCCTTGGTGAATCGCATGGCCGTCTCATACCCAACCTTGTTCGCCTCCTCCGGCGTGATTTCTCCAGGCTTAAAGGATTGCCGAATCTGATATGCAATCACATCATGCGCCTGGGTTCTTCCCGTGATATGCTCATACTGCCGTTTGGAAAGCAGAAATTCTTCATCACAGGTCTTTGCGTCACAGGCATACGCGCTGATATATTTTCCATCTTCCGTCTTTGCTGCATTCTCAGAATAATCAGTACGGTCAGCCAGACACTGCGCTACCGTCTTTCCT
>QWCE01003590.1_pt1 | contig 20211 bp, 16 predicted proteins | sample 1972531 | NCBI WGS metagenome assembly QWCE01 (sample SAMN09866716, study PRJNA288562) | Human gut metagenome isolate term4_stool, whole genome shotgun sequencing... | reverse complement strand
GTTGTAGTTGTAAGCCCTTTTTGCTACATCTTGTGCCGTCCGGTTTCGTCAGACACTATATATTGTGGAATTTTAGTCCAAGGGCTTCATCGTCGGGAACAGGATCACGTCCCGGATAGAGTCGGTGCCGCAGAGCATCATGGCGCAGCGGTCGATGCCGAAGCCCAGACCGCCGGTGGGGGGCATACCGTACTCCAGCGCCAGCACGAAGTCCTCGTCCATCATGTCGGCCTCCTCGTCGCCGTGGGCCCGCTTCTCCGCCTGAGCCTTGAAGCGCTGGTACTGGTCGATGGGGTCGTTGAGCTCGGAGAAGGCATTGCCCATCTCGCAGCCGCAGACAAACATCTCGTACCGCTCCGTCAGATGGGGGTCCTCCGGGCTGCGCTTGGCCAGCGGGCTCACCTCCACCGGGTACATGGTGATGAAGGTGGGCTGAATGAGCGTCTCCTCCACCTTCTGGTCGAAGGTCTCGTACAGGGCGTTGCCCCACGTCCGGGCTACCCCCTCCATGTCCACGCCTACGCTCTTGGCCAGCTCCACGGCGGCGTCATCATCGCCCTCAATGGCCATGAAGTCGGCGCCGGTGACATTCTGCACGGCATCGGCCATGGTGATGCGCTTCCAGCTGGGGGTCAGATCCACGTCGTGGCCCAGCCACTGGATATGGTAGGTACCCAGGATCTCCTTGGCGGCCCCGGTGAGGATGCCCTCCAGAATATCCATCATGCCGTCCAGATTGGTGTAGGCCTGATACAGCTCACAGGTGGTGAACTCCGGGTTGTGCTTGGTGTCCATGCCCTCGTTGCGGAAGATGCGGCCCACCTCATACACTCGCTCCAGACCGCCCACGATGAGCCGCTTCAGGTGCAGCTCCGTAGCGATGCGCATATACATATCGATGTCCTGAGCGTTGTGGTGGGTGATGAAGGGCCGGGCGTTGGCACCGCCGGCAATGGGGCTGAGCACGGGGGTCTCCACCTCCATGAAGCCCATGTTGTCCAGATATCGGCGCAGATACGCTACGAACTTGCTGCGGATCTCAAAGTTCCGCTGGGATTCGGGATTCATAATGAGATCCACATACCGCTGGCGGTAGCGCAGCTCCTTGTCCGTCAGACCGTGGAACTTTTCCGGCAGGGGCTGGAGGGACTTCGACAGCAGGGTGATCTCATGGGCCCGGATGCTCATCTCGCCCTTCTGAGTGCGGAACACGTCGCCCTTGACGCCTACGATATCACCGATGTCGTATTTCTTGAAGCGGTCATAGGCCTCCTCGTCCATCTCGTCCTTCCGGGCGTAGATCTGGATGCGGCCGGACTTATCCTTCAGATCGCAGAAGGACACCTTGCCCATGCCCCGCTTGCTCATAAGACGGCCCGCCAGAGAGACGGTCTGCCCCTCCAGCTGGTCGAACTGGTCCTTGACCACCTGTGCGTGATGGGTCACGTCATAGCGGGTGATCTCGAAGGGGTTCATACCCGCCTCCTGCAGGGCTGCCAGCTTATCCCGGCGGATCTGGAGAATTTCCCGCAGGTCCTGTTGATTCTGATTCTGCTGTGCCATAGATATGGTCTCCTTATCGTTCGATCTTGTCCACCCGGTAGCGGATGACGCCCTTGGGGGCCTCCACGGTGATCTCACTGCCGGCCTTGCTGCCCATCAGGGCCTTGCCGAAGGGGGAATCCTCCGACACCTTCCGCTCCATGACGTTGGCCTCCTGAGAGCCCACGATGGTGTACTCCGGCAGCGTCTTGCCGTTATCCAGATTGGTCACGGTGACACGGCAGCCGATGGATACCTTGTCGGAATCCATGTCCGTCTCGTCCACGATGACGGCGTGGAGCAGGATGTTCTCCAGCTCGGCAATGCGGGAGTAGAGCTTGCCCTGCTCATTTTTGGCCTCGTCGTACTCGCTGTTTTCCGACAGGTCACCGAAGCCTCTGGCCTCCTTGATGAGCTCTGCGATCTCGTCGGCACGGGTGGTCTTGCTGTAATCCAGCTCCTTTTTCAGCTCGTCGTACCGCTCCTGACTCATTTTGAATTCTTTTACCATGGAATCCATTCCTTTCTGTTGACAAATACGGCATGGCCGCACGAGATTAGTATAAACACTATAACAAAAATAGTACAGACACTATATCACTCTGCATTATAAGTTCTTTCCCCGCCGGTGTCAAGTCCTACCCACACCGGGACAGCCGCACCCGGCGGAAGGCTTCCCTCCGCCAGCAGCGCCGCCAGCAGCGGCTCCTCCGCTGCCCACGGCTTCATTTTCTCCCACCACGGCTCGGCCCATACATACCGGACCTCCTGATGGCTCTCCCCGATCAGCAGGGAGGGAAGCCCCTCCGCCGCTGCGCCGAAGCATACCGCCAGCTGCGCCGCCGGACCGCCCTCTCCCAGCCCGTACCGGTGCCGCAGGGATCGCCGCAGCTCCTCCTGCCCCCGGCCCAGCTGCGGCGACAGATACCTTACCCGCCGGGCCAGCAGATCCGCCGCCTCCGTAACGGCCCCGTCGGGCCGGGAGGCCCGCAGTACCACACTGGCCTGTGACCGGCAGAGTCCCAGCTGCCTGCAGGCGCAGTCCACCAGCTGCCCCAGCATGGCCCGCCGCAGCGCCACCGGGGCCGGGAGCCGAAGGGGAAGCAGCAGCGCCGCCCACTCCGGCGGTGCCGCCGCATACCGCACCCCGGCGTCGGCCATGGCCTGCGCCGCCTGCCGTACCCGGCGCTGTACCCGCCGGTTCAGCCGCCCACCGCCCTCCAGCAGGCACACCTCCCCGTCTCCCAGCGGACAGCGCCGCAGGGTGAGCCTTTTCCGCTTCTCCTCCCATCGCACATATCCCACCATAACACAGCGCCCCCTTTCCACCAGTCTATGGCCCAGCGGCGGGAGAAAGACGGCATAAAAAATTCCCCACCTGCACCGCTTGGTGCAGGTGGGGAAAAGGCCGCTTACCACCAATAGGGGATGTACCCCGGCAGACGGTTCAGCGGATTGATGCGGCTGTAGTTCTCCCAGATCTCATAGTGGACGTGGGGGCCGGTAGAGATGCCCGTGGAGCCGCACAGGCCGATGACCTCGCCCTGCTCCACATACTCGCCCACCTCCACCAGACGCTCGCTCATATGGGCGTACAGGGTGAAGTTGCCGTTTCCGTGGTCGATCTCCACATAGTTGCCGTAGCCGCCCCAGCTGTACTTAGAACCCACTACGGTGCCGGACTTCACGGCATAGATGTAGCTGCCGTAGGAGGCACCGATGTCCACGCCCATGTGGTTGGTGCTGGCGCCGGGGGTGTCGGAGGAGGGCGTCTCATCGGAGCCGCTGCTGCCGCCACCGCTGCCGCTGCCTCCACTGTTATCGCCGCCGTTGTTCCGGTTTTCTTCCTCTCTCCGGGCCTGGATCTGAGCGTCCAGCTCATCGGCGGCCGCCTTCTCCTGAGCGGCCAGATCGTTCAGGCCGTCCGCCGTTTCGTTGTACTTGGCAATGAGCTGGGTGGCTGCCTCCAGCTGGCTGTCCAGCTCCGCCTGACGGCTCTCCAACTGGGAGCGCTGCTCCTCCAGCGCCTGCCGGTCGGCCTGCATCTGCTGGCGCAGCTGCCGCAGGTCGCTGATGACGCTCTGGTCGTGCTCGGCCACCTCGTTGATGAAGTCGATACGGCCCAAAAGATCGCTGAAGCTGGTGGCCTTGAAGATCACCGACCAGAAGGAGGCGGTACCCCGCTCCTCCTCATCCCGCACCTGACGGCAGAACAGGTCGTACTGGGACTCCTCCTTCTGCTGGTTGTCCGCCAGCTCCGCCTCCAGCGCATCGATCTGCTGCTGGGCGTTGGAGATCTGGCTGCGGAGGATATCCGCCTGCTGATCCAGCAGGTTTTTCTGCTCCAGCGCATCGGCCTTGTTGGCCTCAGCCTCCTCGATCTGCTGGTTGATCTCCTCCAGCTTCTTCTGGTGCTCCTCCGACTGTTCCTGCAGGTCTGCGATGGTCTCGGCATAGACGTTCACCGGGCGCAGAGCGCCGCTGGTGAACACGATGCTCGCCGCCATGAGAATGGCCAGCAGGCCGCACCATTTTTTCTTACTCATGCTGCACTCCTCCTTATACTCTCAGGAACTTCCGGATGGCGGTCAGGCTGCCGCCCACGCCCACCAGGATCCCTACCAGACCGAACACACCGGCCACCGGCCCCCAGATCTTCCGGAAGGACACCACCCGCAGCAGCTGCAGGGTATCGGACCCGGAAATGCCCTTGGAAATGGCCTCATACAGCAGCCACTGCAGCCCAAAGGCGATGACGGCGCCCATCAGGCCGATGAGCAGACCCTCGTAGACGAAGGGCCATCGAATGAAGCCGTCGGTGGCGCCCACCATCTTCATGATGGCGATCTCATCCCGCCGGTCAAAGGTGGTGAGCTTGATGGTGTTGGAGATAATGAATACCGAGATCACCAGCAGCACCGCAATGAGGGCGATGCTGATGAGGCTTGCCACATTCCGCACCGTCAAAAACCCGTTGGAGATGGTCTCATCCGCCCGGACCTTTACGATGCCGGGGGTGGCCTCCAGATCGGATACCACCTGCTGCATCTGTGCGGCGTCCGTCAGATGGATAACGTACCGATGGCGAAAAATGGAGGGATCCAGGTTGCTGTACAGGTCGTCCTCATCGTACTGCTCCACGTAGCTGTCCCGTGCCTCCTGCCGGGAGACGAAGGTGCAGTCCGCCGCACCGGGGATCTTCTCCAGCGTGGATTGCAGGGCCTTGGCCTCGTTGTCTGAGAGGTTCTCATCCACGAAGGCCAGCACGGCGTTCTCCTTCTGCAGGTCCTTCAGGTTTTCGTTGGCGTTATAGGCCACCAGCGAAAAAGTCCCCATGATCACCAGACACGCCACCGTCACGCCGATGGCGGCGAAGGACATGAATCCGTGGGAGAACATATTGCGGATGCCCTCCCGGAAAAAATATCGAAAATCGTGCTTCATCTGTTATACCTCATACGTTCCCACGCCGTCGCCGTTGACCTGCCCGTGATCGATCATGATGACCCGCTTGTCGAAGTGGTTCACCAGATCCCGCTCGTGGGTCACCACCACCACGGTGGTGCCAAGGGCGTTGATGCGCTCCAGCAGGGTCATGATCTCCAGCGAGCGGTTGGGGTCCAGATTGCCGGTGGGCTCGTCGGCCACGATGGTGCTGGGATTGTTCACCAGCGCCCGTGCAATGGCCACACGCTGCTGCTCACCGCCGGACAGCTCGTCGGGGTACCGGTCCTCCATACCCTTCAGACCCACCAGCTCCAGCACATAGGGGATGCGGGTGCGGATGTCACGGGGCGTGGCCCCCACCGCCCGCATGGCAAGGCTCAGGTTGTCGAACACCGTCTTTTTGGGGATCAGGCGGAAGTCCTGAAAGATCACGCCGATGGTGCGGCGCATATAGGGGATCTGCCGGTCGGAGATGCGGCTCATGGAGAAGCCGTTGACCATGACCCGCCCCGCCGTGGGGATGACCTCGCCGGTCAGGAGCTTGATGATGGTGGACTTGCCGGAGCCGGAGGGTCCCACCAGAAACACAAATTCCCCGTCCTCAATGGTAAAGGAGATGCCCTGAAGGGCCTCCGTCCCGTTTTCGTATGTTTTTTCAACGTCCTTCAATCGAATCATATCATATCCCTCGTTGCCGGAGACCCGGCCCGCTGCATTTGAAACGACGAACCCTGTCGGACTGCGCCGTATTATGTCACCATAGGGTATTATATAAAAAAAGTTACAAAATGGCAACAGGAATAATATGAAAATTTTATGAACAGATGGGGAGGCCCTCCGGCAAAATCCTGGTAGACAGCCGTGAAGTGACCCCATTTGTTAGACAGTATGATATACTATCTAACAAATGGGGTGCTGTTCAGCAGCGCCGGGAATGGGGCTGTTTGCTCTGCTATGCGCTTATTGGGCGCTGCCCTCGCCCAAGATGCGGGCGGCGCTCTCCTGAGCGAACTGCTTGCTGTACAGGTCGTGGTAATAGCCCTTGCGCCGCAGCAGCTCCTCATGCTTGCCCTGCTCCACGATGTGGCCGTCCTTCACCACAAGGATCACGTCCGCCTTGCGGATGGTGGAGAGGCGATGGGCTACCAGAAAGGAGGTGCGGTTCGTCAGCAGATGGTCAATGGCGTTCTGGATCAGCTGCTCCGTCTGGGTGTCGATGGAGGAGGTGGCCTCATCCAGCACGAAGATGCGGGGGTCGGCCAGCACGGCGCGGGCAAAGGAGATCAGCTGCTTCTCGCCGGTGGAGAGACGGTCGCCGCCCTCCCCCACATCGCTGTCCCAGCCATTTTCCAGCTTTGACACCACTGTATCCGCCGACACGGCCCGTGCGGCGGCCTCCACCTCCTCGTCGGTGGCATCCAGCTTGCCGTAGCGGATGTTCTCCCGGACGCTGCCGGAGAACAGGTGGGGATTCTGCAGCACATAGCCGATGTTGGAGTGGAGCCACAGCTGGCTGCGCTGGCGGTAGTCCACGCCGTCAATGAGGATCTGCCCCTCCGTAGGCTCGAAGAACCGGCAGGCCAGATTGATGAGGGTACTCTTGCCGGCTCCCGTCTCGCCCACGATGGCCACCGTGGTCCCCTGGGGGATGTGGAGGGAGAAGTGCTCCAGCACATTCTCGCCGCCGTCGGGATAGCGGAAGGTCACATCCCGGAATTCGATCTCGCCCCGCAGCGGCTCCCAGTTCTCCCGCTTGGGGTGGAAGGCGTCGCCGTATTTCTCGATGACCTCCGGGGTGTCCTGAATTTGCGGCTGTTCATCCATCAGATCCGTCACCCGCTCAATGGAGGCCTGCAGCGAGATGAATTCCGCCAGATTGGCGGCGGTCATCTGGATGGGGTCGAAGATGCTGACGGCGTAGGCGGTAAAGGCCGACAGAGTGGCCAGCTCCAGCGCCTGATCCAGCACCATGTAGCCGCCCCGCAGCAGCACGATGGACACCGCCATGGTGCCGAAGAACAGCACCAGCGGGATAAACACCGCATTGAGCCGGGCTGCCCGAATGCCGGAGTCGTGCATCTGCCGGGTGAGACTGCGGAAGGCGTCGGCGGTCTGCTCCTCCGTTACCAGCGTCTTGGTGGTGCGGGCGCCGGTGATGCCCTCGTTGAAGGCTCCGGTGATGCGGGAGTTCAGCTTACGTACCTTCCGGTTCCAGTGGAGGATGCGGTTCTGGAAGTACCCCGTCAGAATGGCCATCACCGGCACGATGGCGATGACCGCCAGCGCCAGCCTCCAGTTCAGCGCCAGCATGGCCGCAAAGGTCCCCAGCACATAGAACACCGCCCACAGGATATCCGTGAAGTTCCATGCCAGCATACTGGAGATGCGGTTGGTGTCGCTCATGACACGGGTCAGCAGATACCCCACCGGGGTCACATTATAAAAGGAGAAGGACAGGGTCTGCAAATGGTGGAACAGCGTCCCACGCATATCCTTGCCCAGATTCATCTCGATGTGCATGGAGTTCCGGGCGAAGATCACCACCGACAGTGCCTGTACCACCACCACGGCCAGATACGCCAGCGCATAGGGCAGCAGCCCCGTCAGGGTGTTCTTTTCGATAAAATTCTGGATGGCGTACTTCTGGAACAGGGGCAGCACCACGTCCACCAGAGCGCAGATGCCGTTGAACACCAGCATGGACACGAAGGCGCCCCGATAGGGCCGCAGGAACGGCCCCAGCCGCTTCCAGATCTTCCAGTCGAAGGATTGGGTATATTCCTTTTCGTCAATGGCTGCCATGCTCGCTCCCCCCTTCCTCCAGCAGCGCCCGGTCGGCACTCTGCATCTGAATGTTGTAGATATCCCGGTAGATGCCGGGCTTTTCCACCAGCTGGGCATGGGTCCCCAGCTCCGCCACCCGGCCGCCGTCCAGCACCAGAATGCGGTCGGCCTGCATGAGGGTGGTGACCCGGTGGGAGATCAGCAGCACCGTGGCATTGCCGGTGGACCGGCGCAGGGCGGTGCGGATCTTCTCGTCCGTCTCGGCATCCACGGCGGACAGGGAGTCGTCGAAGATCATCACCGGGGCCTGCTGCATCAGCATCCGGGCGATGGCCACCCGCTGCTTCTGTCCGCCGGAGAGAGTCACGCCCCGCTCCCCCACGATGGTGTCATACCCCTCCGGGAAGGAGGTCACCGCATCATCCACGCAGGCGATGGCCGCCGCACGGCGCATGGCATCCTCCGGCGCATCGGGGCGCACGGCCCGGATGTTCTCTCCAATGGTCTGGGAGAACAGGAAGGGCTCCTGCAAAACAAGACCGATGTGCCGCCGCAGGTCGCTGCGCCGGATATGCCGCAGGTCCACGCCGCCGATGGTGATGCGGCCGGAGCCCTCCGGCACGTCGTACAGCCGGTCCAGCAGATGCACCAGCGTGCTCTTGCCGGAGCCGGTGCCGCCCAGCACGGCGAAGGTCTCCCCCTCCCGGATGGTGAAGGACACGTCCTTCAGGACCGGCTGCCCCTCGTAGCCGAAGGTCACATGGTCAAACACAATGTCCCCGCCGGGGAAGGGAACGTCATCGGGCTGATCCTGCTCCTCCGGGGAGCGGAGGATGTAGCCCACACGGTCCATGGATACCCCGGCCTTGCTCATATCCGACAGCACCCGGCCCAGAGAACGCACGGGCCACGCCAGGGACTCGTTGTAGCTGACGAAGGCCACGAAGGCGCCCAGAGTCATGGCCCCGGCCACGCTCTCGTGGATGCCCGCCAGAATGATGACCATCACCTGCAAGCACGTCAGCAGCGTCCCCGACGCCCAGTACACCGACAGGAGCTTTCCCAGATGGATCCACAGCCCGGCATATCGCTCGCTCTTGGCCTGAAATTTGTCCTCCTCATACTTCTCCCGGCCAAAGGCCCGCACCACCCGCACGGCGGTGAGGTTCTCCTGAGCGCAGGTGGTCACCTCGCCCTCGGCCTCGTCGGCGGTCTTGAAGCGGGAGGAGATCTTCCGGTAGAACACCCCCGACGACAGGCCCACAATGGGGATAAAGGCCAGAGCGATCAGGGACAGCTTCACGTTCATGCGGAACATGATCCACAGATACAGAATGATGAGGAACACCGTCCGCACCACCTCCACCAGCTGGTTGCACACGAAGGTGCGGATCACGTCCACATCGGAGGTGCAGCGCTGGATGATGTCGCCGGTGGGATGCTGCTTGTGCCACGCAAAGGGCAGATACTGGATGCGCCGGTACAGGTCATCCCGCAGCCCCTTGACGTAGGCCTCGGACCCACGGGACAGCTGGGCCCGCTGCCCGAAGCTGCACAGGCCCCGCAGCAGCGCCGTCACCATGACGGCCCCCGCCGCCCACCACAGCGCCGTGACAGGCTCCTGCCGCAGCGTCTCCAGCGGCAGCACCCGCAGCACCCGCAGCACCAGCGCCGGCAGCTTGGCCTCCTCGGATCCCAGAATGGAGTCCACCGTGATACGGATGATCTGGGGCGTCAGGGCGTTGAGCGCCATGGACAGGCACGCACACAGCAGCGCCGCCGCAAAATGCCCCCAGCAGGGGCGCAGATAGTGCCAGATCAGCCCGGCCTTCTCCCGCCCCGACAGCTTGAATGTCGATCGATTCTCTTCCATAAGCCTCCTTCTCTCTCCCGGCGGCCCGCAGACCGCCTGTCCAAACGCCGCCGGCATCCGGCAGCGTACAAAAAATGCGCCCCCGGACGGGGACGCACACAGAGTACGGTCACATCGACCCCTTTATCGGGCCGATCCGGCGGCGCACACAATGATCCCCTTACTGGTCAGCTTGCTCTTCGTCATGGTGTACGCCTCCTTTCGTTTATAGTGAGTACAGTATAACGCCGTATGAGTATCCTGTCAAGAAAAGTTTTCCGCCCCGGCGGCGGAGGGTCGTCTCCCCCTCTTGCATTTTTGGAAAAATAGGGTATGATATAAGAGAAAAATTGTCCTCTGCCATGGCGGAGGAGAAAAGAAGGGTTGTTTTATGACAAAAATCGACATTGTATCGGGCTTTCTGGGTGCCGGTAAGACCACGCTCATCAAGAAGATGCTCAGCGAGGCCTATCAGGGTGAGAAGCTGGTGCTCATTGAAAACGAGTTTGGCGAGATCAGCATCGACGGCGGCTTCCTGAAGGATTCCGGCGTGCAGATCAGCGAGATGTCCTCCGGCTGCATCTGCTGCTCCCTGGTGGGTGACTTCAACAAGGCCCTGCGCCAGGTCCATGAGCAGTTCGCTCCGGATCGCATCCTCATTGAGCCCTCCGGCGTGGGCAAGCTCTCCGACGTTATCGTGGCGGTGGAGAACACCGTCCGGGACGAGCCGGACATGAAGCTGAACTCCTTCGTCACCGTGGCCGACGCCACCAAGGTGAAGGTGTATATGAAGAACTTCGGTGAGTTCTACAACAATCAGATCGAGTCTGCCGGCACCATCATCCTCTCCCGGACACAGAAGCTGTCTCAGGAGAAGCTGGAGGCCGCCGTGGCTCTGCTGCGAGAGAAGAATCCCACCGCCGCCATCCTCACTACCCCGTGGGACCAGCTGGACGGCAAAACTCTGCTGTCCGCTGTGGAAAAGGTCTCTCTGGCCGATGAGCTGCTGGCCAGGATGCAGGCCGAGCACGAGGCGGAGGAGGCGGAGCACCACCATCACCACCACGACCATGATGAGCATGATGACCATGACGAGCATCATCACCACGACCACGACGAGGACGAGGGCCACTGCTGCTGCGGCCATCACCACGACGATGATGACCATGACGAGCATCATCACCACGACCACGACGAGCATGACCACCATCATGACCACGACGAGCATGAGCATCACCATCACCATGATGGCGAGTGCGACGACCCGGAGTGCTCCTGCCACCACCATCACCATCATGCCGACGAGGTGTTCACCAGCTGGGGCGCCGAGACGGTCCACTCCTACACGGAGGAGGACATCCGCCGCATCCTGACGGCGCTGGATACCGGCGACTACGGCGCCATTCTCCGGGCCAAGGGGATCGTTCCCAGCGGCGGCAAGTGGCTGCACTTCGACTATGTCCCCGAGGAGCAGGACGTCCGCTACGGCAGCGCCGACTACACCGGCCGCCTGTGCGTCATCGGCGCCCAGCTGAAGGAGGACAAGCTCAAAGAGCTGTTCAGCCTGTAACACCTGTAAGGAGCGAGGAACTATGGATATTCCTGTCTATCTCATCGCCGGGTTTCTGGATTCCGGCAAAACCGGCTTCATCAACGGTATCCTCCGGGACGGCTTTGCCGAGGAGGACCGCACCCTGCTGATCTGCTGCGAGGAGGGGGAGCTGGAGTACGACCCCCGTGTGCTGGGCAATGTGTTCACCTACACGGTGGACGAGCAGAGTCAGCTGACTCCGGAGCTGTTCAAGAAGCTGGAGAAGCAGTACCGGCCCAAGCAGGTCATCATCGAGTATAACGGTATGTGGATGATCGAGCCTCTGTACCGGGATGGCCTGCCTGCCAACTGGATCCTCTACCAGATCATGTGTCTGGTGGACGCCAGAAGCTTCGAGATGTATGTGAAGAATATGGGCCAGCTGATGATGGAGAAGATCAGCAACGCCGATATGCTGATCTTCAACCACTGCAACGAGGAGCTGCGGGCCCAGCTCCGCAGCCGCAACCTGCGGATGGTGAACCGCCGGGCCGATATCTATCTGGAAAACGAGGACGGCACCAGCGAGGAGTACGTCACTCCGGAGATGTCCCCCTTCGATCTCTCCGACGGCCATCTGGATGTGCCGGACGACGACTACGGTGTCTGGTATGTGGATATGATGGACAACCCCGACCGCTACGACGGCGTCACCGTGCGGTATAAGGCCGTCATGTGCCACTCCAAGAAGTTCAAGGGCGTCCACTGCCCCGGCCGCTTCGCCATGGTCTGCTGCGAGAACGATATGCAGTTTTTGGCTCTGGTGGCCAAGGGCGAGGGGCTGGAGAAGTTCAAGAACCGCCAGTGGGTGGAGATCACCGCCACGGTGAAGAAAGAGGCCAATGACGCCTATCAGGGCGAGGGCCCGGTGCTGTATGTCACCGCCATCGCCCCCTGCGAAAAGCCCAAGGAGGAGGTCGTCTCCTTCTGACGATCCTCCGGCCTAGTTGTGTATAAACCATGTGAAAGAGAGAAAAGGAGAGTTACCCCATGACACAAAAAGAAAAGACCTTTCTGGACCAGACCGCCCAGCGTCTGCATCTGACGGTGGACGGCGAGAGCAGCATCCTCTTCGGCAGCGTCGGCGGCTACCAGACCATGCTCTGGCGCAACGATCAGGGCCTTGCCGTTATGACCCTGTCCCTGCACAAGATGGGGCAGGAGCCGGATCAGTCTGCCATCCGCCAGTTTGTAAAGGGGACCCGTCTGGTGACGGGCTTCTCCGTCCGGCGCAGCCGGGTGGAGCTGACCCTGAATGTCCGCTTCGGCAATCCCAATCAGGTGGAGAAGCTGGCGGAGGCTGTAGCCGCCGTGGTGGAGTTTCTGCACGCCTCCGGCTATGACAACTGCTGCCAGAACTGCGGCAGCGCCGTGGAGACGGACCCCTGCATCATGACCGGTGTCCCCTCCCTGCTGTGCGACAGCTGCTACCAGCAGCTGGGCCATCTGCAGGAGCAGAACCAGCAGGCGGAGCTGGGCAAGAAGGAGAACGTGGTGGCCGGCATCGTGGGTGCGCTGCTGGGTTCTCTGCTGGGCGTGGCGTGCATCGTGCTGCTGGGCCAGCTGGGCTACGTGGCGGCAGTCAGCGGCATCGTCATGGCCATCTGCACCATGAAGGGCTATGAGCTGCTGGGCGGCCGGTTCTCCACCGTGGGTCTGGTGGTCAGCATCGTGCTGATGCTGGGCATGACCTATGTGGGCTACCAGCTGGATTGGTCCGTTGCCGTCTATAATGAACTGAAGGACTACTACGAGCTGAGCCTGCTGGACTGCTTCCGCATGATCCCGGAGATGCTGCGTCAGGAGATCATCGATTCCTCCACCTACATCGGGGAGCTGGTGAAGCTGTATGCCTTCACGCTGCTGGGCGCTATCCCCACGGCCATCAGCTCCATGAGAAGCCGGAAGCTGAAGAAGGTCACTTACCGTCTGCGCTCCCAGCGCACCAACGCCGCCCCGGAGCTGTAATAAACCAAAAAACAGGAGGCCGCAGGCAATGCCTGCGGCCTCCTGTTTATTTGTTTCGCCTTGTTACGCCTGATAGAACAGCTCCACCAGATCGGCGGTGATATCCTCCGTCCAGCTGCACATGGTCACGCAGCACATATAGCCCTCCTGCTTGATGCACACCAGCGTCTCATACATGGGGACGCCGTCCATCTCGCCGGAGATAACAGCGCCCTCCCGAACCAGACCGGCGAACTGCACCGGAGTCTGCTCCACCTTCACGTTGGATAGCCCCATGGAGGCCAGAGCATCTTCCAGCTTGGGTACGGCGATCTCCAGATAGCCCGCCTCGTCCAGCAGCTTGCCGTACAGAGCGCCCAGATCCTCATACACCACGTTTATGGTCACAAGGCCCTCCATGGCGCTGGCGAACATATCATAGGTGCTCTTGCCATCCTCCATGGCCTTCTGCATCTCCTCGCTGCTCTCGGCCACCACGCCGGACAGCTCTGCCAGCTGCTCGTCGGTGTAGTAGGTCCAGTCATCGCTCAGCTGGCAGCCGATGCCCACGAAGGTGTTGGTATAAATGCCGTTTTCAATCGTGCCACGCTGGAAGCCGGATTGGCTGTCGCCGCCGTCTCCGTCCTTCTTACCGCAGGCGGCCATGCTCAGCACCAGTACCAGCGCCAGCAGCAGCCCTGCGGCCCGTTTCATCTGCTTCATCGCTTCTCTTTCCTCCGAATCATGTATTTGGGGGTCGCTATACCATATGGTATACATCCATCCTACCATATTTCGACACAGCCTGCAAGAGAAAAGCGCATCAGGGGCGGGCGCAAATGCGCCTGCCCCTGATGCGTCTGCCCCGCAGACTTCCGCTACAAGTCCTCCAGATCGTCCTTTCCCAGACGCATGGTGCGCCAGCGCTCCGGCAGCTCCGGCCCGATGAGAGGAAACAGATTCTCCGTGTGGGAGGTGGGCTGGATGTTGTAGGTGCCGTACTGGTTTACCAGATCGAAGGTGCTCTCCGGCACGCCGGGGAAGTCGTGGATATCCGGAGCCGGGTCGTGAAAGGGCTTTTTCCTTCGCATGGCATAGACCTCCTGTTCTTGGCTGCCGCCGGTCATGACGGCAGGGATAGTATGCCCCATTTTAGGCACTTTGGGAGGGTTGTCAGCCGGGGAAAAATCTGTTATAATCAATTTTCCGAGAGAGTATGTGCAGAAGAGACGGAGGTATGTATGGCAAATTTTACCAAGCAGGCCATTGAAACGGCGTTTTTGCAGCTGCTCAACGAAAAGCCCCTGAACAAGATCAGTGTCCGGGATATTGTGGAAAAATGCGGCATCAACCGAAACTCCTTTTACTACCATTTTCAGGATATCCCCTCCCTCATCGCTGAGATCATCACCGCCTACACCGACCAGCTCATCGAGGAGTATCCCACCATCTCCACACTGGACGAGTGCTGCGAGATGGCCTTCCGCTATGCGCTGCGCAACCGCAGCGCCGTGATGCATATCTACCACTCCGTGAACCGTGACCTCTTCGAGAAGAGCACCATGCGTCTGTGCGAGTACGCCGTCACCACCTACATCGATACCGCCTTCCCCCAGCACCAACTGCCGGAGGCAGACCGGAAGGCGGTGATCCGCTTCATCAAGTGCCAGATCTTCGGAATGTGCATCGACTGGATCAGCGACGGGATGCAGGACGAGGCGCTGGAGGAGTTGCGGCGTATCAGCCGCCTGTGCCACGGCCTGCCGGAGTTCATCATCGAGCGCAGCCGGGACGACCATTGAAAATTTAGGCAAATACCCCCTGACTGCCTAAAAACTGGGCAATTTGCATCCGGGTGTCTGACTTTCAGACACCCGGTGTTATTTTATCCATTTTCTCCCGGCCCCGAAAGCGGTAAACTCAGACCATCAAAAGTGAGGGAGATGCGTATCATGCGTTCTGTGACCCCTATGCGAGCGGCCAAAACAGGATACATCATCATGTCGGTGCTGCTGTGCGTGCTGGGCGTGGTGCTGTTTGTGTGGCCCGGCGTGTCGGTGGCCGTCATCGGAGAGCTGCTGGGCATCGGGATGATCGTGTTTGGTGCCGTGAAGGTGGCGGGGTATCTGTCCCGTGACCTGTTCCGGCTGGCCTTCCAGTACGATCTGGCCTTCGGCGTGCTGCTGATCGCCTTGGGCATCGTAACACTGACCCATCCCGGCGAGACCATCGGCTTTCTGTGCGTGGTGTACGGCATTCTGGTGCTGTCGGACGGGCTGTTCAAGGTGCAGATCGCCGTGGATGCCAAGCGCTTCGGCATCGACCGCTGGTGGGCCATCCTGCTGGCGGCGGCGTGCGCCGGTGTGCTGGGCGTGCTGCTGGTGCTGCGGCCCGGCGAGGGGGCGCAGGCGCTGACCATGCTCCTGGGTGCGTCGCTGTTTCTGGACGGCGTGATGAATCTGCTGGTGGCTCTGCTGACAGTGAAGATCATCCGCCACCAGCAGCCGGACGTCATCGAGACAGACGAATTTGAGATCAAGTGAGAAAGGACCGAGATGCAATGGGATTGTCTAAAGCGGTGGTAAAAAACCGTGTTCTGATCCTGATGATCGCATTGATCCTGCTGGTGCCGGCGGTGTTTGGGATGCTGGGTACCCGGATCAACTACGATATGCTGGATTATCTGCCCAGCGACATGGATACCGTCATCGGGCAGGAGACGTTGAAGGAGGACTTCGGCAAGGGAGCTTTTTCCTTTATCGTGGTGCAGGATATGCCGGTGCAGGAGGTGGCCCAGCTGAAGGAGAAGATCCAGCAGGTGGACCACGTGGAGAGCGTGTTGTGGTACGATTCCGTGGCGGACCTCTCCATCCCCATGGAGCTGCTGCCGGATAAGCTGTATAACGAGTTCAATACCGATGATGCCACCATGCTGGCGGTGTTCTTCGACTCCGCCACGTCGGAGGACGTGACCATGGACGCCATCCGTGAGATCCGCTCCATCGCCGGCAAGCAGTGCTTCGTGTCGGGTATGTCGGCACTGGTGACGGATCTGAAGGACCTGTGCGAGCAGGAGGAGCCTATCTATGTGGCGCTGGCTGTGGCCTGTGCCTGCGCCGCCATGATGCTGCTGCTGGACGGCTGGCTGGTTCCCTTCGTGTTTCTGGCCAGCATTGGCATGGCCATCGTCTATAACCTTGGCAGCAACTTCTTTCTGGGAGAAATTTCCTACATCACCAAGGCCCTGTCTGCGGTGCTGCAGCTGGCCGTGACCATGGACTACTCCATCTTCCTGTGGCACAGCTACAACGAGCAGCTGACCCTGCAGAGCGACCACAAGGAGGCCATGGCGGTGGCCATCCACAACACCTTTACCTCCGTCATCGGCAGCTCTGCCACCACCATCGCCGGCTTCATCGCCCTGTGCTTCATGTCCTTCACGCTGGGCCGTGACTTGGGTATCGTCATGGCTAAGGGTGTGCTGCTGGGCGTGCTGGGCTGCGTGACCATCCTGCCGTCCCTGATCCTGGTGCTGGATAAGCCTCTGCAGCGGACACGGCATAAGTCCCTGATCCCCGATATGGGAGGCTTTGCCAAGAGTGTGTGCAAGATTTTCCCTGTGTTTCTGGTGATCTTCGCCCTGCTCATCGCCCCGGCCTACATCAGCTATGATAAGACCAACGACGAGGTATACTACGACATGGGCCAGTGCCTGCCGGAGGACATGGAGTACGTCATCGCCAACAAGAAGCTCTCCGAGGAGTTTGACATCGCCTCCACCCATATGCTGCTGGTGAACGCCGATCTGCCGGACAGCGATGTCCGGGCCATGATCGACGAGATGGAGCAGGTGCCGGGCGTGAAGTATGTGTTGGGTATGGAGAGCGTGGTAGGCCCCATGATCCCCATGGAGGTACTTCCCGATTCCGTGCGCTCCATGCTGGAGAGCGACCAGTGGGAGCTGCTGCTCATCAACTCCGAGTATAAGGTGGCCTCCGATGATGTCGATCAGCAGATCGATCAGCTGAACGCCATCCTGAAGAAGTATGACGAGGGCGGAATGCTCATCGGTGAGGCCCCCTGCATGAAGGACATGATCGAGACGACGGATCACGACTTTAAGGTGGTCAACGCCATCTCCATCGCCGCCATCTTCCTCATCATCACGCTGGTGGAGGGAAGCTTCTCCCTGCCCTTCATCCTGATCGCCGTCATCGAGCTGGCTATCTTCATCAATCTGGGCCTGCCCCATGTGCTGGGCCAGTCGCTGCCTTTCATCGCCCCCATCTGTATCAGTACCATCCAGCTGGGCGCTACGGTGGACTACGCCATCCTGATGACCACCCGCTACAAGGCGGAGCGGCTCAATGGCGAGGACAAGAAGAAGGCCGTCATGACCGCCCTGCGGACCTCGGCCCCCTCCATCATCGTCAGCGGCATGGGCCTGTTCGCCGCCACCTTCGGCGTGGCGCTGTATTCCAACATCGATATCGTGGGCTCCATGTGTATGCTGATGGCCCGTGGCGCTATCATCAGCGTGCTGCTGGTGCTGCTGGTGCTGCCGGCTCTGCTGATCCTGTGCGACGGCATCGTGTGCCGCACCACCCGTGGTATGACCCATCTCATTGGTAAACAGGAGGTTGTAAAATGAAAAAGAATAAATTTCTGGCTGTGATCTTAGCCATGGCGGTGGCCGTAGGCGCCGCCGGCGTCACCACCTACGCCGTGGGCAAGGACGCCAATGATACCGAGGCCCCGTCCACCGTGGCGACGGCCGCCTCCGCCTCCGACACGGAGGCCGTCAAGGATGAGACGGTGTACGTCATGACCGCTGCCGACGGCAGCACCCAGAAGATCCTGGTCAGCGACTGGATCAAGAACGCCCTGCCCGCCGAGGCTCAGAAGGCCATCGAGAACCTGAACGACGCCCAGCAGGTGAAGGACGACTGCTGGACCGGTACCATCCAGAAGGAGCTGCCGGTGAGCATGAGCATCCACTACACCCTGGACGGCAAGACCGTCACCCCCAGCGAGCTGGCGGGCAAGAGCGGCAAGGTGACCATCCGCTTCGAGTATGAAAACAACCAGTATGAGGTGCGTACCGTCAACGGCGTCAGCCAGAAGGTGTATGTCCCCTTCGTGGCCCTCACCGGCGCCCTGCTGGATACCTCCCACTTCTCCAATGTCACCGTCTCCAACGGTAAGCTCATCAACGACGGCGACCGCATCGCCGTCATGGGCATGGCCTTCCCCGGCCTGCAGGAGGATCTGGGCATCAGCAAGGAGCAGCTGGACCTGCCCGACTATGTGGAGATCAGCGCCGACGTAACGGACTTCACGCTGGAGACCACCCTCACCGTCGTCTCCAACAGCCTCCTCAATGAGGTGGATACCGACGACCTTACCTCCGGCGATCTGGGGAGCCTGTCCGATTCCCTGGGCAAGCTCACGGATGCCATGGATCAGCTGATGGACGGTTCCTCCCAGCTGTATGACGGACTCTGCACGCTGCTGGACAGCTGCGGACAGCTGTCTGACGGCGTGGACCAGCTGACGGACGGTCTGAATCAGCTCAGCTCCAACAGCAGCGCCCTGAACGCCGGGGCCAAGCAGGTCTTTACCTCCCTGCTGGCTATGGCCGATGAGCAGCTGCAGCCCCAGCTGGCTCAGGCGGGCATCACCATTCCCTCCCTGACCATTGACAACTACGCCACCGTGCTGGGCGGCGTGCTGGCCCAGCTGGACGAGGCCGGTACGCTGGCCGAGCAGGCCGCCCGTGAGCAGGTGACTGCCGCCGTGGAGGCCGCACGGGATCAGATCCGTGCCGCTGTGACCGAGGCCGTGCAGCAGCAGGTAACGGCGCAGGTGACGGAGCAGGTGCGCCAGCAGGTGCTGGGGCAGGTGCTCAACGCCATGGGCTACACCATGGAGCAGTATCAGCAGAGTCCTGAGCTGAAGGCGCAAGTGGATGCCGCCGTGGAGCTGCAGATGCAGACTCCCGCCATGCAGCAGACCATCTCCGAGAATGTGACGGCCCTTATGGGGACGGAGGAGATCCGGCAGAAGATCGACGCCGCCACGGAGCAGCAGGTGCAGCTGAAGATCGAGGAGACCATGGCCTCCGACGAGGTGCAGCAGAAGATCATGGCCGCTACGGAGCAAGCCTCCGCCGGTGCCGTGCAGATCCGCAGCCTGAAGCAGCAGCTGGACCAGTACAACGTGTTCTACATGGGCCTGAATAGCTATACCGCCGGTGTGGATCAGGCTGCCGCCGGTGCTCAGCGGCTCCAGAGCAATATGCCCGCCCTGCTGGACGGCGTGAAGCAGCTGCGGGACGGCGCCATGCAGCTCTCCGATGGATTGAAGCAGTTCAATGAGGAGGGCGTGGAGAAGCTGGTCAGCGTGCTGGGCGACGACGTGGAGGGTCTGGCGGAGCGTCTGACCGCCACGGTGGAGGTCTCCCGCAACTACCGCAGCTTCTCCGGGCTGACGGACGGCATGGACGGCGCTGTGCGCTTCATCTACCGCACCGAGGCCGTGGAAAAGGCCGAGTGATTCCGGTTCCTTACAGAGTAGGAAGGCGGCAGCCCATAGGGCTGCCGCCTTTGGCGTTGGGAGGGCATTGCCCGCCCCGGCATCCGCTCCGTCATCGCAAAAGCCCGCCGCTGGCGGGCTTTTGTGCGCTCTTGGCGGCCCTTCCGCACCCTCCCCGCACCCAACGGAGGTGGGCGGCATACAATGGTCTATCCTTAGGGAAGGGGGAGGCGTGGTGGAGCATACATATACCGTGGCGCTGGCGGGAAACCCCAATGTGGGAAAAAGCACCGTATTCAACCGCCTGACAGGGCTGCGCCAGCACACGGGCAACTGGCCCGGCAAGACCGTGGAGCGGGCGGAGGGTTATTTTTCGCAGGCGGGGCAGCGGTTCCGGCTGGTGGATCTGCCGGGGACCTATTCTCTGGCGGCGGATTCGCCGGAGGAGGAAGTGGCCGGGGCGTTTTTGCAGAGCGGACAGGCGGATGCCGTCATTGTGGTAGTGGACGCCTCC
>QWCE01002884.1_pt1 | contig 20211 bp, 21 predicted proteins | sample 1972531 | NCBI WGS metagenome assembly QWCE01 (sample SAMN09866716, study PRJNA288562) | Human gut metagenome isolate term4_stool, whole genome shotgun sequencing... | reverse complement strand
TACTACTTTCTCCTTAAATTCTGTTTTGTATTTTGTCATTAAAAAACTGACCTCCTTTAGTTGGTTTGTTAGTCCAACTTTTGGGGGTCAGTTCAAAATTTAAAAATTCTCTTCGCTGCTTTTTTTATTTTATTCAGTTCTTATTGCATCAAGTGCTGATAGTTTCATTGCACGTCTCGCAGGTAGGTATCCTGAAAGAAGTCCAATCAGCGTTGAAAATCCTAGAGCTGTTAGGATAAGTCCGACTGAAACTATTGAAATCTTAGGCTCGAAGTTTAATGTCTCTCCACCCAGCTGTCCCATAAAATATCCATAGAAAACTTTATTAGCCACTACAGAAATGATTAGAGAATTTATAACTGCAATCACTCCTCCAATAAGACCTATAAGACTCGCTTCTAAAAGGAATAGGTTTTGAATATCTTTTATAGATGCCCCTATTACCTTCATTATTCCGATTTCTTTAGTTCTTTCGTAGATGGACATAATCATCGTGTTTGCGATTCCTATAGCTGCAATTATAAATGAGATTGCTCCGATACCGCCGAACACCGCTTGCACGATTCCTATTTGCTTGTTGGCGTTGTCTAGGAATTCCTTCGTCATATTATAAGGACGGTATCCCTTATCTTTTAGCTCCTTAGTAACTTGATCTACATTTTTTATATCGTCAACTACTACTTTTATATTGTTGTAGTCTTTAGATTTTAATTTGACTTTAAATTGACTTGCCAAGCTTTTATAAGCTTCTATACTCATGAAGACACTGCTGTTTTTTCGGTAATCTCCTCCATTTACAGTTTCTCCAGAGATTCTAAGTTGAACCTGTTTGCCATCGCTTTGACTATTTTGATCTCCACCCATTTCCATAGTTCCCATAGATGACATTCCATCGTCGTCTGTGCTCTTTGGCTCAAATTTCGTAATGTAGATTTTTCTATTCATTAGAGATTTCTTTTCTGAGAAGTAGTTAGGACGACTTTTGTCATAAAATTGATACTTGACTGAGCTTCCCATTATTACTACAGGATTTTTTTCTCCCGGGGAAACATACTTTCCATTCTCAAGCGAAAGCCCATAGTCTTCCATGTATTGAGGCGGCATTCCTACAATGTCTACATAGGTAGCCTCTTCTCTTCCCATTTTCAGGCTTATAACTCCTTCATATACTGGAATTACCGCCTTTACGTGTTCTATTTCCGAAACATCTTTTATTGTTTGATTGTTCATCGGCTTCTTCTTCGGCTTTTTGTATCCTGTCTTATCCGTCTCTGGATCAAATCCCATATATGGATTGTTTAACTCCAAGATTCTCATATCCCCCATATCTTCATAGAATTTTGAGTTCATGTATTTAAAGCCACGACCGATTGAGATAATTATAATTATTGCCGTTGCACCGATTATTACGCCTAGAACGGTTAGGAATGTCCTTAGCTTCCTAGAAGCCAAATTCCCCGCCGCCATTTTGAATAAATCGTTAAACTTCATTAGATTGTTAGATCCTCATCTTCTTTTTTCTTTTTCTTGTGGATAAAGAATGCTCCACCTATTGCCGCTGCCGCAACTGCAACTCCACCAAGTATCTTGAAAATTAGTTTGGAGCCTCCTCCGCCCTTCATATCTTGGTTGTTCATATCATTTTCATCCATTTGAGGCATATCTTCTACGGTAAATTCATATTCCTTCTTTATCTCTTGGGTAACTCCCATGGAATCTTCAAATGTCCATACAAGCTCAACCTTTTTATTTCCTGGAGTTTCAGGAGTTACATTTACCAAAAAAGTATCTTGAGAGCCCGGTGCAAAAGCTCCTTTATAGTATGATGGAGTGTCGAATTTTAATCCTTCACCCTTGATCTTAATCATGACATTTGAAAGATTTGCCTTACCAGTGTTGTAATAATCTATTGAAAGCGGAGTTTCAGATCCTAACATAAATTCCCCTTGAGGAAGCACATCTCCCACTTCAAGCTTTGCCTGTTGAACTACAGGCACGCCGATTTGAGCAGTGTCTGTATATTTGTTTGCCTTTGCGTCTTCGTATTCAAAGTTTGCAACTACTGTATAGGTCTTCGCAGCAGTATCAGGAACTGTAGTAAATGAAATTTCTTTTTCAACCCTAGCTCCCGGTGCGATGTTTGCAATGTAGAATGTGTTTGAAGAGTCTACAGGCGTAAATACTGATGCTGTTGGCATTGATCCTCCATGTTGACCACCTGATTCTCCTGAGCCTACCGATTCTTGTGTATCTGAAGTTAAGAAAATCTTGATATTCTTAACCGCCTTTTTCGCATTGGTGTTGAAGAATTTTAAATATAGTTTAAATGGCTTGCCTGCTTCTATGGTTTGTGGTTCTAAATAATAATCTTCAATTATAAGTTTAGGTGTAGATTCATTTACAGGCTTACCATCATTTTTATCCGTAGGTGCTTTTACAAATACTCCTACTATTTGACTTGTAGATTGAGCTTCTGCCTTTGAGTCATCTGTGTATTCAACTTTTAACTCAACTGGATAGTTCTTGGTTTCTGCAGAAGGTGTAACCATAAAATCGTATGAAAAATTCTTCTTTTCTCCTGGTGCCAATTCCTTTAATTGGATGATTGACACAGTTCTTGAAGCTAGTCCGTTTTGGTCTTGACTATTTGCTTGTACTTTTAGATTCTTAGCAACTAGCCTTCCTGTGTTTTCTAGGTCAAAGGAGATTGTAGCTTTTGAATTTCTATATAGGATTCCAGTTGGAAATTTGATATTTTTAAACTCTAGTGCTGAAGGCTCTTGTTGTGACTTGGTTATATTAAATGAAAATTGATATTTACCAGTCTTTGGAGCTTGTTCATTAGTTTTATTTGCATCTGCTCCATATCCCGAAAACGTATAATCAAGGTTTAACATATATGTTCCGGGTGCCATTGACTTATCTGATTTTAGATTAAATGTAATATACTGAGTTTCGCCCGGGTTTAAGGTTGTGATATCTGCAGTTGAAAGACCGTTTGCAAGGGTTATTTCCTTTGATTTTAGTCCATCAAGGGAGATTTTAATGTTATTTGCTGGTGCATCCCCTGTGTTTGTCACTTGGAATGGAACTTGGAATTCCTTTCCCGCTTCTTGTTCGTTGATCCAGAAGGTGTCAACTTTTTTAATTTCTATTGCCGGGTTAGATCTTCCATTTATTCTTACATATATGGTTTCTTGTTGTGTTACTCTTTCTCCGCCTATATCGTATTGTAAATCTAAAGTGACTGGAATAGTCCCACCTACAAAATCACTTTCTGTAACTATGTCGAAATATCCAGTAAATTTTCCATCAGTTAAATTATTATTTAATCTAGCGTCAAAAACTTTATCGGATCCATTGTATAGATAACCATCTCCTGCTATATATACTTTGTCCGGATCTTTTATTGATGCTTTTAAAGTAAGATTTGTTACTTCTCTGCCTTTCATATTGTTGATATTGATAGTTACTGGAACTTGTTGCGATCCATTGGCTGCCATATTTATCGTCTGATTTACAGAAACTATTATCTTTCCATAATCCTCTTTCCCTGTTGCATAAGTATTAATTGTAATTAGCATTATAAATGCCAGTAATATAGAAGTTATTTTTTTCATACTATCTCCTTTCTAGGTATCTTTGCATCATTGTCTTCTATGCTTGTTATCATCCCGTCTCTCATGTCCACTATTCTATCTGCGTAGATGGATGTCTCTACGTCGTGGGTTACTATTATCAGTGTCTGATTGTTCTTCCTTGCCATTTCACACATGAGGTTCATTACTTCAAATGATGTGTTGGTATCAAGGTTTCCCGTCGGCTCATCTGCAAAGATAATCCTCGGTGCATCTACGAATGCTCTGGCTATTGAAACTCTCTGTTGCTGTCCTCCACTCATCTCATTCGGTTTGTGGTGGAGTCTGTCACCTAGTCCTACTTTTTCAAGTATGTCCTTTGCCAGTTCATCTCGTTTTTTCTTCGGCACTCCTTTAAATATAAGTCCCAGGCTCACATTGTCCATTGCCGAAAGATTCTTTATTAGATTATAGGATTGGAATATAAATCCGACATTTAATCTTCTAAATTTAGTCACTTGATTTTCGTTTAATTTCTCGATATGTACCCCGCCTATGGTTATCGATCCCGAGGTAGGTTTATCAAGTCCTGCAACCATATTTAAAAGTGTGGATTTTCCTGAGCCAGATGTACCTAGTAGGCAGAGGATCTCTCCTTCATATATATCCAGATTTATTCCTCCAAGGGCTACTACTTTTTCTGTGCCCATTTTATAGATTTTCTTTAGGTCGCGAATCTCTATAAGCTTCATTTTACCACCTCTTTTTTTAGTATATCATAGCTTTTCTTTTAATAGTTTACAAAAGTATTAAATTTGAGAGCTATTTTCTTAAATTTTTGTGAATTTTTTTGATTGGTAAAAAATTAAATGCTCTACGTAGAGCATGGGAGATAATGGTTATTAATTAGTAAATAAAATTATTTAGTGGTTGTCACCCTGAGCGAACGAAGTGAGTCGAACAGGTATAAGCTGTATTTAGCCTAGTCTTTGCAACTAATTCATCCTTATATAACCCCACCAAACGAGAGATCCTTCGACTTCGACGACAAAAGTCGTCTTCGCTCAGGATGACCGTGTAGAGGTGTAGATCTCTCATTGTATATTTTCATCAACAAAAATTTTCCGTGCAGAGCCTATCGGGATGGAAGCAGGTTGCTCCCGCTACAAAAATAAACCCTCCATTTAAGTAAAAGATACTTATTTACATTTTTGATGCTATCCGGATAGCATGTATATTAAATCATCATTCTTACATAGCCCCAGGGTTAGACCCGTTCGACTTCAGAGCCTTGCGGCTCTTCCGCTCAGGGTGACTGCAGTTGGGAGAGTATTCCAATAATTTTCTAAGTGAAAACGAGCATTTCGCAAGCTGATTTGTAGAACTCGACTGCCTGGCTGTGGAAGCAAGATGCTTCCACTACAAAATTAAACCCTCCATTTAAGTAAAAGATATTTATTTACTTTTTAAATGCTATACGTATAGCATGGGAGATAATTATTATTAAATTTCTTATTATTTTTGAATTACTAAGTATTATTTTGATTTAAAATAAAAACCCCTGTTAGTCCAGGGGTTATAAACTAGTCTTACTAGTTGACTTTCTTTTCTTCTCTTATTCTCTCTGATAGTAATGGAAGTATGGTGAATAGATCTCCAACTATTCCATAATTTGCAACTTTAAAGATATTTGCATCCTTGTCGTTATTTATTGCAATTATTAGTTCTGATTCTTTCATTCCATTTACGTGTTGCAATGCGCCAGAGATTCCAACTGCTATATATAGTTTTGGTTTTACGGTCTTGCCTGTTACTCCTACTTGAAGGCTCTTGTCTTCCCAGCCATTATCTACTACTGGTTTTGTTACTGCAAATTCTGCTCCAAGTGCTTTTGCAAAGTCTTTTACAACTTTTAGTCCTTCTTCGTCTTTTGCTCCCATTCCTGCTGCGACGATCACTTCTGCATCTTCTATGTTTAGATGTTCTTTTTCTTCGTCCTTTACAAATGAAAGTATCTTGTTCACAGGATTTTCGACTTCTAGTTTTTCTTCTATTAATTCTGCTTTGTGGTGAACGTCGTGGAATAGTTCTACTCCAGTCTTGTTACCAACTGTTCCTATCTTAGGTGTGCTTGTGATTCTTATATCTGATAGAAGTTTTCCGTCGAAGGTTGGTCTGATCCACATGATGTCAGATTTGTCTTCTGTTAGTTTTATTTCTTGGCAGTCTGCAACTAGTCCGATTTCTCTCTTAGCTGTGATTCTTCCGCCTAGGTCTCTTCCGTTTACAGATGATCCTATTAAGACTGCGTATGGTTCATACTTGTCGATTAATTTATCAAGTGCATGTGCTGCTACTTTTGAATCGAAGTTTTTAAATTTTTCATCTTCTACTAAGATTACTTTATCTGCTCCATACTTTTCTATTTCTTCTACTAGTCCGTCTTTTTTTGCTGTGAGTAGTACTGCAACTACTTCGCTTTCAAGTCCATCTGCTAGGTGTCTTGCATTTGCCAGTAGTTCCATTGTAAGGTTTGTGATTTTGTCTTCAAATGTTTCACAAACTACCCAAATATTTTTATTCATATTCATAATTCACCTTAGATCCTTTTGTTGTCCTTTAGTATTTTTATGATTTCTTCTACTTGTTCTTCATCGCTGTTTTTTTCGATGACTACACCCTTCTTAGCTTCTGGTGGTGCAAATACTGATCCAACTACTGTTCTAGATCCTTTCATTCCCATCTTATCAAGATCGAAATCAATATCTTTTTCTGTAAGCACTGTGATTTCACGACCTTTGTCTTCTTCTTTAACCTTAGGATTTATATTTTTTCTAAGAACGCTTACAAGAGCTGGCATCTTTGCACTTTCTTCTTGAAGGCCTCCATTTATTCTTCTCTTAGCTATGACTTCATCGCCTTTAACTTCTACACTTTCTGTATATGTTAAAGAGTTAAGTCCAAGTTTTTCTGCAAGTTGTGGTCCTACTTGTCCAGTGTCTCCGTCCAATGTTTGAGTTCCTGTTAGTACAAGGTCAAACTCTCCTAAATGTTTAGCTGTTGTTGAAAGTACGTAGGAGGTTGCAAGTGTATCTGATCCTCTAACTGCCATGCTAGAAACGATGTAAATTTCATCAGCTCCCATTGAATAAGCTACTTCTAGCTCGCCCTTAATAAAGTCAGGACCCATTGATGCTACTACAACTTTGCCACCATGTTCTTTTTTGAGTTCGCAAGCAGTGTGAATAGCCGCTAGATCCGGCGGATTGATTATGCTTTTTACGCCATCTCTTATTAGGTTATTCGTTTCTCTGTCGATTTTGCAGTCAGAAACCTTAGGCACTACTTTTGCAAATACTAATATATTCATAAATACCTCCATATTTTATATCTAAGTCTATTATACCCTACTTCACTATGTAGAAGCAATTTTCTTAAATTTATTAAAGGCTATTAATCCTTTTAATTTTTATCAATTTTAGATAGAATATAGTAGAGGTGTAAGATGAATAAAAAGAGTTTTTTTGATAATCTTGAAGAAAGATGGCAAAAGGAAAAGAAAGTCCGCATTGCCGCTAGGAAACGACAAGCAAAATATAAAGAAGATTTAAGAGAAGAGAATAAAAATCTATCGAAAGAGATGCGTTTTAAAAAACTCTATAAATTTTCTTATATCGTCGTGATTTATCTACTTGCCCGGATGGCATTTAGATATTTTATGCATAAAGATGTATTTGTAGCTAATGATATTGTATTTGGAATCTTAACAATAGGTCTCTATGCTCTCTATATTTTTAAATGGGCAAAGGAGAAAAAATAATGAAAATAATAGCTACTACTACATTTGGTCTTGAGGCGGTGTTAAAAAGAGAACTAATTGCCCTTGGATATGATGTTACTACAGAAAATGGAAGATGCATCGTCGAAGGAGATCTACGAGATATTGCAAAGCTAAATCTAAATTTAAGATGTGCAGATAGGGTTTTGATTGAGCTTTTAAACTTCAAGGCGACTACATTTGAAGATCTCTACCAAGGAGTTTTAAGTCTTCCTTGGCATGAATATATATCCATCGACGGCAACTTTATCGTGCAGGGCCGTTCTAAAAATTCAAAACTATTTTCTATTTCCGACTGTCAAAGTATTACAGAAAGAGCAATAATCGACGTGATGAAAAAGCATTACGAGATAGACTACTTTGAAAAGTCAAAAGAGAGATACAAGCTAGAAGTCGCTCTTCGCGATGATATAGCAAGCGTGACACTTGATACTTCTGGCGACGGACTTCACAAAAGGGGCTACAGAGTTAGAAATTACAAGGCTCCTCTATCTGAGACTATTGCAGCAGCACTGGTTATGCTTTCGTTTTGGAATCCAGATAGAATTCTCCACGATCCATTCTGTGGCTCTGGAACCATCCTTATAGAAGCTGCGATGATCGGCAAGAATATCGCACCAGGGCTTATGCGTAAGTTCGACTTTGAAAAATTCAAATTCTTTGACGAAGATCTTATGAAAGAGGAAAAGAAACTCGCCTACGAAAGAATCGACTACGACAGAACCCTTAAGATCTACGGCTCCGACATTGAGCGTGGTGCCATAGAAATTGCAAAGGACAACGCAGAGCTTCTAGGGCTTGAAGAAGACATAACATTTTTCCAAAAAGACATAAGAGATCTTATCATAGGAGATGAATATGGAGTCATAATCACGAACCCTCCTTATGGAATAAGAATCGGAAAAGATGTGGCTGAACTTGAAAGAGAACTTGGACTTCTTCGAAAATCATGTCCAACTTGGAGCGTCTATGCAATCTCCGGCGATGAGGACTTCGAAAAGAATTTCGGAAAAAAGGCAGATAGAAATAGAAAGTTATATAATGGAGGAATAAAAACCTATTATTATCAATACTTAGGACCAAAACCTAGGGGGTAGTTATGCTTAACTCTAAAATTAACTTAAATATTTTAAATGGAATAGCAGATCTCGTAAGAGTCTTGGATTCAAACAACCAGGTTATCTTTGTAAATTCTGCCATGGAAGAGCTGATGGGCGCATCTGCAATGGAGATGACCTGTGAGCCAGACGGAAGGTACTTCTGCAACCTTTCCATAGCTGAGAGGACACTTAGAACAGGAGAAATCATACAGAGAGAAGAATATATAGAAAACAACTACTACTCAGTAAAATGCTCACCAATCTTTGACGATGATAACATAGTAGCAGTGGTAGAAGTCTTTCGAAATATAACCATGGAGAAGAAACTCCAAAGAGAAATAATAAATAAAAACAAAGAACTCGACTTAGAAATGAATGAAGCAAAGAAAATTCAACTAGGACTCTTGCCAGAAAAGGGATTCATCGGAGGAGCGATGATAGACTATATCTACAGACCTTCAAATATCCTAAGCGGCGACATGTTCAACGTCTTTGAAATAAATAGAGACAATTTGGGAATCTATATCTCCGATACAGTAGGACACGGATTTGCCAGCAGCCAGGTAACCATGTTTGTAAACTTTATGTTTAAAAATCTAACCACAAAGGCGCTTCTTAATCCGTCCATCGCACTAGAAGAAATAAAAAAGAAATTCAACTCCATAAACCTGGATATAAATATATACTTCACCTGTTTTTATGGAGTATATAATAGAAGAGAAAACACATTCAAATTTTCAAACGCAGGCCACAACCCTTGTCCAATCCTAACAAGAAATAGGGTGAGCTATGAACTTGTAACAGCAGGCCTGCCAATATCGAGAATGTTTGAAGACACAACCTACGAAGACAATGTAGTGGATCTATTCTGCGGAGACAAACTGCTCTTTGTAACAGACGGAATCCCAGAACTTAAAAATGCACAAGGAGAAGACTACGGCATCAAGAGGCTAGGAGATATATTAAATAGGCACAGTGTCGACGAACTATACGAAATCAGAAATGACATAATAAGCTTCACAGCAAAAGAACCAAAAGATGATATGACAGCAGTACTGCTAAAAGTAATGTAATAAGCGTCCAAGAGGCGCTTTTTTTAATATTTCAAAATAAAACAAGAATTTTACAAAAATTTTAAAATAATTGCATTATTATTTAAAACAATCTTTAAAACACTACAAAACGCTAGAAATACAGAAGCGTTTTATTTTACAATTTTAATAATTCATTATCATGCTAATACTTTTTCGCAAATTTTCACAAAATTTTTTTCTTTAGTGGTATAATTAAATTAACAATGTTATTTTATTGACATTTAAATTATTAAGGGGGACTATAATGGATTTTAATTTGGACAAACAGCACCTTCTATTACAACAAATGTATAGAGACTTTGCTGAAAACGAAGTAGAACCAATAGCAGCAGACATTGATATTACAGAAGAAGCACCTGCTGAAAATATCAAAAAACTTGCAAAGTACGGATTTTTCGGAATTCCTTTCCCAAAGGAATATGGTGGACAAGGAGCTGACTACATAGCATACGCTATGGCTATTGAAGAACTCTCAAAGAAATGTGCAACCACAGGAGTTATCGTGTCAGCACACACATCACTATGTGCAGCACCAATCTACGAAAACGGAACAGAAGAACAAAAGAAAAAGTATCTTCCAGACCTACTATCTGGTAAAAAAATCGGAGCATTCGGACTAACAGAACCAGGAGCAGGTACAGATGCAGCAGGACAACAAACAATAGCTGTACTAGATGGAGATCACTACATCCTTAACGGAACCAAAATATTCATTACAAACGCAGGATTTGCAGATGTATTTATCATAATAGCAATGACAGACAAGAGCCAAGGAACTAAAGGAATCTCAGCATTTATAGTAGAAAGAGGTTTCGAAGGATTCAGAGTTGGAGAACCAGAAGACAAAATGGGAATAAGAGCATCTTCAACATGCGAACTTATATTTGAAAACTGTAAAGTACCAAAAGAAAACCTACTTGGAAGAGAAGGAAAAGGCTTTGGACTTGCAATGAAGACACTAGACGGTGGTAGAATCGGTATCGCTTCACAAGCAGTAGGAATTGCAGAAGGAGCAATCGACGAAACAATAAAATATACAAAAGAAAGAAAACAATTCGGCAGAAGAATATCACAATTCCAAAATACACAATTCCAACTTGCTGATATGAAGACAAAAGCAGAAGCAGCTCAACTATTAGTATATAGAGCAGCAGACGCAAAGCAAAACAAAGTACCATACTCACACTACGCAGCTATGGCTAAATTATTTGCTTCAGAAACTGCATCTGACGTAACCAGAAGATGCTTACAATTATTCGGAGGATACGGATACACCAAAGACTATCCTATCGAAAGAATGATGAGAGATGCAAAGATAACAGAAATCTACGAAGGTACTTCCGAAGTAATGAGAATGGTAGTATCCGGCTGGATGGGAGTTAAATAGGAGGTAAATAATGAAAATAGTTGTTTGTATTAAACAAGTACCAGACACAAATGAAGTAAGACTAGATCCTGTTACTAACACACTAATAAGAGATGGAGTACCAAGTATCATAAACCCAGACGACAAATCAGGACTTGAAACTGCACTAAAAATAAAAGACGAACACGAAAACGTAGAAGTAACAGTAGTATCAATGGGACCTCCACAAGCAGAACTAGCACTAAGAGAAGCACTAGCAATGGGAGCAGACAAAGCAATCTTAGTAACAGATAGAGCATTCGGAGGAGCAGACACCTGGGCAACATCATGCACAATCGCAGCAGCACTAGAACACCTAGACTATGATCTAATCATAACAGGACGTCAAGCAATCGACGGAGATACAGCCCAAGTAGGACCACAAATCGCAGAACACCTTGGAATCCCACAAGTATCATATGTAGAAGACCTAGAATTAAACGGAGATCATCTAACAGTAAAAAGACAATTCGAAGATAGACACCACGTACTAGAAGTAAAACTACCATGCCTAATCACAGCACTAACAGAACTAGCAGAACCAAGATACATGTCAGTAGGTGGAATCTATGACGCATATGAAAAAGAAATAACTACATGGGGACTTGAAGAAATAAAAGACAAGCTAGACCTTGCAAACATTGGACTAAAAGGTTCACCAACAAAAGTTAAGAAATCTTATCCAAAACAAGGAAAAGGCAAAGGCGAACTATTAAAAGACCTATCAGCAGACGAAGCAGCACAAGCAATAGTAGCAAAACTTCAAGAAAAGTATATAATCTAAGAGGTGAATCATGAGTAAAGACGTATATGTATTTATAGAACAAAGAGACAATCAGCTACAAAAAGTTGGAATCGAACTACTAGGAAAAGCAAGAGAACTAGCAGACGCACTAGGCCAACAAGTAGTAGCAATGCTTCTCGGTGACGACGTAAAACAACACGCAGAACTTCTAATTCACCACGGAGCAGATAAAGTATTAGTAGTAGAAGATCCAATATTAAAAGAATATGTGACAGAACCATACGCAAAGGCTATCGCACATATTATCAAAAAATATGATCCAGAAATCGCACTATACGGAGCATCATCAATAGGAAGAGACCTAGCACCAAGACTAGCAGCAAGAATCCACACAGGACTAACAGCAGACTGTACAGGACTAGAAATAGACGAAGAATCTAAGAACCTACTAATGACAAGACCAGCATTTGGAGGAAACCTAATGGCAACCATCCTATGCGAAGACTTCAGACCACAAATGGCAACAGTTCGTCCAGGCGTAATGCAATCACTACCAACAGACACAAGTAGAAAAGGCGAAGTAATAGACGAAAAAGTAGAATTCGCAGACACAGACATGAACGTAAAGATCGTTGACATCGTAAAAGCTGAATCAAAGAAGAAAGACATCACAGAAGCAGCAATCCTAGTATCAGCAGGACGTGGAATAGGCGGACCAGAAGGATTCCAAAACCTACAAGACCTAGCAAAAGTACTAGAAGCAGAAATCTCATCATCAAGAGCAGTAGTAGATGCAGGCTGGACAACCAAAGATCGTCAAGTAGGACAAACAGGTAAAACAGTAAGACCAGAAGTATACTTCGCACTAGGAATCTCAGGAGCAATCCAACACGTAGCAGGAATGGAAGACTCAGACCTAATCATCGCAATCAACAAGAACGAAGGTGCACCAATCTTTGACGTAGCAGACCTAGGCGTAGTAGGCGATATAAATGCAATAGTTCCAAAACTAACAGAAGCACTTAAAAAAGAAAAAGAACTAAAAGCAGAAATCGAATAAAATAAAATAACAAAGAAACACAAAAAAACTATTGGCGAAAAACCAATAGTTTTTTTATTTTTTGTATGTAGAAATTAAAACTTTAGAATAGGGTTACTCAAATTCAAACAATCTTCACAGAACAAATCTCGTCAATGAAAAAACCATCTATTGTTCCTTCATTTCTACCTTCAATATCTAATACAAGTATTGGACCATCAAGATCTTCATCTTCCTCGGGAATAACTATATAATCTGCATATCCAGTATACCTTTCCCCTGATTTTAAACGAATTTCTAATTTTTTACCCAATAATTTATAAAATTTCTCAATGCCCATAAAACATCACCTAATTATATAGATAATATAGAACAAAATAAAACTATCATATTTAAAAACCAAGTATTGATTTTACCTATGAAAAACACATAAATCTTACATCAACCGCTTCTGTTACAATTAATCTAATATTTCTATATTTTTAATTTCTGATTGGTTTACAATAATATTTCCAAACTCTAGCATATTTTCTTCATCGTCATCATCTTTTATATAAAAGTTAGTGCATTGTTTGTTTTTCCACTCCGTGCCGTCTTTAAAATATAAATTAACCTTTTTCCCGTCAGCTTTTTCCATCAATTTTACATCAATCATATCTTCCCTCTATTTCTAGGCACAATGCCAATTTTTACTCTCAATTTTTCCCACCAAAATGTTCGTTGAATTTTTTCATTATTTCTATTTCCATTTCGAGTTCTTCTATTCTTTTTTGCATTTTCAGTTTTTTGTCCTGTTCTTCCCAGCCTGACATGCCTTTTGCTTTAAATTCGTTGACCCATCTGCGGACGGTTTGTGGATCTAAATCATATTCTTCACATATTTCTTTTACTGGCTTATTTTTATGTTTTAGCATTACTATTTTAGCTTTAAATTCCGGTGTGAAGGTTCGTCTTTTCCCTTTTGACATTTGCCTTCCTTTCTTTTTTATTTTATCAATGATGTCCCATAATCTTGTTATACCCTGTTCTTTGGCTTAAAGGGCTATGTCCCTGGTAGTTCTTTTATTTGAACAACGTCTGTAGGTGGTCGTCACACTCATGATAACCCAAATTTTGTTTGAGCGTAAACTCCAAGGCGGAATCAAAAGTTCGCACCTCTTAAAAGTCTCTCTCTGAATAAAATTTTTTAGAAAGTTGAAATGATAATAATAATACAAACGCCCAGATAACAAGCGCAATCATTGCACTGACAGTTTTATTCATAAAAACCATACGTAAAACTGTTTTAAACTGTTCGCCAAAAAATGTACCAATCAAACCCGCAATACCAACAAGCAAAAATGGAATCATCGCAAGAGTTTTTCCCTTTTTATACCCATGTTTAAAATAAATCGGATATTCTATAAAAATTATAAACAAGGAAACAGCTCCTGTAACCAGTGCTGCAAGCAATAAACCCTGTCTTCCATTCTCCATTGGCCATATTTTCGCTATAATCAGCGCCAACATTACACCAACTATAAGCATTACTCCAACAAAAATCGCAGCAAGTAAGTATCTCCCAATTACAACATCTTTTGATTTAATTCCAAAGAGTTTATATAAAGGATCTATACCAGATTCTTCTCCTACTAAAAAAGGATAACCTGAGAAAAGCATGGCAAACATTTGAGCTATAGCCAGTACTGTGAAGGAATTTTTCGACAATACTCCATAGAAAGTTCCCAATGCTGTGAGTATAATCAAGTTCTTTATCGTCAAGTAAGGTCTAACTGACAATAGATCTAATTTTAAAACTTTAATGATGTCCATTATTTTTTCCTCCCGTACAGAATCATGATTCTATCAATCGAAATTTTATCTTCAACATAGCCTGGAGGTATGTTATTTATATCCGCACGTTTCACCAAATATTCCGTGCTGTATTCGCTTATCTTTCTTCCTAATACTGCATCTTCATCAATATTTTTTTGATTATTTGAATCACTCTTTAATATCATAAAATAATTTAGAAAATCATCTTTTTCCATAGATAACACAATTTTCCCATCATCAATAAAGATTATATAATCAGCGATAGCTTCAAGATCTTGTGTGATGTGTGTGGAAAATAAGACTGTGTGATTTTCGTCTTTCATATAATCAGAAATGATTTCTAAAAATTCCTCTCGCATGCTCGGATCTAAGCCACTTGTCGGTTCATCAAGAATCAATAATTCAGCCTTATGAGATAAGGCAATAGATAGCATTAATTTAATTTTCATTCCGCGCGACAATTCTTTAACTTTTAATTTTCTGTCTATACCAAACCTGTTTAGACTCTGCCAAAATAAATTTTCGTCCCACTCGTTATATCCTACCATCATAGCTTTATTCACTAAATCCATATTCCAATCTTTTGCAAGAAAAGAATCATCCATAATAACACCGATTTTTTGATTTAAAGGTTCTGTGATTGTATCATTATTTTTGAAAAGGATTGTTCCTTTAAAATGAATAAGTGAAAGAATTGATTTTATTGTCGTGGTTTTTCCCATACCATTCTTACCGATGAAACCCGTAACGTATCCAGTCGGTATAGAAAAATTGACACTTTTTAATGCAAATTTAGGATATTCCTTACATAAGTTTTGTACCTCAATTTTATTCATTATATGAATCCCCCTGATAAATATATTGTATCAATTCTATAAGCTCATCTTGGCTAAGACTGATTGTTTTTGCAATTTGACACGCTGTAACTAAGTGTGTTTCTATTTCTTTTTGCTTTTCATCTTTTAAGATGTCCGGATTCATAGGCGCCACAAAAGTACCTAAGCCTTGTCGTATTACAATAAAACCTTCCTCTTCCAAGGCGTCATAAGCTTTTTTAACCGTTAATATACTGACGTTGAGATCGCTTGATAATTGCCTGACGGAAGGTAATTGCTCATCTGGTGATACAAGACCTTGAACTATATTTTCCTTAATCGCATTCTTTATTTGTTCATAGATTGGAGTGCTGCTTCCGTTTAACAATAATATTTTCATAATTGCACCTCTTGTATAACAGTGTATAACAGTGCATAACTGTTGTCAAGATTTCATTGTCTCTAAACTTAATTTTCATTAAAAGTGTCAATAGGAGCTAAGACTTCACTACGCCTTACGGCTGAGTTGAAGGAATTTAGTGCCAAGGTTTATGGAAGCAGATTGCTTCCGCTACAAAAAAATTAAAATTATTTTCAATACAAATAATTATTTGTCTTCCCTTGAAATAAAAAGCTCAAAAGGAGATTCCGTCTGGAAGAAACTCTTCAAAATTCAAACCTAAAGAGACCGGCTACAAATCGCACTGTTTGAGCGAAGCGAGCCTCTATTTGTAGGTCGACGTGGTTTAGAATTTTTGAGTTTCTGTAATCGGAATCGACTTTGAGCTTTTATTTTAACTGGACCAAGATATCATTTGACTATCCATTTTCGTCAATTTTGATGTGGAATATAAGACGGGTTCATTTCTATTAATTTCATTTGCAATTACTTGATCTATAGAAAATATACCCATTCGACTACGATGGCTTCGCCATCTTCGCTCAGGGTGACTGTGGTTGGGAAGGTTCCGCTACAAGTGTGAATAGTAGTTAAGATTGCACCACGCCTTGCGGCTAAGTTAAAAGATTTTAGTATCAAGGTTGATGGAAGCAGGTTGCTTCCGCTACAAAGATTAATTGTAATTTATTTTGTTTTACGGCTTCGCCTGAGGTAAGAGAGTTTAGTATATAGGTTTATGGAAGCAGATTGCTTCCGCTACGATTATTTACAACTCCTTGACATCTATTTTCCATTCAAATAATCCATCGCTACTTTTACAAATATTGCGGTGCCCATATAGAGTTTGCTTTCGTCCAAGTCAAATTTTGGACTGTGATGAGGATAGATTTTGCCGTCTTCGTGGACTTTTGGATTTGATAGGGTAAAGAATGTGCCTTTTGCTTCTCGTAGAAAGTATGCCATGTCTTCTCCTCCAAAGGATGGTTCTTTTAAATATTCTACTCTTTCTTCTCCCAAGATTTCCCTTGCGCAATTCGCCACAAATTCTGTGAATTCTTCGTCATTTATTACTGCTGGATATTTAAAATCGTACTCAACTTCTGCGTCCATTCCGTATGCTCTTGCTATATTTTCTGAAATATTTTTTATATTTTCTGCTATATTTTTTCTCACTTCGTCGTCAAAGGTTCTCACCGTTCCTTCTACGAATACTGTGTCCGGGATTATATTTTGGGTGAAGCCTCCGTGGATTTGGCATACTGATAGCAATACTTTTTCTGCTGGATTTACCATCCTCGATACGATCTTTTGAAGTCCGTTTACTATTCCGCAGATGCATGGGATTGGATCCTTTCCAAGGTGTGGTGTCGCGCCGTGGGTGCCCTTTCCAATGACTGTGATTTTAAATCTATCCATGGATGCCATCATTTCTCCTGGCATAAATCCGACTTTACCCGGTTCTATCGGAAACAGTTGTCCGTTGTGCAGTCCGATGACCCTCTCCACTTTTGGATCTTCCATGCAGCCTTCTTCTATCATAGGAAGCGCTCCTCCAGGATATTCTTCTCCCGGTTGAAAAAATATTTTAACTGTGCCGTCAAATTTATCACTATTTTTATTTAATATTAACGCTGCTCCTAGTGCCATTGCCGTATGTCCGTCGTGTCCACAGGCGTGCATGCATCCATTTTCTGATCTAAATGGAAGTCCCGTTTCTTCTTCTATTGGAAGGGCGTCGCTATCTGCTCTTATTGCGATACATCCGCCTGTATTTTGTCCCTTTATCTCTGCTACAATTGCGTTTCCTTCCACGAGTTTTCTATAGGAGATTTTATTTTCTTCAAGAACTTTTCCGATGTATTCCATGGTTTTTGGAAGATTTAGTTGGAGTTCTGGGATTCTGTGTAGATCTCTTCTAAAATTTATTATTTCTTCTTCTATATTTTTTACTTCTTCTAATATATTCATTTTCATCACCTATGTAAATTATACCATTTGATTTATTATAATTTAATCGCAAACAAAAAAGGGCTCAAAGCCCTTTTCATAAGTTAGCAATTTATTTATTTTGATTCTGTAGGATCTATTCCGTCTTTAAAGTCTACCCAACCGGAGTAAATATATGTCTTGGTTTTGTATCTTTCGTCCCTATCTACTAATCTCTGTCTGCTTAATTTACCTTCCATATTTCCTTCTGAGTACTCGATTTCATAAGGTGGTTCTACTTCAAGCGCAAATATCTTTTCAACTTCAATATGTTTTTGATACCTTCCATCTGGTAGTTTTACTATGTCCATAGGAAGTTTTTCGGTATTATTTTGAGCATCTTCATGTTGAATTTCTTTGGATTGGGCTTTAAATGCAGCGGCTACTTCTTTGTATTCCTTATCTTGGATCCAACCTCCGAATTTGTAGGTTTTGATATTTTTGTCGTAATCTATATCTACAAACTTCTGTCTTGAGAGTTTTCCTTCGAATTCTCCTTCTTTATATGGAATTTCGTCCAATATTTCTCCATCGATTTTGAAACTTTTCGTGATGGTTATATATTTTTCATGTTTTTCTACATCTGAAAAGCTTAATTTCTCTTCCTTCTTATTATTTTCTCCCCTCGCCAATGCATAAGCTGGTAGTGAAAATACTAATAACAATGCAAGAAAGATTATAAATTTATTCTTTTTCATGGCACCCTCCTACGCTAACTTGTTAATTTAATTATACACCTGTTTTTTTTTTTTTTTGCAAATTACACATTTTCATTGCAAATAAACCCAGGTCCTGGGTTCATTTAAGATAAATTTTATTTATTTATAAGCGCAACTATGTATGGTCCTGCTATATCTACAATGATATAGAATCCAATCAAGGCTCTTAAATTTTGAAATACCAATTTTTCGACTTCTTCTCTATAATTTCTCTTGCCTTCTTCATCGTCTCTTTTTATTTCTTGAAGTTTCACCTTGTTGTACTTGTAAAGAGATATTAGCCAAACTACAAGTATTATTTCTCTCATATTTCCCCTCTTTTCCGAAGATTATTTGAAAAACTATGGGATACGCCAGTGAATTTTCTTATGTAAGCAAAAAAATTTTCTAATAATGCTCCTAGAATACGACTATGTATAACTACTTGTGCTTTATAATTTCTAAACGTTAAATATATCTACTGCGTCCTTTTCTATCTACCCACTTTGTTTATCTTCTTATATTTAAAATTTATTACAAATTAGATTTATGTTCTCTTATTATTTTTGAATTTTCGATTTTTTCTTTTAGCATACTTCTATCCCAAAGAATAATATTATTAGACTTAGCTAATTCAATGGCTGATTTTGTAAAATAATTATTAGTAACAACCATGCCTTTGTTTAAATGATAATAGTTTAACCCACTGAAAACCTCTTGGATAGCAGAGTTTCCCACACTACCGCTATAACACTTACATTGGATTCCAATTTCATTTATACCTTTTCTTTCAATAACATCTACCCCTTGATCCCCTGTAGAATTTGTAATTTCTGTTTTAAAATTCATAGATTCAAATAATATGGATATGAAGTATTCAAATTCTGTGCCTGTCATAAAGTCAATATCTTCTATTGAATAATATACATCTTCGCTTTTTTCAGATTCTAAAATCTCAGCATCGTTTTTATTAACACTCGATTGACTCTGTTCTTCTTGTTCATATTGTTCAATCAACACTGATTCTCTAAATTTTTCATACTTGCTATTTTTAATTAATTGTGAATAACATGTAAGAACTTCCTCTTGACACTTTAAATAATAATTAGATAAAAAGTCATAATTTTTATTATAAATCATATAAAAAAATGTTATTATTTGAGTAGCTTTTATATCATCTATACCATTTAGTTTCCTAAAAAAATATTCAGTTATTTCTTCTATTTTCCAATCTCTCATTTCATCAGTAGTAATAATAATATTATTAGTGTTTAAATAATCATTTACTCTTTTGGCAATAGAGTATTTTTCTAAAGAATATATGGTAAAATAGTTATAAATATCTTCAGCTGTATTATTTTTATTAATATAATTAAATATCTTAGGAGTCAAATTTTTTTCTAATAAACCTAAGAGTGGCAATTTCATATCAGTTATATATTTTTTTGAATATTCGAATGACTGAATCAAATATTCTTTATAATATAATATTTTGGGGTCATCAGATTTATTTATAATACTACTTTCAGGGTCATAAGACTTGATCCATTCAAAATTTAGGATATCACCTAATGAAAAACCTAAAAAAAACCAATTTAAAAATGTGGTGACCCCATAAAGTTGGACCTAATACCAGGACTTGTAGTTTACTTTTCCTGGTATTATTTTATTCCTTTCCACCCCTAGGGGTGGAAAAAT
>QWCE01002882.1_pt1 | contig 20214 bp, 19 predicted proteins | sample 1972531 | NCBI WGS metagenome assembly QWCE01 (sample SAMN09866716, study PRJNA288562) | Human gut metagenome isolate term4_stool, whole genome shotgun sequencing... | reverse complement strand
CTCTGAAGCAAACAGAAATAGGAACTGCTCAAAACCGTTTAGCAAGCGTACTAGAAGAAATTTCGATTAAATATGATAATCTTGTGTCTTCACGTTCAAAGATACAGGATGCTGATATAGCCGAAGAGAGTAGTGCATATATCAGAAATCAAATTTTACAGCAAGCTGCTGCTACTCTTCTTGCGACAGCTAATCAAACGCCATCAATAGCGTTACAATTATTGTAGGTATAATATTGAAAATATTTTTAAAATTCCCTCTTGAAATAAAATTTTGTTAGCAATATAACGGTATTTGGTAAAATTACAATTTTGGGAATATAAGTAGTTATGGAAATTTATTTTTTAGCATTAGGAATGCTGCTTATTGGAGCTTTGCTTTCAATAGTGGTGAAAGAGCAATGGAAATTTAAAGTTTGCTCTATTTTTTCTTTTTTATCAGCCCTGACAATGATGTTACCGGCTGTTGCAGTTTTGATTAAAGGTATTCCGCTTATCAAAACTGTTGAATTATCTCCTATTACAGGAAATGTAGATTTCATTATAGATCCCCTTACAGCTTTCTTTTTGATTGTAATTTCAATCATGAGCTTTCTCGGGGTTCTTTATGCAAACGGGTATATGAAACCTTACCTTAATAAAGGTATGAATGTTTCATCACACTGTTTCTTTTTAATGATGTTAATCGCGTCAATGACTATGGTTGTTACGGTTCAAAATGCATTATTCTTCCTTATTGTTTGGGAGATAATGTCATTATCTTCTTTCTTCCTTGTTATATTTGAAGGAGAAAAGAAAGAAGTTTTGAAAGCCGGTATTAAATATTTAGTTTACATGCACTTATCAGTCATATTTATTATGGCAGCATTTATTCTATTAAATATAAAAACCAGCAGCTTGAATTTTGGAGCATATGCTTATTATCTGCATAATGATGCTTCAATGGCAAATCTAATATTCCTGCTTGCATTTGTCGGCTTCGGCATCAAAGCAGGTTTTGTACCGTTTCATAACTGGCTTCCGGATGCGCACCCTGCTGCACCGAGCCATGTATCAGGTATTATGTCCGGTGTTATGATTAAAACCGGTATTTATGGTATTTTGAGATTTCTTTTATTTGTCGGTACGCCGTCAAAAATGATTTCTTATACAGTATTAACAATAGCTGTTATTTCTGCTTTGTACGGTGTTTTGTACGCAGTAACACAGCAGGATTTAAAAAGGCTTCTTGCATATTCAAGTATTGAAAATATTGCCATTATCGGTATTGGTATCGGTGTTGGTATGCTCGGCTTAACTTACGGAAATCCTTATGTGGCTGTTTTAGGCTTTGCTGGCGGTATTCTCCATATATTAAACCACTCAATATTCAAAGAATTAATGTTCTTTGCAGCAGGAAGTGTTTATTTAAAGACTCATACAAGAAATATGGAGCTTTTAGGCGGATTGATGAAAAAAATGCCTTATACTGGTCTATTATTTATTGTTGGTTCTATCGCAATCTGCGGATTACCTCCGTTTAACGGATTTATTGGTGAATTTCTAATTTATGCGGGTATGATAATGGGTATTCCTGCTTCAGAAATCAGCCTGTTTCTGGTGCTGATTCTTTCAATTGCTGCTCTGGGTATGGTTGGTACAATGGCAATGTTGTGCTTTACAAAGGCAGCTGGTATTACTTTCCTTGGTAATCCTAGAACTGAATGCGTTGAACATGTAAATGAAGATGTGCCGAGGGTTATGCTTATTCCTATGGTAATACTTGCCTTTCTGGCATTCTTTATCGGAATGTTCCCTCAGTACTTTATATCAATAGTAATGTGGCCTGTATCAATGTTGGTTAATGTTGATAAATATGCAGCTAATCCGGCTCTGGATGAAGTATTTAAGAATACATTCGGCTTGATTCTATCTGATTTCAGCTGGTTCTTCTTAATATTCTTTGCAGTTGTAGCTGTTATGTTCATTGTAAAACTTATCGTGAACAGAAAAGCTAGAATTAGCAATACCTGGGGCTGCGGATACAACAGGCTTAATAACCACGTACAATACACAGGTTCTTCTTATGCAAATTTATTTATTTCAACATTGAAACCTTTATTCAAAAGAGTTTCACATATTAAGAAACCCAAGGAACTATTCCCTAAGGAAGCTTATTATGAACTTGAAATAGAGGACATAGAAGAAGCTTATATTGTAAAACCTCTTGTAATGTGGGATGAAAAATTTCTTACCAAGTTCGAGAGAATTCAGAATGGTAATATCCAGCAGTACATTCTGTTCGGTTTAATCTTTCTGATATTGGCAATAATCGGTATGATTTATTTTGGGGGTTAGAAATGACTATCTTTTGTATAAATATAATAATACTCTTGTTTGTACCATTTTTGATGATTGGTGTAATCAAGAAAACAAAAGCCTTCTGGGCAGGCAGAAAGGGTGTAAGCATCTGGCAGCCGCTATGGGACTTTATAAGATTGATGAAGAAACAGGCAGTTATAAGTGAAACAACTTCTTGGGTATTTAAATTTGCGCCGGTAGTTGGGTTTGCATCTGTAATTTTTGCATCACTCTTTGTTCCATTGACTTTCGGAAGTCCTATAATTAATGTTCCGTTTGCATTTGTAATATTCTCGTATGTTCTCGGACTTGGCAAATTCTTTTCTCTGCTTTCAGCATTAGATACAGGAAGCAGTTTTGAAGGAATGGGGGCTTCTAGAGAAGCATGTTTCTCTACAATAGTTGAGCCGGCATTCTTTATTGCCCTGGGTTCTATTGCAGCCTTGACTCAAAACTATACATTTGAAAGCTTCAAGCTCATTCTTCAAAATGCAGGCGGTTATGGAATATTAATTATTATTCTAGCTGCGGTAACTCTGTTTATAATGCTGCTCATTGAAGGGTGCAGGGTGCCGGTTGATGATCCTACTACTCACCTTGAGCTGACTATGATTCACGAAGTTATGATTTTGGACAACTCTGGAAAAGATTTAGGACTAATTACCTGGGCTTCTGCAATTAAGATGTTTATTTTTGAGGCATTGATTGCAAATCTTATAATTCCGGCTTCACTCGGAGGCTGGGAAACATTACTTGCTTTCTTAGCTATTATATTTGTTCTTTCTATCGTAATCGGTACGGTAGAATCTTCAATGGCAAGATTTAGAATGACACATGTGTTTGAGTTTATATTTATTATGTCAATCACTGCGTTAATTATATTAGCTCTGGTAACATATAGAGTTTACGGCGGCTAGGAGGTAGGGGTAAATGAAAATGGTTGAATTTATAACTACAGGTATATAGGAAAAACATCATGGAAAATATATTTATAATTTTATTAGGTTTATCAATGATATACATAGCTTCAACAAGCCGCTTGGCAGCTCATGTCAATATGCTTATTATTCAAGGCTGGCTGTTGTTCTTTGTATGCTTGTCCGGTATTGCTAAAGAACCGTCCGGACTGGAATCTATTATGGCAAGTATGCCTCATATAATCGGATTTTTATTTATTGTTATAGAAACTTTAATAGTAAAAGCGTTGGTTATTCCGATATTTTTGAAAAAGGTGGTTAAAAAGACTCACGCGCACAGAGATACGGATGCAAATATTCCTCACTTTTACTGTTTAGTTATATCAAGCGTAATTTTATTTGCAGGATTTTTGATTGCTAATATTAATACTCCGGCATTTAAGCTTGTTTCTCCAATGTATTTTGGTGTTTCAAGCGCAATGATTATAATAAGCCTGTGGCTGATTACAATTAAACATAAAGTTTTATCAAATGTAATTGGTTTTATAACAATGGAAAACGGAATATTTCTTTTATCATTATCAGTGGCTAAAGAAATGCCGATTATTGTTAACCTTGGCGTATTGCTTGATATATTTATTGCCGTATTCATTTTAGGTATGCTTGTCAAAGAGATTAATAATGAATTCGACGACTTGGAAGTTTCACAATTATCAGATTTGAAGGATTACGAGTACAATGATTAATTTAATTTTATTATTTCCGCTAATTGCGTGTTTGATACTGTTTATATTTAAAAACAAATTTTTAAATAATTTGATGATTAATATATATGCAGTTATGCATTTTATCGTATCATTGGCATTTTGTATGGGGAGGGATTTCCTGCCAATGATAAAACCCTGCAAGTTCTTTGCAGTAGATGATACAAATAAAATATTTTTAATGGTTATGTCAATTGTTTTTCTGGCTGTTGCTGTTTATAATAACGGATATCTTAAAAACGACAGTTCTTTAACCAGAAAATTAAGACATTATACATATATGGTTTTGTTCTTTGTATTTTCAATGACCGGTGCAATATTAAGCTCAAATCTTGGCGCTGCGTGGGTATTCATAGAAGGAACAACACTGGCCAGTGCATATTTGATATATTTCCACAAAACTAAGCATTCTATTGAAGCGGCTTGGAAATATGTATTTATTTGTTCAATTGGTATTGCTCTTGCTTTTGTAGGAATTATTCTTCTCACAATTGCAACAGGAAATTTAAACTCTTTATTCTATAACCAATTGTATGACAATGCAGCTTTGTTTAACCAGTTCTGGCTAAAGCTTTCATTTGTGTTCATACTGTTTGGTATCGGTACAAAAATGGGGCTGGCTCCTGTTCATTTCTGGCTTCCCGACGCACACGCCGAAGCACCTTCGCCGATATCAGCTTTGTTATCTGCAACACTTTTGAACTCGGCATTTTTAATGATAGTAAATGTATTTAGAGTAATGGTTCTGGCTGGATGTGCTGATTACGCAAGGATTATGCTTCTGGTAATGGGATTTATCTCATTGTTTGTAACAGCTGTATTTGTTTATCATATAAATAATTACAAAAGAATGCTGGCTTATTCTTCAATCGAAAATATGGGTATTCTTGCTATAGGAACTGCATTAGGCGGAGTAGGTATGCTTGCTGCTATGATTCATTTAATCGGACATTCTCTGATTAAAGCTTCTTTCTTCCTTACTTCCGGAAATATATTGGAACTTTATGGAACAAAGAAAATAAAATCAGTAACAGGAATTATGAAACATGATAGAAAAACTGGCTGGTTGTGGGTTGCTTCTTTCCTTGGTATTGCAGCATTCCCGCCGTCTGTACTGTTCATAAGCGAATTTTTAATGGTTAAGACAATGTTTTTAAAAGAACATTATGTTTTATGCGCATTATTCTTGCTACTGTTAACAATTATTCTTTTTGGACTTGGAAAGGCTGTTATCAAAATGGCATTTTCATCCGGTAAAAACGAGCATTCTGCGGAAGCCGAGAATAAAAAACTTTCTTGGACAATGTATGCTCCTCAAATAATAATGCTTATATTAGCATTTGTTATCGGTATTTATATGCCGCAAGGGCTTATAAAAATGATAATTTTTGCTGTAAAAGGTTTTTAGTGCTGCGCACGTAGACATTTTTTAAAAAGAAGGTAACTATGAATTGGATAATAACTGAAAACAATAAGAAAATAAATGCTTTTGATATTCCGACAATTTCAATCGAAGAGATAAAAGCGGATGTTGAAAAAATGAAAATGCGTGTAGTTGGTTTCTTCGGAAAACAAGAATTTAATAATGTGAGACTATACGTTGTTATGGCTGATGATAAGATAGGTAAACTTTATGTGACATCATCTCTGTTTACACCGGATGTAAAATCATATGAATCGTTTACTCAGAAATTTCCGGCATTTCATATCTTTGAAAGAGAGTTCTATGAAGAGTTTGGAATAGAACCTCTTAATCACCCCTGGCTGAAGCCGGTTCGAAACAATCAGGATGCTTACCCGTTTTTTGAAATGGAGGGAGAAGATATCCATCAGGTTGCTGTAGGACCAATTCACGCAGGTGTAATTGAACCGGGGCACTTCAGATTTATGTGTCAGGGTGAAAAAGTGTATGATTTGGAGATTATGCTCGGCTACCAGCATAGAGGAGTGGAAGAACTTTTCTTAAAAGGTAAAGGATATAACAATCGGCTTGCAGAATCTGTTTGCGGTGATTCTGTAATTGGTTATAATATGGCATATTCTCAGGCAATGGAAACTTTATCGGATACGCCAGTTTCTTCAAAGGCTCAAATAATTAGACGTGTTGCTCTGGAAATGGAGAGAATTGCAATACATATCGGTGATATGGGGGCAATTGCCGGAGATATGGCTTATTTAATGGGGGCTTCAATTTTTGGTATAACAAGAACTCTTGTTATTAATACAATGCTTGAAATCTCTGGAAGCCGTTTTGGCAGAGGGTTAATTAATGTCGGCGGTGTAAACTTCGATATTGATGAGGCTTTGTCTAAAAAGATTATAGATATGCTTGACGGTGTTGCAAAAACTGTTGACAGAACTACAAAAGTTATGCTGAAAACTCCTTCCTGTATATCAAGAATGGAAAGAACCGGTGTTGTATCAACAGAAACAGCACAGGCTCTCGGCGCAGTAGGTATGGCAGCGCGTTCATCAGGGGTTGATATTGATACAAGATTCGATTTTAACGATAAATGGTATACCTCTCTTGATGTTGTTAAACCTTTTAAAGCAACAGGTGATGTGCATTCAAGATTTAAACTCCGCTATAAAGAGATTAAACAATCTATGCAGATTGTTAAAAAACTTTTAGACAAGCTTAAGGAGTTCAGAAATGAGCAGATTTTAACAAATCCAAACAAAACTCTTGCTCCAAATGCTTTTGCTATTTCAATGACTGAAGGATGGAGAGGCGAGATTGTTCATATTGCTTTAACAGGTGCTAATGGTGAACTTTTAAGATACAAGATGAAAGATCCATCATTCAACAATTGGTATATGCTTGCAATGGCTGTGAGAAATAATGGAGTTTCTGACTTCCCGCTCTGTAACAAGAGTTTTAACTTGTCATATTGTGGTAATGATTTATAAAAAGGAAGATAAAAATGTTTGATATAATTAAATTAAAATATTTTCAGGGAAATCAATTCATACCGGATATTCCAAATGCGCCAATGCGCAGTCAATTTAGAGGTTTCCCAATCTTAAAACAATGCGGTGATGTTGACGAAAGTGTCTGCCCTACAGGTGCATTGAAAGCCAATCCTTTGTCTATTGATATGGGCAAATGTACGCTTTGCGGTGCTTGTAAATGTCAGTCTGTACAATTCAGCAACTATTATAAATTGTCGTCAACAGACAGAAATAAACTTGTTATTACAGAAAATATGACGCCGGAAGAATTCGAAAAAGCTGCAATAACAGCAAGAAAAGAGATTCGACGAGTTTTTTCAAAATCATTAAAGCTCAGACAGGTTTCAGCTGCAGGATGCAACGGATGTGAAATGGAATTAAACGCGTGCTCAAACTGCAACTTTGATATGGGAAGGTTTGGTATTGATTTTGTAGCTTCTCCTCGTCACGCTGATGGAATTGTAATAACAGGACCTATTTCAGAGAATATGGCTTATGCTCTTGAAGACTGCTATAAATCTACTCCTGACCCTAAAATAGTAATACTGGCAGGAGCTTGCGCAATTTCTGGCGGTGTTTTCCAAAATTCTTCTAAACTAAATAGAGAATTTTTGGAAAAATATCCGATAGATTTGTACATACCAGGGTGCCCTGTTCACCCGCTTACATTTATAAACGGGGTTTTAGATTTTATTACAAAAAAATAACCGGAAGAGCTCTGAAAATATCAGAGCTCTTTTTATAATCCAAAATAAAGTTTGTTTAACTCTGCAACAGTTGTTGCACCTGGTCTTAGTTCTTCAAGCTGTGCTCTTTGGGTATCTTGAGCAGCCTCAAGAGGCTGAACCTGCAAATTCTGCTTTTGTTCTTCCTCCTGTCTTGTTTGAATTTTTTGAATTAATTCTGCCTTCGCCTGTTCAAGCTTCGTTTTGTCAATACTTTTATTCCCGCTCGGAGCAATTCCAAGTTTCATTAACTCCTGAAGTATTCTTAAATACTCAGGATCAGAATAGGCTGAATGTATTGCTTGAACGGCTGCTACCAATTTAGAACTCCTTTTAGCTGCTAATTATATAATTCCACCATTAGACTTATTTATAACTTTCATACGCTAATATCTTTACAAAAATTCATAAACGAGTTAAAATATATAATGTTACGTTAATATTTTGTTACAAACTGGCAATAAAATTTGTTTTGGGTTTTTAATTAAAATATAATGTCAGGTGTACTAATATTACAACCCAATAATCTAACTTAGGAATACGGAAATTATGAAGAAACAAATAAGCTATTTGCTCACCGTTTTATGCCTTTTGTCTGTAAATAAGGCATTTGCAGACCCTATGGCTGGAACAGTTTTGCCGGCTCAAGTTCAATCAGAACTCGGCGGATATAACCCCGGAGCATATAATACTACTGAATTGCAAAATATTAACCATTATCAAATTGATAGAAGTTATATTCAGTCATTTGATGATGTAAGTAAAGATGAACAGATTTATGATGCTTCAATAGAAGAAAATCAAGCTAGAGAGGGTGTATTATACAATCCTCACTTTTTACTTCAAAAAATAAATTTTGAAGGTAATACAAAAATACCTTCAGAAGAACTAGAAAAACTAGGTCTTGAAGTTCTAGGAGAAGATGTTTTCTTTGATGAACTGCTGGAAGTATGTCAGAAAGTAACAAATTATTATAGAGCAAAAGGCTACCTTACATCTTATGCAACAGTTCCTCCTCAGAGAATTGTTGATGGTGTTGCGACAATAAGAATTGTTGAAAGTAAAGTCGGCGAAATGAATATTGAAGGCGAAAAATGGACCAGAGAATGGTACTTGCGCCACATTATTATGGGTAAAGCAGGGCTTAGAGAAGGTGATGTGTTCAATGCTAAAAACCTTCAAAGAGCAATGAAAGAAATTAACAAGGAAGATTATGTTCAAGTGCAGACTGAAGTTGAAAGACAGGCAGAAGGCGATGAGAACACTACAATCACCTTGAATGTAAGAGATAGATTCCCTGTTAATCTTAATTTCTCCTATGATGACTACGGCCGTTCTTATACCGGCTCTCAAAGAGTTTCATTCCTTGTAGGTATGGACAACCTTACAGGTTTAGGTGATAAAATCTACGGCGGTACTATTCTTTCATCCGGTGCAACAGGCTGGATGGCTGGATACTCATTACCGGTATCTTCATATGGAACAAGATTGTCTTTCGATTTTTCTGACTCTCATGTTAGACTGGGCGGACCTTACAAAAACTTAAATGTTAAAGGTAACGCACAAAGCTATTTCTTTAAATTAACACAGCCTATTATACAAACTGCTAAATCAGATTTGATATTCTATACAGGTTATGACTATGTAAATGCAAATACATCAGCAAATATTGCAGGCAATCCTTTAAGATTATCAAATTATAACTTGAATGTATGGCGTTCCGGATTATATGGTATGACTGATGATAACTACGGACGTTGGTTAGGAAATTTAGGTGTTGACTTCGGTATGGGCGGTGATGGTCACGGTGCAATACAGGATACTACATTCTTTAAAGTTACAGCAGGTGCTACCCGTGTTCAAAGACTATTTGGCAGAAGTATGGGTATTGTAAGAGTAAATGGTCAGTACTCTCCAAATAAATTGTTTGCAGCTGAACAAATGCAGATGGGCGGCCCTTATACATTAAGAGGTTACCAGCCGGCTGAATTAATCGGTGATTACGGTGTGACCGGTACTGTTGAATATAGATTTCCTGTTCCATTCCTCGATAGAATTCTCCCAAGGGTAGATGAAAGATTGAAACTTGCAGTATTCTATGATTGGGGCTGGTTAGGTGAAAACGGCGGTATTTATAATTATCCTCAACAGTTCTTGCATTCAGTAGGTTTTGGTACATACGTAAACTTTACAGACTGGCTTACAGCACAGATCGGTGTAGGTTTCCCTCTCGGAAGAGATTATAACGAAAACACCGCAAGGTTTTACTTCAGTGTTAACTCTGACTTAGACAGATTAATTCCTTTGAGAAACCCTGAAAAATTATAAAATAAAAAATAACCGGATAATAAATCCGGTTATTTTTTATCTGAATATTGTCTGCTCTCTATCTGGGCCGACACTTATAATTCCTATTGGGGCTCCGATTAAATCTTCTACCTTTTCAATGTATTTTTTTGCATTCTCCGGCAAATCTTCATATTTTCTAATGCTGCTGATTGGAGTTTTCCAGCCGGGCACTGTTTCATAGATAGGTTCTAAATACTTATGAATAAATACATCTGTAGGATAAGTCGTATACACCTTATCATTTCTACAGTCTTTGTAAGCAGTGCAGATTTTAATCTCATCAAAAGTGTCAAATACATCAATTTTGGTAAGTGCAACTTTAGTTATGCCGCCGACTAAAACAGCATATTTCATAATAACAGAGTCAAACCAGCCGCATCTTCTAGGGCGGCCTGTGGTAACCCCGAATTCGTGACCAATATCCTGAATCATTTTTCCTGTTTCGTCGGTTAATTCTGTAACAAAAGGTCCTTCACCAACTCTAGTTACATATGCTTTTGAAACCCCTACTACTTCCTTTATCATTGCAGGGCCATAGCCGCTTCCAACGGCAGCTCCGCCTCCAATAGGGTTTGAACTTGTTACAAATGGATAAGTACCATAATCAACATCAAGCATAACACCTTGAGCGCCTTCAAAAAGGATTTTCTTGTCTTTATAGCGGTTTAATAAATCCTGCCAATCAAAGCATACATATGGCTTAAAGAGTTCGGCATACTTTTCGCATAATGAAAGAATGCAATCACGCGTATATTCTTCTAATCCATAAACATTTTTCAGCATCTTATTTTTTATCGGAAGAATCATGTCTATTTTTTCATTAAGTGCCTCAAAAGAATATAAATCTTGAATTTTAAAACCAATTCTAGCGGCCTTATCTGTATATGTCGGTCCAATGCCTTTCTTGGTTGTTCCAATTTTACCCTTACCCGAGTGAGCTTCGCTGTAACCGTCAATTTCTATATGATAAGGCATTGTAATAGAGGCCAGAGGTGATATTTTTAGATTTTTGAAATCAACTCCCTCAGCCTTAAGCTCATTAAGCTCCCTTTCAAAAGATTCCGGATGTATAACCGTTCCAGCTCCAATAAAACAGATTGTTTTATCATATAATATTCCAGAAGGTATCATGTGAAATTTATATGTTTTCCCCCCCGCTACAACTGTATGACCGGCATTACATCCGCCTTGATATCTAATGATTAAATCTGCTTTCTCCGCAAGCAAGTCTGTAATCTTCGCTTTCCCCTCGTCACCCCATTGGGCGCCGATAACGACAGTATTTTCCATTAATTTTCTCTCCTAATATAAAAAGCCGGTATAAATCCGGCTTTGCTAATTTCTATCCATTGTTACTCTGCGCTTGTTTCGCCTTTGCTTGTTTGGCTTGAACATCAAGCATAGAATTATGTGCCATCATATAAACCGAGCATATCTTATAGTTTTTCAGATACCATGCGCAGTTTTCTTGCATACAAACAATTTCTACCTGTGAGCCAACGCTCATTAGAGGACATAAAGGTATTGCTTTTTCTTGATCACGAGGTGCCATTAATTATCTCCTATATTATTACTTCGCCATTTTTAATAAATTGCAGTTTTCACTGCGTTTTTTTTCTTGATCTTTATAAATCTTTGTTCTATTAATAACTTCGTCAAAGTCTATTTCATGTGCATTAAAATCCGGTCCATCAACGCAGGCAAATTTAGTTTTTCCGCCAACCGTCACCCTGCAAGCTCCGCACATACCTGTGCCGTCAACCATGATAGGGTTCATGCTTGCTTCTGTATAAATTCCTTTATCTCTGGTCAAATCAGCGACTGCACGCATCATTGGCATTGGTCCAACTGCAATGGCATAATCAATCTTTTCAGATTTAATAAGCCTATCTAAAACTTGTGTGACAAATCCTTTTTCACCTAAAGATCCGTCATCTGTCGTTATAAATAATTCTGTGCATGCATCTTTCATTTTATCCTGCCAGAATATCAATTCTTTATTTCTGGCACCCATAATCATATAAACCTTGTTACCAGCTTCTTTAAAAGCTTTGGCAATAAGATAGCAGGGTGCAGCGCCATAGCCTCCGGCCAGACAAACAACAGTGCCATACTTTTCAATATGTGTAGGCTGTCCAAGAGGACCTACTATATCAACGAGTTCATCGCCTTCATTAAGAGCAGCAAGTTTTTTAGTTGAGTAGCCTACTGCCATAAAAACAAGTGTAAGCTCTCCGGTTTCTTTATTAGCATCAGCGATTGTTAGCGGTACTCTTTCCCCATTCTCTTCTGCTCTAAAAATAATAAACTGGCCAGCTTTGGCGTTACGTACGACAAAAGGCGCATCAATAGTTATTTCATACTGATTAGGACATAATTCTCTCTTTGATAATATTTTGTAGCCCATCTAACTAAGCTCCTCTTTCACATAGTATATTACCACAAATATGCTGTTCACTCAATAGACTAAAAAAAAACCTTTCTTCAAAAGAAAGGTTTTGGAATCTTTTTTAATTAATTCCTCATGTGTAGAAGGTTAGTGTGTAGGTTGTATGAAAGGTTTATATTATGAATTCGTTTTGTATATATATAAAGTATAAAACTTATGTAAAATTTCATAAACTATTAAATATTGTTACATAACTTTACAAATTACATGTTAAAAAAGCCGCAATAATATATCTCGGCCTTTTTTTATTATTTCTATGGTATATATACTAAATTAGACAATTTATCATGCAGCATTCTTAATTTATAATCATTATTATTTGCTTTCTTTAAAGCTTTTTTTAGTGTTTTATTAGATTTAGCTTTGGTTGCAGGCTCTCTTCGAAGTAACACATCTATGTAATTATTAATATTTTTTATTACTTAAACTTTTGATAAATCTTATTATTGCGTTAGCTTAATTTGATTTTTTACATTTTTTTTTCTAGATTGAAAGTAAGAACATCAGGATTGCTGCGACAGTGAATTTCTTGTAAATTAAATAAATTTTTTATTAGTTGATTTCCTTTATAGTCACGGTCAAACTTTAAATTTATAGCATTTTTTGTCCGACATTTAAATCAAAAGTATGTGAAATAGCCCTTGGCTTTGATGTGAACATTCAATACCCTTTATTGTTAGTAAGTTTGTAAAATAGGTATTCTGGTAGTTGCTTAGCAACAGGGGATAAATTTGTTGGTATCATATTTTTCTCCTTTCACACGAGGCGTTTTTATTCCGATAAAAAACGTGAAGGTTCTGAATTGATTAATTTTTACAATATTGTTACATTTGTTAACAAAACTTTTGGGTAATCCAAGGGGTTGATTTTTGTTTTTTAGCATTTAATAATAGAGTGTAAGAAAATTTATCGCGGGATGGAGCAGTCTGGTAGCTCGTCGGGCTCATAACCCGAAGGTCGTTGGTTCAAATCCAGCTCCCGCAACCAATTAGAGAAAAGTCTGAAACTTGTGTACTATATGTGTACGGTTTCAGACTTTTTATTTTAAAATGTAATATCTCGTAATTAAACAAATTTATTCACAAATAAAACAATTAATGCTGTGACAATTTAAAGGAGATGAAACTTTCAATTTCCTTTATTTCATCTGTATGTAGTCCTTTTTTGTGTAATAACCTTTGAAGTTGTTCGTTTGGATTTTCGCTTGAAGTTCTTTTATATGAAGTAATAAGAGATAATTCCTGTTCTACACAGCCTCCCTTGTGTAAAATCAAACATAAACTTGGCAATATCTCATCGTTATTATGCTTAATATCAACAAATAACTCTAGAGCTTCTGCAAGTTTTAATATGGTCTCTACCTTAGGCATGATACTACGCTTCTCTAAGTCATATATTACAGTATAGCTGACATCAGCCTTCTTACCCAACTCTCTAACACTTAGATTAAGACTCTCTCTTCTCTTAATAAAGAAATCTGTTATTTCCCATTTCACTTCATCAATAGAATCATGTCTTATATGTTGCTTGTTATTCATAAGTCCTCCATTTTCCTTAATTGTAACACAATGTTTGACAAAAGCAACTGTTAAGAAAAGTAACAAAATATATTGTTTGCCAAAGTAATCTGTTGCACATATCAAAATAACATGTTATGTTAGTTGTGTATTAACAACAGTTGTTTAAATACAACTAGAAAGGAATTTATGATTACACAACAGACGATAAAAGATTTTGGAACAGTTTCAGTTAAGGATTTTGCTCTGGCGATAGGAAAACCTATTAGCACAATTTATTCCTGGAAACGTAATGGCGATATACCGAAAGAGTGTTTTATGCAAATTGGCAGATGTATATTTGTACGAGTTGAAGCCATGCAAAAATTCATGAATGGGCAAGATTTATAACAGGTGACAAGTATGACGATATATAAACGAAAAAATGGTTTTTTCTACACTCATTTCACTATCAAAGGACAACAAGTTCATAGGAAACTTCATACCAAAGATTACAATGAAGCTCAAAGACTTGAAGCTAAGCTCAAGGCAGATGTATTTAAGGCTATAGAGCTTGGAGAGCCGACTGCCTTTAAGAATATTACAATAAGTGAGCTTATCAAATTGTATCAAAGGCAATCAGAATTGGACAAAAAGAAAAGCCGAAGTACTGATAATTCGAGATTTAAAGTGTTTAATGCCTTTTTTAAGCCATTAACTCAAGTTAAGGCTATTACAATAGATGATATCGAAAAATTCAAGGAATACTTGCTTGAAGAAAAAGAGTTATCTACGGTTACTATAAACCGATATCTTGAGCTTTTAAGTGCGTTGTTTACTTACGGTGTGGAGCACGAATACCTAAAAAACAACCTCTGCCGAAAAATAAAAAAATATAAACACAAGAACTATAAGGTTCGTTACTTAACAGATAACGAAGAAAAACGCTTATTTAAGTACTTACCAGAACACCTCAGCTCAATAGTTCAATTTGCGTTAATAACAGGCTTGAGAAAGGGTAATATCTTAAACATGCAGCGCAAACAGATTGATTTCTGTACAAATACAATAAGCGTATTAGATAACAAAGGAAATGCGTATCTGGTTATTCCTATTGCAGATAAGTATAGGGCAAAATTAGAAGAACTGTGTAGGGGAATTGATGAAGATGACTATTTGTTTAAAAATCCGGTAACAGAATTACCCTATAGCGATATCAAAAAGGCTTTTAATTCAGCATTACAAAAGGCAAATATAAAGAACTTCAGATTTCACGATTTAAGGCACACATTCGCTACAAGACTTGTAATGGCTAATGTTCCACTTGTTACAGTCCAAACATTAATGGGGCATAAAAACATTCAAACAACGATGCGATATGCCCATGCGACAGATGAAAGTAAAAGACAGGCAATTAATTCAATATAGGAGAACAATAAAATGGTAGATTTAGATGAAAAATATTATCCACATAAAATAGCATGGATAGTTTTAAATAGATTAAAAGAATTTAATGATACACCCCAATTAATTAGAGATTTATCAGCAAAATTCAACGAGTTAACAACACACACGATATACTTTAAATTTGCTCCACTATATAAGGAAGCTGTTAATTACTATGAAAGACATAATAACTTCCCAGACATTAAATATTTCAATGAAAGATTTACTGATGGTCGTGTAATGTTGGAAATAACCAATGCTTTATTTTCTATGGATATGTATAATGAATTGAGTAAGCAACTTGACTATGAGTTAATTATTCAAGGGTTTAATGAAAGAATTGGTAAGAGTGATATCATAGATATTGAAGGTTGCAAGGAATATGCAAAAATATTAATGAAATTTGCTGAAACTAGTGTTGATATACCTGTTGATGCTAAAGAGGACTGGATTAATAGTTATGATAAATTCAAGGAAGAATATCATGGCATAAAAACCGGGATAAAAGTTTTAGACGAACAAATTGGAAATCTCAATGAATTAGTTACAGTTGCCGCACCTTCAGGAAACGGTAAATCTACTTTTGCATTATCACTGGCATACAATATTGCAACCAAAACTGATGACCAAGGCAGGGGAAGAAATGTTCTCTATATATCTTTTGAGATGAACAAATTTCAATTACAATCCCATCTTGTTTCAATAGAAAGCTCTTTTGCTGATAAGCCTAATGAAAAACTACGAGCATCTAATATAAAAGAAAAAGCATTAAAACCTGAGCAAGAAACCCTATTTAAAAAACACATAAATACCTTAATGGGTAAACTTAGTATATCTGGGGGGTATATATCTTTAGTTGATAATACAGCAATGACAGGTTATTCAACTATTGAAGAATTTATGGCTTGTATTGAAGAACATTCTGCGAAACTAGAGAGAAAATTTGACATTATATTTATAGATAATGTAGATTCTCTAAAAATTCTTAACGGAGAAAGAGGGCAGGATGAAATGAGTAAGGTAAATTCATTTATTACAAAATTAGATGCTTTCACTAAAACTTATATGGATGGTTATGGGACTTGCATTGTACTTCTTTCTCAAGTAAATAGAGATAATATTAAAAAGTTAAAAACAATGGAATCCAATGATTCACAAGAAATTTCTATTGATTTTACGGCATTGCAACAATATTCTGCTTTGTATGAAAGAGCAACAACTGTACTAGTATTATATAGCTCAGCAATAATACGTGCTAATAGTCAATTAAAGTTAATGCCTGTTAAATTAAGAAATAGGGCTTTGCCAAGCCATCCATTAACATTGACTACCCATTGGGAGTACAGTTATGTCGGTAATTATTCGCAACCTCCTATAACTCATCAAACTAATACTATATCGAAATTTCAAAGTGGAATTTATGACGATATTGATGATATAAAAGATATTGAATTAGAATAGAGGTTTAAATATGGAAGATAATATTTATGTACCTCAAAAAAATAAAAAGTTAGCAAATTGTGAGACAGCTTATATATTTAAGGGATTAGGGCTAAATCTAATCCCTTATTCACCAAGTACGACGCAATTGCAAAAAATAAAAAATTATCTTAAAGAAGATTTGTTAAAGAATGGAAAAGATTATTCTGATAAAGCAATAAATAAAGTAATCGAAAAAACACCAAGAATAGGTTTAGATATATCTTTAATGCAAAGGAAATTTATTGAAGTATTAACCATTGTTGTTGGAAATTCAACATTGATGGATACTCTTCAAAGAAATAATTTTTATAGGAGAAAAGGTTGGGATAATAAAATTGTTCAATTTAGTTACAATAATCTAATTTTTCAAGTACCCATTAAAGACATCAATAAATTATTCGGTAGGAGTATTAAAGAAAAAAGGGGGAAATATAAGAAAAATTTTGTAGAACAATTATCTAATAAAAGATGTTTTCTAATAAATTCTAAAGGTAAAATATGTTTTACCAGACCCGTCTTTATGGAAATAAAGGAGAATTATTTAAGGTTTTCATTTTCATCATTTCTAATAGGAAGGACCTACGATAAAAGGAAAAATTTCTTTGATAATATCCAAACGAATTATGAGGCTATCTTCTTTGAGAACCTCTTTAAAATGACAAAGGATTACAAAAAGAAAGTTCAAGAAACATGGTATTTTACAACAAGGTCTCTTCTGAAAAATTTAGGTATGGTTGATTATGCGAAAACACATAAACAAAAGGTAATAGAAATTCTAAATAAATGTTTTGAAAAAGGTAAAGAAATAGGTATATTCATTGAAGACTTTAAATATACAAAGGATAATTTCAAACAAAATGACACAACACAATTCAATATTCAAATTAACAAGGATTTTAAATGGTATTAATAAAAGGTTACAGTTTTAACATATACTGAATATATTATATGCCAAGCCCCCTTAGGGGCGATGGCAAAAAGACTATTGAACTGCGAAGCAGTTTGATAGATATTTCTTTTCTCCTTTAGGTGATTACCAGACTTCTTTAGAAGATACACAAGAATAAAAAGACATACCATTAAAACACTTGATTTGACTGGACTTTAAAAATGTAATTTAACCTTTGTTGGGAAAAAATTAACCCTTGTTGGCAAAAATCTAACCTACATTGGGAAAAGTATAAACATAGCGTATTAAATAAAATATCTTTACGGCACTTGCTGAACTCTCAACAAGGCAAATAGCAGAGAGTGAAAATGCTACAGGCATGGAAGAAAATAAAATTTCTGCTAAAAAGGGTGGCAAAATTGCAAGAGAGGCAAGAGAAAAACTGGAACTTCAAACAGGACAAAAAGTTGTTACAGACGATAACTTCCTTCCAGCAAGCAAAAAACCTAAGCAGATTAAGAAGAAAGATTAATCATGAATATACAATTATTATTTAATACCGCCGAATTAAGTTGGAGTCATACCTTGTTTAGTGGAATTATAGGTGCACTTATAGGAGGGCTTGTTTCTGGTGGTATAACTTTCTTTGCAATGAGAGTTATAGATAATCAAAACAAACAGCGCTGGGAACAGGATACCTTTCAAAAGAAAAAACTTGATTTAATACTTTCTACAATATCATTATTGGCTGATATGCTAATATATGTTAATAATACTAGAAAATACATAAGAATAAAAGATGAACCAGACCTACACACATCTTTTGTCAAAGAATCAGAACGATACAAAGAATTATATAATCATCTTAGTAAACTTAGTATCTTTTACGAAAATTATTATATCTTTGAGAGCATCGTTTTAGAGCTAAAAAAATTAATTTATTTATCTACGGGAATAGAAACAATATTTACTAATAAAACCGATAGTGGATATTTTGAGTTGTATGAAAAAGGTATTCTTTCAATTTTGCATAATCAACCTTATATCAATTACTATCAATATCTTGAATACAGACAAGAAGAACCTTTTATAATAGATAATCAAGTTATAATGAAGGGATATAAAAATGCAGAAGAGTTTAGTAATTCAATTACAGTACTTTTAGTTTTAATGAAAAATTTGTATGACCAACTGTTAAAAAAAGTACCTCAAGATAAATTGTAATTAAATTGAATGAGCTGTTTTAAATACTTAATCCCCGATGTTCATGCTATAATTACTCCGAGAGGTGAAGTATGTTAATAAAGCAGTTAAAAGAGTTAAAGGATAAGTTATGGGCGACAGCAGACCAGCTTAGGGCTAATTCTGGTTTGAAAGCTACTGAATATGCTGAACCTGTGTTAGGTTTGATATTCCTTAGATTTGCTGATGTTAAATATTCTCAACATGAAGCAGAGATAAACAACGAGTTCAACCGACTCAAAGGAACTCGTATGGAAAGACCTATCCATGAGATAGCTATTGAAAGATGTGGATATTATCTTCCTAAAGAATCCAGATATAATGAACTCTTGAATTTGCCAGATGATTCAAACCTTGCAGAAGCTGTTAAAAATGCAATGATTGCTATTGAAAAATATACTAAAGAGCTTGAAGACACACTTCCTAAAGATATTTATTACAGCGTAAACACTCCAGAAAATCCGTTGGTATTATCTAACCTCTTGAGAAACTTTAAGGACATCCCGGAGAATATAGAGCTTGATATATTCGGTGAAATATACGAGTTCTTCTTAGGTAAGTTTGCACTGGCAGAAGGTCAAGGAGGGGGAGAGTTCTTCACACCTTCAAGCGTTGTTAAATATATGGTTGAAGTTCTGAACCCTAAAGAAGGAAAGATTCTTGACCCGGCATGTGGTTCTGGTGGTATGTTTGTACAAACGGCACACTATATTGAACGACATAAGAATAAAGGAGAACAGCTTAATTTAAGAGCTTATGGTGTAGAAAAAACTCAGCAGACAGTAAGGTTAGCTAAGATGAATCTTGTGTTAAATAATGTAAGAGGTGAAATAACCCACGCTAATTCTTATTACAGCGACCCTTACGATAGCTACGGAAACTTTGATTATGTAATGGCTAATGAGGCTGTTATTTGTGGACTAACACCCGAAAAAGCCTGTAATATCAAGGAATTTGCGGCATAGGCCCTTGCATTTGGGCAGTACCTTCAAGATGGGAGCCGGCATGAACGTGCAGGACCGGCTTGTGGCACTTCATGATCTGGACGCGCCGTGGCGGCCGGGCGATGTAGGACGGATTTTGCGGACATTCAAAATAAAAAAGAATGTGGAGGTAACAGACAATGGCAAAGACAATTTTTGAGGAAATGGGCGGCAAATACGA
>QWCE01002881.1_pt1 | contig 20221 bp, 16 predicted proteins | sample 1972531 | NCBI WGS metagenome assembly QWCE01 (sample SAMN09866716, study PRJNA288562) | Human gut metagenome isolate term4_stool, whole genome shotgun sequencing... | reverse complement strand
AAGGCGGCCAATATATTTCTCAATGATCAATCCAAGAGATTTACCTTCATTCTTGACACTGGCATATAAGGCACCAAAGTCTGTTACAGCGCCAAAGAATACGCCGCCGATGAGAATCCAAAGTAATACCGGCAACCAGCCAAATGCTGCTGCCTGAATCGCTCCGGTTACAGGACCGGCTCCGGCGATTGAACTAAACTGATGGGCAAATACAGTCCATCCATTTGTTGGAACGTAATCTTTTCCGTCGTTTTTTGCTACGGCAGGTGTGACTGCAGTCGGGTCAATGCCCCATTTCTTGGCAATCCATCTTCCGTATAAAGTGTAAGCTGCCACCAGAACTACGATGGCGATTAATACGATTACTAATGTGTTCATAGTATCCTTCCTTCCTCGTTTGAGTATATATAGTATATTTATGTAACAACCAGTCAAACTATCACTTATAAAAGGACTATGTATAATGTATAGAAAATAATCTATACATTAAAAAAGTCTCCAAGAGAAATCTCTTGAAGACGAATTAAATCCGCGGTACCACTTCACTTGCAGAAAAATATCTGCCGCTTAATCACAGCCAACACTGTGTAGTTCGATTACGGGAACTATCCGTATCTGGTTACTGGAGAATAGAAGTCTCATTCACTAGATCTGCTGGCAGGGGATACTTTTATAAATGTTGTTTACCACCTTTCACCGTACGTGGCTCGCTGAAAACAAGACCTTATAAAGCGTGTCCTGCATGATTGCATTTGCTGGTCGTTAAATTAACTGTATAATAGTCCCCTGTTTTTTATTTGTCAATAGTCTTTTTGAAAAAATTTTTGATTTTTTTGATACATGAATTGTGATAGTTTTGTGATGACGGTTGACGGTATCCGTTTAAATGAGTATGATAAATAACAAGATAATCACGTAAAAACAACAGGTTACTTTGATGCAGGCAATGATTAACAGAATAGAAATCAGGTGATGAGTATGATAAAAGATCGGGATAAGACTTTATTAAAGGGAGCATTTTTAATTGTATTTTTCTATGTATTAGTGGAACATTTCAGTATTGTGAAGGCAGTGCTTCTGACCTGCTACAGGGCAATCTCTCCGCTGATCTATGGTATGGCAATTGCGTTTATTGTGAATCTGATCGTTGTGAAGTTAGAAGAACATATGAAGGGTGGTATTTTTGAGAATCAGGCATTGAAGAGAACCACTTCCATTATTGTGTCGTTTTTGATCGTGATCGGAGTGATTACCATTGTGTGCTTCAATGTCATTCCAGGTATTGTGGATAGTGTGAAAGAGATTACCAGACAGGCACCACAGGCATTTGATACGGTATTAGCATTTTTAGAGAAGAATTTTGGCGTATCACCGGATATTGTGAAGGAGATACAGAATTTCCAATTGGATGAGAATATGTTAGATAGTATGTTTGGATTGATGAAGAACCAGTCTGTAATACAAGCATTGAAAGCAAGTGGAAGTGCAGTCGGAAGTGTCGTATCGGTTGTGACAAAGCTATTTATTGGAATATTCTTTGCATTCTATATTCTGGCAAAGAAAGAGTCTATCAATGCGTATATCCATCGCTTGATGGAGACGTATCTGTCGAAAAAGATAGCAGATGGTTTAGAGAATTTTGGACATATTACGTATGAGACGTATGCGAATTTTATATCCGGACAGTGTTTGGATGCAGTCATCCTTGGATGCCTTGTAACAACCGGTATGGGAATTTTGGGACTTTCTTATCCAATTCTGGTTGGTGTAGTAGTTGCAGTTACAGCGCTAATTCCAATTGTTGGTGCTTTTTTTGGAGGAACAGTAGGTGTATTTTTACTGATCATGGAGTCCCCTGTGAAAGCACTTACGTTCCTGATTCTATTCCTTGTATTGCAGCAGATTGATAACCGGTTGATTTATCCGCACATTGTAGGTAATGCGATTGGTATTCCGTCTATTCTGATCTTTGCAGCAATTATTATTGGTGGAGAGTTCAGTGGTGTGATCGGTATGTTCCTTGGCATTCCATTTACCGCTGTGATCTATACGTTGCTGGAACAGGATATGGAGAAACGCCGGCGGAGAAAAGAACAGGCGGCTACACCAAAGGAATCTGAATAATCTGCATATCATAGGAGATGTTACCATCCGGATAAAAAGGCCAGACGGTATTCCGGATGTGGAAGGGAAGCTTGCGGGCAGCAAGATCGTCCAATGCCTGTCTGGCTCCTTCAATTGGTGAATGGTTCGAATCATTCGTGCGTTGCTGCTCTAATCCGATCCACACGGTTCTGGTGGCGCAGGATAGAAGCCGGGTGTTTAATTCTGGAATCAATTGGTCATTTTGTTCTTTCAGATAATTCATGTAGTTTGCTTCTGCCATATCGCATATGGAAGGATCGAAAGAATGAAATATACTGTCTCGAAGGTTCACGTCAAAGGCATGATAGATATACGAATACATTGCCAGTAGCTGGCTGTGTACGCCAAAGCAACATACATAGTCATAGCTCCTTTCAGGTAAGGAGAAAGGGCGGCGGTGTGCCAGTTGTTCATTTACAAGAGAAACCGCATGCTTGGCAAAGGACTGAGGTGAGAGCTGTTCCTTACTTTCTGCTAGGTAGAATTGCAGCTCGTCGCATAATTCCATATAATGTTCGTCTGTAATTCCAATCAGGCTTTCTGATAGGCAGGAGATATCCGGATGCTCCGTCAGGTGATAGGTATGAAGTGCCTGCTGCATACTGTTAGAATTCGAGTCCAATAACGTAATATGAGAATAATGTGGAAGCAATTGCTGCAGATCAAGGTCGTTGCAGGCTCCGGCACCCACGATCAGAAGAGTTGGCAGCCAGTCTGTTTCTGCCATGTTGGCATGGAAAGAAAGCGGGAGTGTGATCTGATTCGTTTCTTTTATTAGTGATTGAGTTAATTCTTCCCGGTAGTTTTTCCAGTTTGTATAGGCATTGGGAATAATGAAATGCTGTTGTAATTGATCATATAGATGCATAGTGTTCTCCTATCATATTTGCGAACATGATATTGTTCGCATATGAACCGATTATATCGCACTATATAAGAAAAATCCATCTTGAAAAAGAGTATCATACATATTATACTTGATAGAGCTATCCCGTACAAATTATAAGATATTTGAACGGGATAGCACAATATATAGATTAGAAAGATGATAAGAATATGGATAAGAAAAAGAGACATTTGACAACAACGCAGATGATTATAATGAGTTTTTTTGCTACGGTTTTTATTGGTGGTGTGTTACTATCCTTACCATTTGCATCAGCGAGCGGGAGGGCAACTTCTTTTATAGATGCACTATTTACGGCGACAACGAGTGTTTGCGTGACCGGATTGGTTGTGGTAACTACAGCAACTCATTGGAGTCTGTTTGGAAAGATCATTATATTAATATTGATCCAGATAGGTGGATTGGGTGTAATTACAATTACTACAACGTTGATGGTTGCTGCGGGTAAGAAGATATCTTTAAGCAGCCGGATTCTGCTAGGGGATGCTTTTAACTTAGAAACATTAAAGGGGCTTGTGCGTTTTTTGCGTAGAGTATTTCGGGGAACATTTATTGTAGAAGGGGTTGGAGCACTGTGCTATGTACCGGTATTTGTTCCGGAGTATGGAATGATACGTGGAATCTGGTATTCGGTCTTTCATGCCATATCCGCTTTTTGTAATGCAGGAATTGATATTGTGGGAGACTCCAGTTTTGTTCCATATGTGCATAATGTATGGGTGAATGTAGTGACGATGACACTGATCATATTCGGTGGAATTGGGTTTGTAGTGTGGTGGGATGTGCTGCACGTGATCAGAGAAAAGCTTGCCGGGGCAAACAGAGGAATGTTTAACATGTTGGCATTACATTCGAAGATTGCACTTACCATGACAGTTTTTTTGATTCTGTCCGGAACTTTACTTGTTGCATTGTTTGAGTGGAGTAATCCGTTGACAATAGGTGATTTTACACCGGGGCAGAAGCTGCTTGCAGCCTGTTTTCAGTCTGTGACAACGAGAACAGCGGGAATTGCAACGATTTCCCAGAAAGGCCTGACTGTACCGTCAGTGATTACTTCTATGTTTCTGATGTTTATCGGAGGATCTTCTGTTGGAACGGCAGGAGGAGTGAAGGTAACAACGGTAGCAGTTGTGGCACTTAGTGTGGCGGCAACGGTACGAGGGAATAATGATGTAACATGTTATGGAAGACGAATATCAAACCAGATTGTCAGAAAATCAATTGCGATTATTTTCATCAGCTTCCTGGCAAGTATGGTTGCAATTATATGTATGTGCATACTGGAAAGCGGAGAAAGTGTAGACATTATCTTCGAAGTGTATAGCGCGTTGGGAACCGTAGGTCTTTCAAGAGATTACACGGCAACCATTGGGTTGGCGGGTAAGATCATATTATGTATCTGTATGTTTTTAGGAAGAATAGGTCCGATTACTATGGTAATCGCATTTACGATGCAGGATACAAAGACTGCATTACGGCTTCCGAAAGGAAAAATAACAGTAGGATAGGAGATTAGAATATGAATAAGAAAGAAAAGAAATCATATGCAGTATTTGGGTTAGGCGAGTTTGGACGAAGTGTGGCATTGGAATTGATGAATGCCGGTGCGGACGTTATGGTGTTAGATGTAGATGAAGACCGGGTATCCGATATGGCAGATGATGTAACGCTGGCAATGCAGATTGATGCAACAGAAGAGCGGTCTTATGAAGAACTGGGGCTGTCAAATATGGATGGTGTTGTGATTGCAATGACCGGCTGCTTAGATGCCTGTATTATGGCAATCTTAGAGGCAAAGGATGCGGGGGTACCATTTATTCTGGCAAAGTCGCAGAACAAAACACAGGCATTGATCTTTGAGAAGATCGGAGCAGATAAGATTGTGAGTCCGGAGCATGATGGTGGTGTGCGGGTCGCAAGGAATATTATAGCGGGTAATTTCTTAGATTTTATTGAATTATCGAATACGCTCCGTATGGTAGAGATTACGATTCGACCGGAGTGGGTAGGGAAGACGTTGAAGGAATTGTCTTTACGGCAGAAAGAGAAGATCAATGTTGTGGCATTGCGAAAGGATGGAGAGCTGACGACTGATATTGATCCGGATATTCCTTTGTGCGAGGACGATACCATGTTGATCACAGTAGATAAGATGTATTTAACAAAGTTGCAGCAGTAGGAGGTATGGCGTGAACCAGGCGGCAGAATTAAGAGAAAGAATACAACATGAAGTCCTTTTGATGGATGGAGCAATGGGAACTTATTATAGCAGGCTGCATCCGGAAATGGGAGAAGCGGAGTATGCAAATGAGGAGCATCCGGAGTGGATTACGGAGATTCATAAGCAGTATTTGCAGGCAGGCGCACAGATTCTTCGGACGAATACCTTTGCCGTCAATCATATGTTGTTTGAAAAGGAGCAGATACCAGTGGTGTTGTCTGGTGCCGTAGAATGCGCAAGAAGTGCTGTGGAGCAGTACCGGAAGGAAGAGGATACGGACAGACCGATATGGATCGCTGCATCGATTGGACCGATTCGTTATAGTGATGAGCAAGAAGAACGCGATGTGATGCAGGAGTACCGGATGATCGGGGAATGTCTGCTTGGACTCGGAATACGGATCTTTGTATTGGAGACGTTTGATGATTGGAAGATGGCGAAACGGATCTCTGAGATGCTGCGGGAATGGGCTGAGGCGCAGGAAAAGGATATCTATGTTCTGGCACAGTTTTCAGTCAACCGGGGTGGGTATACCAAGGCTGGATACAGTATGCAAAGGCTGGTGTCACAATTAGAACAGGTAAAGTCTTTGGATGGCTTTGGTTTTAACTGTGGTATTGGAGCAGCACATATGAATCAGTTATTGAGCAAGATTCATTTTCAGAAGGAATGTACGTTGAGCGTACTGCCAAATGCAGGTTATGATCACATGCTGCGCGGCAGACAGGTGTATGTGGATCATCCGGATTATTACAGTGCCATGATGAGACAGATTTTGCAAAATGGTGCCAATATTGTAGGTGGTTGTTGTGGAACAACGCCGGAATATATCCGAATGCTTGCCGGAGTATTACAAGAGCATGAAAGACCACAGAACAAACAGATCCAGGCAGTGCGTAAGGAGATAACAGATGATACAGAACGGAATCCCTTTATTGAGAAGTTAGAGCAGGGTAGGAGGGTCTATGTAGTAGAGATTGATTCTCCATTTAACGGAAAGGCGGAGAAGTTTTTAGAGGCAGGATATCGTCTCAAAGAAAATGATGTTGATCTGGTGACAATATCGGATTCTCCGATGGCAAGACCAAGGGCAGAAGCGTTTGAGATGGGAGTCTATCTCGCCAGCAAAACGGGTGTCAGGGTGATGCCACATGTAAGCTGCAGAGACCGGAATGTGATTGCCTTACGATCCTCCATATTAGGCGGGCATATCAATGGAATACGGGATATGCTGATTATTACGGGAGATCCGGTGGCAAGAGACGACAGAGGAACAATCTCCGCAGTATTTGATTTCAATTCGATCAAATTGATGGAGTATGTATCGAATATGAACGATGAGGTATTTATCGGGGAACCATTCTACTATGGAGGAGCGCTCAATTATGCAGGTGTGAATATGGAAGCAATTGCAGCAAGAATGAGAAAGAAGATGGAGGCTGGCTGCCAGTATTTTCTGACACAGCCGGTATATTCAGAGCACGATATTGCCAGAGTCCGCGAGCTGAAGAAGATGACCGGTGCTAAGATCATATTAGGAATTATGCCACTTGTCAGCTACAAGAATGCATTATTTATGAAGAATGAGATGCCGGGCATTCAGGTGCCGGCGGAGATTCTTTCCCAGTATGATCCGGATATGTCAAGGCTGGATGCTGAGGCAGTAGCAGAGAAGGTCAGTGTGGAGATCGGAAAAAAGGCCATGGATTTTGCAGATGGATTTTATCTGATGACACCATTTAACCGTGTGCATCTGGTGAATCGGATTATTGACCGATTAAGAGCATTGGATAAGAAGTAGATACAAGAGAGGTGGCAGAAGGATGAGTGCGTTTGTAGAATTTCAAGATGTTGGGAAATGTTACGGGACGGGAAATATTGCAATTCATGCACTTTCCCATGTGAATTTTCAGATTGAACAGGGAGAATTCTGTATCATAGTAGGTGCCTCCGGGGCAGGTAAGACAACGCTCCTTAATATATTAGGCGGGATGGATACACTGACAGAGGGACATGTGTACTTAGATGGCAAAGAGATATCGAATATGAGCAAGAAGGAACTGACTACTTATCGGCGGTATGATGTTGGGTTTGTATTTCAATTCTATAATCTGGTTGGTAATCTGACGGCACTAGAGAATGTAGAACTGGCATCGCAGATCTGTAAAGAACCATTAGATGCCAAAGAGGTATTGGCAGAGGTTGGTTTGCAGGATCGTATGATGAATTTCCCGGCACAGTTATCCGGTGGAGAACAGCAAAGGGTTGCGATTGCAAGAGCTCTTGCAAAGAATCCCAAGCTTTTGTTGTGTGATGAACCGACCGGTGCGCTTGATTATAATACCGGTAAGGCGGTCTTGCAGCTACTACAGGATACCTGTAAGAATACAGGAACTACAGTTGTTGTAATCACCCATAATCAGGCAATTACAGAGATGGCAGACCGGATTATTACTGTGAAGAGTGGGACGATTGCGGGTATTCGCAAGAATGAACATCCGGTTGACGTGGCAACATTAGAGTGGTAAGTGATGGTGGTAGTATGAAAAAAGGAATTCGCAAATCAATCATCCGGGAGATATGGGGAAGCTTTGGAAGATATATGGCTATTTTGCTGATTGTGGCTTTAGGAGTTGGTTTCTTTTCCGGACTTAAGGTTGCACATGAGGCAATGGTCTATACGGCGAATAGGTATTTTAAGGATCTGAACCTGTATGATTATCATTTGTTATCCACACTTGGTTTTGATGAGGACAGTGCAGCTACGCTTGCAAAGAAAGAGGACGTGGCTCAGGCAGAGGGAAGTAAGAGTCTGGATCTGTTAATCAATACAGCGGATGGGGAAGAACATGTTATGAAGCTGATCTCTGTGCCGGAGAAGCTTAATTTGGTACAGGTGACCGCTGGAAGACTGCCGGAGCAGGAGGATGAATGTATTGTAGATGAACATTTTTTTCGTGAAGAGCAGCTTGGCGAGACTCTGATAGTATCAGATGCAAATGATTCAGATGATAAGAAGCTGGTAAAACAGAAAACATACACGATTGTAGGCATATGCCGGTCATCTCTGTATACAATGTATGACAGGGGGACAACGTCCGTTGGTGACGGACACCTGGATGCTTTTGTTTATGTGCCAAAGACTTCATTTGATATGGATTATGATACCGATATCTATGTATCCTTTAACAAGAGTGCAGATATGGCGATCTATTCCGATGCCTATGACGATTTAGTGAAAGAAAAAGAGACTACATGGAAGACTTATGCACAGGAAGAAGCAGATGTGAGGTATGACCGGATCCATGCAGATGCACAGGAGAAGATTGATGATGCAGATGATACATTGGCAAAGGAAGCTGCTGATGGAGCAAAGGAACTAGCGGATGCGGCAAAGGAATTATCCGATGGTAAGAGTCAGGTGGATGATGGGGAAAAGGCAATTGCAAAGGCAAAGAAAGAGATTGCGAAGCAGGAGAAGACACTGGCAGGCAAAGAGAAAGAATACAAGCAGGGGCTTTCTGAGTACAAGAATAATTACAAGTCATACAAAAGTGGAAAGAAGGCGTACGAAGAGGGGCTTGCCGCATATAATAGCCAATATAGTGCTTATGAGCAGCAATTAGCGGAGTACGAAGCAGGAAAGACCGCCTATGATAAGGCAGTGAAAGAATATCAGGATGGTCTGGCACAGTATGAAGCCGGTAAGGCATATTTAGGTGAGCAGCAAAGACAGGAACAGGAGCAGAAATTATCTGCAGCTAAATTACAACTGGACACTACTGAAGCAACACTTACGGCGGCAAAGACACAGTTAGATGCAGCAGTGCAGGCTTTCGCAGAGAATAAGGAAACCTTAGACGCAACCGGAAAGCAGTTAACCAAAGCAGAAAAACAGTTAAAAAGTGCGAAGAAACAATTTGCTCAGGCAAAGAAACAATTAGCAGATGGCAAAGAACAGATTCAGAAGGCAAAGGATACGATTGCAGCAAAAGAAAAGGAATTAGAGGATGCCAAACAGAAGCTGGCAGACGGACAGAAAGACTATGACGATGGAAAAGAGGAGTATGATACGAAGATTGCGGATGCGAGGCAGAAGATTGCAGATGCAAAGAAAGAGCTGGAGGATTTAGGACAACCGGAAGTGTATGTACTTGGCAGAGAGGCCAATGCAGGGTATTCCAATTTTGAAAATGATTCTGCTATTGTAAATGGTGTGGCAAAGGTATTTCCGATCTTCTTTTTCTTAGTGGCGGCATTAGTATGTATGACGACAATGACGCGTATGGTGGAGGAGCAGCGGACGCAAATTGGCGTTTTTAAGGCATTAGGATATTCAGAAGCAACGATTATTGGTAAATATATCGCTTATTCAGGAAGCGCAGCCATAATAGGATCCGTCATTGGATATTTTGCAGGAACCTGGGCCTTTTCAAATGTGATATGGGTTGCGTACGGGATGTTATATGATATGGGTTCTTTGTGTTATGTGTGGGATGGAGGTCTGGCAGCAATCGCCATGTTAGTAGCCTTACTTTGTTCTGCGGGAACCACGTTTGTTGCGTGTTATCAGGAGCTACAGGAGATGGCGGCTATGCTGATGCGGCCGAAGGCACCAAAGGCCGGAAAACGTGTATTGCTTGAGAAGCTTCCTGTGGTATGGGATCATTTGAAATTCTTAGACAAAGTATCCGTGAGGAATCTGTTCCGGTATAAGAAGCGCTTTTTTATGATGATCATAGGAGTAAGTGGTTGCACGGCACTGCTTGTTGCAGGACAGGGTGTAAAAGACTCTATTGCAACAATCGCAGATACACAGTTTGATACTATTTCTCTGTATGACATGGTTGCGGCAGGCACACAGATAGATGATGTAGAAGGTATGGATTCTTATATACAGATAGCACAGGGAAGTGCGGATGCGACAGCAGGTGATAAAGTTAAGAGTGTCAGCCTGCTTGTACCGAAGCAAGAGTCGGATTTTGATCTTTATATGGATCTGCATACAACGAATGGAGAGAGGGTTGCACTTCCAAAGGAGCAGGAGGTAGTGATCAGTTATAAGTTAGCAGAGGGGCTTGGAGTACAGGTTGGCGATACATTAGATATTCAGAATAGTGATCTGCAGGGCGGTACGGTAACTGTTAGTGGAATCTATCAGAATTATTTTAACCATTATGTGATCCTTAATGAAGCAACTTACCAGTCATTGTTTGGTGAGGAACCGGATTGGAATGCATTCTTTATAAATGTCAAAGAAGGGGCAGATACAGACGAGGTGGCTGCTGCGCTTATGAAAGAAAAGGATATTAATTCTGTTACGATTAGTCAGGATCTTAAGGATAAAGTAGCAGACATGATGAGCAGCCTTAATTATATTGTTATGTTGGTCATTGCCTGTGGAGCGATGCTTGCATTTGTTGTCATCTATAATCTCAATAATATTAATATTACGGAAAGGATCCGTGAGATTGCCACGATCAAGGTGTTAGGATTCTATAAGGAAGAGACGAATTCTTATGTATTCCGTGAGAATATGATACTGACACTGCTTGGCAGTCTGGTCGGATTAGTGATCGGTCATTATCTGCATGCGTTTATCATGAATCAGATCCAGATTGATGCAATTGCATTTGATGTGCATGTAACGGCGATAAGCTATGTGATCAGTGTGGTACTTACTTTGCTGTTTAATCAGATTGTGAATCTCTTTATGTCACGTAAGCTGGAAGGGATCGATATGGCAGAGTCGTTGAAATCCGTTGAATGATGGCATTTACTTAAAAAAATAAAGAAAAAAATACATGTTTTTGTTGACAATCCATATCGAAAGTGTGTATAGTTAAGTTGTTCCAAAGGAGGACATTACACAGGTAGTGTCTTCTTTTTTTATGCAAAAGGAGGGAGTAAGATGAATTTTTCAGAAGTTGTAAGTAAAGTAGATGATTTTGTGTGGGGACCGGTGATGCTGGTTCTATTGGTAGGAACCGGAGTTTATTTAACAATCCGGACGGGATTTCTTCCTTGGAGGAATCTCCCTTATGCACTGAAAAGTACATTGAGTAAAGAGGCGAGAACAAAGAGCAGAGGAGAAGGAGATGTATCTCCATTTTCTGCACTGACGACGGCATTGGCAGCTACAATTGGAACCGGTAATATTGTAGGTGTGGCAACGGCGATGGTATCCGGTGGTCCGGGTGCTTTGGTCTGGATGTGGATATCAGCCTGTTTCGGACTGACATCAAAGTTTTCAGAATGTATGCTTGCGATCAAGTATAGGGAAGTGAATGAGAAGGGTGAGATGTCCGGTGGACCAATGTACACGATGAAGAAAGCATTTAAGCATAAGAAGTTTGGTAGTGTGCTTGGATGGTTGTTTGCATTCTTTGCGGTAGTTGCATCTTTTGGTATTGGTAATATGACACAGGCGAATTCAATCGCATCTGCGTTAAATGAAACATTCCACATTCCGGTTGCGGCGGTCGGCATTATCATAACAGTATGTGCGCTGTTGATCATAGTAGGAGGAATTAAGAGCATTTCCAAGGTATCTTCTATTGTGGTTCCGGCTATGGCAATCTTTTATGTGATCTGTGGTCTGGTAGTTATTATTGGTAATATCGGCAATCTGCCATCCGGTGTAGTCATGATCTTTTCGATGGCATTTAGTGTCAAGGCAGTTGCAGGTGGGGCACTTGGTACGGTAGTATCTTCTATGATGGGAGCTATGCGGTATGGTGTTGCAAGAGGTGTGTTCTCCAATGAGGCAGGTATGGGTTCTGCGGCTATCACAGCGGCAGCAGCAACCACTGATGATCCGGTACGTCAGGGTTACATCAATATGACAGGAACTTTCTGGGATACGATCGTGGTCTGTACGATCACCGGTCTTGCTATTGCATCTTCCGGTGTGCTTGGGATGACAGCACAGAGTGCAGTGGGAACCTATACGGTAACGGATAACCGGATGGTCATTGAGGCTTCGGCTAATCATAAAGTTACAACAAGCGAATATGATATGATTGCAGACAGTGATACACAGGTTACATTAAAGGGCAAGGATGCAACGATTGCGCTGACGCCATATGAAGGGGATGCAGATCTGATCGCAACCGGAGTAACCAAAGCAGAAGTCGGAGAGGGTAGTATAACAGGAACCTGGCAGGGTGATGACAAGAACGTCTATAATTTTGGAAAGGACGGCTCTTACATCCGGGATGATCTGGTAGTTGGTTCTTCTCTTACGATTCAGGCATTTAAGACCGTGCTTGGTTCCGCAGGTGGCTGGTTAGTAGCGATCGGTATTACGCTATTTGCATTTTCAACGATTCTTGGTTGGGAATATCATGGCGAGAAAGCCTTTGAATACATATTAGGAACGCATAAGTATAATATGATCTATCGTATTATCTTCTCTCTGGTTGCCTATATTGGTGCAACACAGACATTAGATCTTGTGTGGAACTTATCGGATATTGCCAATGCACTGATGGCAATTCCGAACCTTATCTGCCTGCTCATCCTAAGTGGTGAGATCGCACGGGATATGAAAGAATTCCAGAAGGTGATACAGGCAGAAAAAGCTGCGAAATAATTATTTATGACTATCGGACTGGCGCAGACTGACGATGAAAGAATTCATGCCGTTGGTGCTTTCTACGTGGATCTGCCCTTTGTGGTTGGCAACAATGGACTGTGCGATAGAAAGTCCGAGACCGAAATGTCCGGCTGCGGGCTTTGTCCGAACGATAGAAACGCTCAAACAATCGGATACGTTCCGATTCAGGAATCTCATCACCGGTATTACTTACGGTAAATACCAGATGGTGGGATTCCTTTTTTAATGTGATCTGAATCTGTCCCTGTGGGCTGGTATAGGTCAGGGCATTGTCGATCAGGATACCGGCTAACTGCTGGATCTGTTCCTTGATACCGTAAAATGTCAGATCGGGGCTGATATCACTTTCCATGACAATGCCTTTTTCAAAAGCAATACTTTCCATAGGAAGAATCCGTTCAGAATTCGCAGGATTCGGGTTGTCCGGTTTGAATTCCCACTGAATAATGAAGCGCAGGTTGCTCTCGGCTTCGGAAGTGTTCTTGCTTCTAAAACAGGAAAATGCCGGAAATATGGCAGGGGCACGAAGTAGTGGAAACACCGGTACAGTGACTACAACACAGGAGTCTGATACGGTATCTACTATGACTGCATTTACAATTGAAGAGGGCGATCAGATGACGGTTACTATGTATGTAGATGAGTTGGACGTACTATCCATGAAAGAAGGACTTCAGGCAGAGATTACTTTAGATGCAGTAGAGGATACGACATTTGAAGGAACGATAACAAGTGTGGGTGCACAGGCAAGTTCAAGTGGTGGTGTGGCACAGTATCCGGTGAACATTACTTTTGATAAGACCGAAGATATGTTATCCGGTATGAATGCATTCGTAAAAGTAATATTGGAGGAAGCAGGCAATGTATTGACCATTCCACTTACAGCAGTGACAGAGGAAGGAAATAGAAGTTATGTGTATACCGGATATGATGAATCAACCGGTGAATTGTCCGGTAAGACGGAAGTTACCCTTGGAGTATCGGATGAGAACACAGTAGAAGTGACGGACGGACTTAACGAAGGTGATACCATTTATTATCAGATGGCTTGTCATTGCAGGTTGTATGGATCGCAATTGTATTTTCCGTATGTATTGGTGTTGCGTTTGGTATCTATCCGGCGCAGAAAGCAGCTAATAAACGTCCGATTGATGCATTGCGGTTTACTACATGACAAAATGATTTTAGATAAAAGGCATAAAATGATTTACGTTTTTTGTACATTGTGTTACAATAGATAGAAGATTGTAAATGACACCATTCGACAAATGGGGGTAGTTCTGTGCAAAAGATATTTCGAAAGAATGCAATTATAATTGTGACAATTGCAATATTGATATTATTTGCTCTAAATACCGTGGTTGCGGTGATCTCCTTGCGTAATCAGCAGTATCGGACATTTTCCAACAAATTGGATCAGATCATACAGACGATGAAGAACAATGATACCGAGTTAGATTCTATCAATGCCAATCTCAATGTGGATTATCTGACACGTGCGAAAGCAACGGCATATATATTAGAGCACAATGAAGAGGTGTTTGAGAGTGTGTCGCAGCTTAAGAATCTGGCAACGTTATTAGATGTGGATGAGATTCATGTCATTGATGATAAGGGCTATATTATTTATTCATCGGTTGCGCAGTATATTGGATTAGACTTTCATGATGACGATCAGACAGCAGAGTTTCTATCGATTTTGGAAGATTATGATGAGTCGAATTGTTATATACAGGATGAACGTCCGAATGCAGCAGAAGGCAAAGAGATGAAATATGTAGCAGTTGCCAGAAGAGGACAGAAGGGAATTGTTCAGGTTGGACTGGTGCCGGGAAGACAGGTGAAGGAAACACAAAGGAATACTTATGAATATATCTTTTCCCTGTTCCCGACCGATGAAGGAGAAGAATTGTTCTCGATTGATTGCAAGAAGGATGTGCTGACAGCACTATCTGGTGGGATGCCGGATGCAGAATTGCAACAACGCTATACCATGGAACGTTTTGCTGATTGTTCGAAAGGATCGATCAGGAAGAAGCAGGATGGAAGTTATTGGTATGTGGTGACAAGGGAATATAAGGATACATTGATCGGAGCGTCCATACCGGTTCGCGTCGTATTCCGCAATCTGGCATATAATATATTTATGACGTTATTCTGTCTTGTGTGTGTGGAAGTGATCATCCTGCTGTTGTTCAATTATCTCTTGAAGAGTAAAGTGATCAATGGTGTCCATGAGATATTAAGAGACTTGGCACGAATCACAGGTGGTAATTATGATGTAACTGTTACAGTGGGCGGTAATCCGGAATTTGAACAATTGAGTAAGGGTATCAATCAGATGGTGCAGAGTGTGATGAATTCATCTGACCGTATCGCAAAGATTATTGAGTTGAGCGGAATGCCATTGGTCGCATTTGAATATCAACCGGGCTGGGAACATGTGTATGTAACCAAAGGATTGAAAGAACTATTAGAGTTGTCACAAGATGATGTTGAGTATTTTTATGAGGATAAGCACAGATTTGTACAATGGCTTCGAGATATCATGGAGCATCCGATTGAGAAAGGTAGTGATACATTTCAGGTGAACGAGAATAAGTATGTGCGGATTCATCTAGCGGAAGAAAATGGAGGCTATCTGGGTGTTGTTACGGATGCGACAAAAGATGTAGAAGAACGTAACCGGATACATTATGAGAATAATCACGATCAGTTGACCGGTCTTAGCCGTTATCAGTATTTCAAACAACGGGCAGCGGGAATTATTGGAGCAATACAGCCGGGAGAGATGTATGCGGTTGTTATGATGGATCTCGATGCATTTAAGCAGATTAATGATAATTACGGGCATGATGTGGGAGACCGTTATCTGCAAAGTTTTGCCATGATGTTAGCTAGTCAGCCGGAGGAACATTTTCTTCCTGCAAGACGATCTGGGGATGAATTCTGTATGTTGGTACATGGATATTATACGAGGGAACAGATCAAAGAACAGTTGGAGCAATTCTGGCTGCGGTTGTTGAAAAGCAATGTGCAATTATCAACGGATAAATGGAAGGCAATCCGGTCTTCAGGAGGTTATATCTGTAGCACAGATTCTGAGAGAGATATCACGGAATTGTTGCATTTGGCAGATGAAGCTTTATATGATGCAAAGGAACACGAAAAGGGATTTTTCAGGGAATATGGAAGAAAAGAGGAAGACAAAGGTGAATGAGCAACAGGATCTTTCTTATATTATGATTGAAGACAAGACAATTCCGGTTGTGTTAGAACGTAAGGAGAGAAAGACCTTGTCGATCGGAATACAGGAAGACGGTTCTTTGATGATTAAGGCTCCTTTGTATATGAAAAAGGAAACCATTGAACGGTTTCTGAATCAGAAACGATATTGGATCTACAAACAGGCAAAGCGGATGGAAGATAATCGTAAGAACCAGATTGTTTACAGCAGAGAGCAGGAGCGTGTATTACGGCAACAGGCAAGAATCAAATTAACAGAACGTACGGATTATTATAAGAAGATTTTAGGCGTTGAGTATAAAAGAATACGGATTGCGGATCAAAAGACCCGGTGGGGAAGCTGCAGCAGTACGGGTACGATATCATATAATTGGCATTTGGTTTTACTTCCAGATGCCATTCTTGATTATGTAGTGGTGCATGAGTTATGTCATTTGCAGCATATGAATCATTCAAAGGATTTTTGGGATCTGGTGGAGTGTATTCTTCCAGATTATCGCAGCAGACGGAAATGGCTGAAAGAAAATGGAGAAAGATATTTGGCTACCCATACAGCGAAATAACAGATATCAATGTATCAGGATCATTTTGTAAATGCTTTTTTTGTATTATCGCAGGAACACACAGGAGGGATATTACATATAATAAGGTGATAGAGCGTGGAGGTCGTATATGAAACCGACGATTATTATTGATGCCGGACATGGCGGGTATGATAATGGAGCATCTTACAATGGCAGGAAAGAAAAGGATGATAATTTACGGCTGGCTTTAGCGGTAGGCAGTCTTTTGGAACAGGATGGATTTCCGGTTGTGTATACCAGGACGACGGATGTGTACCAACGTCCGATTGATAAAGCCAGAATTGCAAATGAAAGTGGCGGGGATTATTTTGTGTCATTTCATCGCAATTCCAGTCCAAATGCAAATGCGTATTCCGGAGTGCAGACTTTGGTCTATGACGATTCTGAAATTACGGGGCAGTTGGCAGGCAATATTAATGAACAATTGAAGAAAGTAGGTTTTGATGATCTCGGGGTTCCAATCCGGAAAGATCTGATCGTGTTAAGAAAAACGAAAATGCCTGCGGTCTTAATTGAAGCAGGTTTTCTGAATAATGATGCGGATAACGAGATATTTGATGGGAATTTTGATGCAATGGCACAGGCAATTGCAACGGGGATTGAACAGACAGTCAATGAAGCTCAGACAGAAAAACGGTTTGGAGTGCAAGTGGGATTGTTTCGACGATATGAGAATGCGATGTACCTGTTCAATAAGTTGATAAAGGAAGGATATTATGTACAGATTCGCGTCTATAATGGCTTGTATGCGGTGGTAGTAGGAAGAGAGGATACATTAGAAGGAGCCAGAATTTTAGAAAAGACATTGCAATCGGAAGGATATGCTACATTGATTGTGAATCTGTAATACATGCGGTAACCGGATAGGAGGAGATCATAGAAAAAGAACCACAGGTGTCTTCATAAAAAATTTAGAAATTAATACTCGTTTTTTTGAAAAGGTATGATATACTACTAACAATAGCTTGGTTTACATAATCAAGCATATTGACAAAGAAAAGAGTAGATAACATGAAAGATAATAGATGGAACAATAAAGTGCGTGCTTGGAGAAGGAAGTGGAATAGGCAGACAAAGAAACACTATGTATACTATATTGGATTTGTGCTGCTTGTGACACTTATTTCTATATTGGCTGCAGAGAGATCTTCTTACGGTAAGCTCAGAATGTGGTATTATAATCTTACAAATCGTGAGATTGTAGAAAAGGGAATTAAGGATGATCAGGAAGAGGTGAAATTATCTGACGTACGAGGTCAGTTCCTGACCCATTACCGGTATATGACATTTGGTAAAAGTGATCCGGGTGACGTGGATGTTACAGCACCAATGGTCGCGTTGACATTTGATGATGGTCCAAACCCGGATTATACCCGGAGGATATTAGATGTACTAAATGCGAATTATTCACATGCAACTTTTTTTGTTGTGGGAAATAATGCAGAAAAATATCCGGAGATGTTGCAGGAGATCATGGAGTCAGGAAATGAGATAGGAAATCACACATATCATCATAAGAATCTGACGGAAGAAGATATAGATACGGTGGTACAGGAGATTTCTGATGTAAACCTTGTTGTGAAAAATGCCACAGGCAGGAATGCAACATTAATCCGGCCTCCGTTTGGAGCATATAATGATGAAGTACTTGGCGTTTTGACAGAACCGGTTGTTTTGTGGGATATGGATACGGAAGATTGGAAAAGCCGTAATGCCAAAATGATAGCGGATAAAGTGATATCACAGGTAAAAGATGGAGATATCGTTTTAATGCATGATATTTATGACTCTACGGCAGAGGCAGTTGAATTCATGGTTCCAAAGTTAAAGGAGATGGGATACCAGATTGTTTCCGTCAGTCAGATGGCACAGTATAAAGGGAAAACGTTAGAATTGGGAAAGGCTTACGGCGAGATTGATGAGCTGACCGGACAATAGACATTTTCAAATGATGTGTCGGGTTTGCAACACCTATTCGGGTGTGGTATACTGTTGGATGTAACGATTGGTAATTACGCAGTGGTTTATGCGGAAAGCGTTGCAATCGGATAAGCTACAGGCAGATATAAGGAGGACAGAATTATGTGGGCATATGAAAGTGTATTTTATCAGATTTATCCATTGGGATTTTGTGGAGCACCATTTGAAAATGATGGTAAACAGGAGTCACGTATCTTGAAAGTAATAGATTGGATTCCGCATATTGAGAAATTAGGAGCGAATGCGATTTATTTTTCACCAGTGTTTGAATCAGATACGCATGGATATAATACAAGAGATTATACAAAGATTGATTGCAGATTAGGAACGAATGCAGATTTTAAGGAAGTGTGTGAGGAACTTCATAAAGTTGGAATCAAAGTAGTATTAGATGGTGTATTCAACCATGTAGGACGTGGATTCTGGGCATTTCAGGATGTACTTGCAAACAGGGAAGGTTCTAGATATCGTGACTGGTTCCATATTGATTTCGGTGGTAATTCGAATTATAATGATGGCCTTTGGTATGAAGGCTGGGAAGGTAACTATGATTTAGTGAAGCTGAATCTTCGTAATGAAGAAGTGATCCAGCATATCTTTGCAGCAGTCAAAGGATGGATTGATGAATTTGATATTGATGGTCTGAGGTTAGATGTTGCATATTGCTTAGATCATGATTTTTTACGTAGATTACGCCAGTATGTGGATGGATTGAAAGAGGACTTCTTCATTGTAGGAGAGACATTACACGGAGATTACAATCAGTGGATGAATGATGCAATGTGTAATTCTGTTACTAATTATGAATGTTACAAGGGCTTGTTCTCCAGCTTTAACAGTATGAATATGTTCGAGATCTGTCATTCACTTGCGAGACAGTTTGGACCGGAAGACTGGACCTTATATAAGGGTAAACATTTGTTATCTTTTGTAGATAATCATGATGTTTCCCGTATTGCAAGTAATTTGAATAATGAAAAACATTTGCCTCTCATTTATGCACTTGCATTTGGTATGCCGGGTATCCCTTGTGTATACTATGGAAGTGAGTGGGGCGCAAAAGCAAATAAGAGTGAAGGGGATCCTGCACTTCGCGCATGTTTTGACAAACCGGAATTTAATGAGCTTTCTGAATTCATAGCAAAACTTGCTAAGGCAAAGAAAGGAAGCAAAGCACTTAATTATGGTAATTTCAGGAATGTGGTATTAACCAATCATCAGTGTATTTTCGAACGTGCTTGTGATGGAGAGCGTGTGCTGGTTGCCATCAATGCATCTGATCAGCCTTATACAGCACACTTCGATGCAGGCTGTGGTATGGCTGAGGATTTGATCACGGGACAACCGCATGATTTCGGTGGAGGTAGTGAGTTGGCACCATACTCTGCAGCCTTCTGGAAGATGGAGCGCTAATACCCTTGCACAGCGTAAGTGAGGACGGACACACGAAATGTTAGGTTGTGAATCGGTTGCAAGAATATAACATATCATCGCAGGCACGCTCTCGCTACTCATCA
>QWCE01002876.1_pt1 | contig 20227 bp, 19 predicted proteins | sample 1972531 | NCBI WGS metagenome assembly QWCE01 (sample SAMN09866716, study PRJNA288562) | Human gut metagenome isolate term4_stool, whole genome shotgun sequencing... | reverse complement strand
TCTTTTTTACCAACACTCATATAGTCATCCATATCAATTATTTCAAGAGCTCTATTCTTAGTAGGATCCCTTCTGATGTAACCTTTTTTTTCAAGTTGTATCAGATATGAATTGATTGTGGAAGTAGATTTTATAATTTTTATATCTTCAATTATTTCTCGATAAGAAGGAGGATATCCATTTTCATTAATAAAATTCCTTAAAAAATCGAGAAGTATCATTTCTTTTTTTGTTAAATCTTCATACATTGTATACACCTCATTTAAATAAATTATAGCATATAGGGGAGTAGTAAACAAACATAAGTTCTAAATATCGAAAATTTGTTCGAAAAGTGTTGACAATCGTTCAAATGTTCGATAATATATATTTAACGAACATATGAACGGAGGATGTTATGAAAAAGTATAGAATAGTTAATAAATTTAGATTTTATATTAGCATGAGTATTATTGTATTGACTTTAATAACAATTGTTGCACTTGCATTTAATTATACATTGTCAAAGGGAAATGAAGCTAAGGTAGAATATATTTCTCACACTGTAAGAAAGTACGAAACAGTTTGGGATATTGCAAGAGAAGTAGAACATAAAGGAGATATTAGAGATTTTATAGATGAAATAATTTCAATTAATGACTTAGAGGATTCTAAAATATATCCTGGACAAATTATAGCGATTCCTAAATAGGGAACGCTATAATTCATTTAATGGATTTTTAGAAATGGCATCTCTCAGACCTTCATCATCAACATGGGTATAAATTTGGGTAGTTGATACATTCTCATGACCTAAAATTTCTTTTAAAAGCAATATATCAACATCTCCATATTTATACATTAAAGTTGCTGCTGTATGCCTTAATTTATGGACAGAAAATACATTTGTATCCAGACCTGCTTCATTTAGATAGAAGTCTACTCTTCTTTGTACTGTACGATTACTTATTTTTGAGTTTCTATTACTAATAAACAGATAAGGGTCTTCTATATCAGGTCTTATTTTCAAATAGTCATCTATGGCCTTATTACACACGTTATTTAAATAGATTGTTCTTTCTTTATTACCTTTACCAGTTACATTTATAGTGTCTTCTTTAAAATCTGAAATTTTTATATTAGTAAGCTCATTTAGTCTAAGTCCACAATTTAAAAAGAGAAGTATTATTGCAAGATCTCTTTTTCTCACAAATTCATCTTCAACAGTGGTAACTACTTTTATTAATCTCTTAGCTTCCTCTAAAGTTAAATACACTGGGTTTTTCTTTTCTATTTTCGGAGTTTCTAAATTATGAGCAGGATCTGTAGAGATAATATTTCTTATTTTATACAAGTAATCAAAGAATGTTCTTAGACTTGAAGCAGTTCTTGCTCTTGTAGTTGTAGAGTGATTTTTATATCTATCTGTGTAAGCAAGATATGAATGTAAATCTGCAAGTTCAATTTTATTTAAATAGTCTTCAGGAAAATCTTTTATAGAAATTTCATCAATCTCTTCTTTTTTATATTTGTCCATATTGAATCGATAGATAATGTACTTTAAGAAACAAGAAATACTATATCCATACTCTTTAGTCGTAGAGGAGGAATGTCCTTTAATTGTTTCTATATAGTCTAAAAAGTCTATTAGTATAAGAGGGTAGTCTTTCATAAGTCACCTTTTTATTTTTTTATTTTGTCGCAAAATAATAGTTTTGTGACAAAGTTCATTAAATTTATTATAGAACATAAACTCAAATATGTAAAGAGCTTTTAGAATAAAGTCTCGTATGAACATAAAAAATAAGGCCTTATATTGCGTTTTAAGGCCTTTAAATTAAATTAATGACTAATTACATGTCTAAAAGAATAAAATTGATTTATAGGGCCATTACAGTTATTAAAACTACTGTACTGATTTTTCTAATTGAATTATCCTTTTAATACCATCAATAATAAGTTTTTCATCTGCTGCATAAGATATTCTTATATAATCATCATTACCAAATCCTATTCCTGGAACAACTGCAAGATTAAATTCTTCAAGCAAGGTTTCAGATATATCTATTGAGCTGTTTAAAATTTTCCCGCTAATAGATTTTCCCTTTAGAGGTGAAATATTAATAAAGATATAAAAAGCTCCCTTTGGGAAGTTAATATTAAGATTTGAATTTTTTGAAATATAATCAACAGATTTTTTACGTCGTTTATTAAATTCATCGATCATATTTTTTGTATCGTCATATTTTGATTCATCTCTAAGCGCCACATAGCCTGCGTATTGTGCAATAGAGTTTGCACATGCCGTTGTATGACTTTGGATAGCATTCATTATTTTTATAATATCTTTATTTGCTACACAGTATCCAAGGCGCCATCCAGTCATTGCATAAGTTTTTGAAAAGCCACTAATGGTTATTGTCTTATTTTTAATCTCTTCACTTAATGATGCAATACTGATATGCTCATTATCATATGTCAGTCTTTCATATATTTCATCTGCGATTATAATAATATTATTTTTCACCGCCCAATTACCAATTTTAATAAGTTCAGATTTAGTATAAACAGAACCTGTAGGATTATTCGGGTTATTCAAAATTAAAACTTTTGATTTATTTGTTAAATTTTCATCAAGATCTTTAGTACGTATTTTAAAATCATTTTTTTTTGAAGTTTCTACTATAATGGATTTTCCACCTGCAAGTCTTACCATCTCTGTATAGCTAACCCAATAAGGACTTGGTATAATAACTTCATCATCATCATTTACAATGGAATAAATAGCATTAAAAAGGCATTGTTTAGCTCCTGTTGATATTAAAATATTAGAAATATCATAATCTAACTTATTAAAACTTTTCAATTTTTTAACAATTTCTGCTTTTAATTCTAAAATACCTGATGTTGTAGTATATTTTGTAAATCCTTTTTCAATACCTTCAAAAGCTCCTTTTATAATATAATCGGGTGTTTTGAAGTTTGGCTCTCCAACTGTTAAATCGATTATTTCTTTACCTTCAGATTTTAACTTTTTAGCCTTTGATGACAACTCTAAAGTTATAGATGGTTTTACTTCTATTGCTTTGATATTATACATTTTTATACCTACTTTCTTAATTCATGTAGACTTTCAAGGCTTTGTATTGATGAGTTTGGGCATAGAAATTTTCCCAGTAAATACTCTTCACCATATAATCTTCCATGACAGTCACTACCTGCTGTTGGAATTAAATTATATTTGTTTGCGATTTTCATTAAGTTAATTATGGTATCTTTGTCATGTTTAGAGTTAATAACTTCAATTCCATCAATTCCACAATTTATAATTTCTATAATCTCATCTTCAGTCAATTTGAATGGATGTGCGAGTACAGATACGCCTGATGAAATTTTAATAATATTTAAAACATCTTTAACTTCAACGTCATTTTTTTCAATGTATGCAGATCCACTTTCTCCAAGATATTTTCTAAAAGCTTCATTAATGCTATTAACATAATTATTATCCACTAAATACATTGCTAAATGTGATCTTGAAGTAAAGTCACTTCCTTATACAAATATAGATCGTTTTGACTAATTTTAATACCAAGTTCATTTAGTCTAATTAAAGTTTTATTAATTCTTATTTTTCTATTCTTTTGTAATTTAGTTACAAAATCAATTAATTTTTCATTTTTATAGTCTAAAAAATACCCTAAAACATGAATTTCTCTACCATTATAAGATATACCAAATTCAATACCAGGTATAAATTTAATATTATGCTTCTTTGAAATGGTCTCTGCTTCCTCTAAACCATCTAAACAGTCGTGATCAGTTATAGAAAAGCCTTGAATTTCTTGTTTTTTTAATATATCTATTATATTTTCAGGTTTTAAATTACCATCAGAATAAATACTATGAATGTGTAGGTCAAACATAAAGCCTCCATAATTTTATTATAATAAAAAAACAAATCCTACGAAAGTAGAATTTGTTTAATATACTATTTAGCATAATCTATTGATCTAATTTCTCGAACAACATTAACTTTTATTTGTCCTGGATATTCCAATTCATTTTCTATTCTTGATGCTATATCTCTTGCAAGTAAAGTCATCTCGTCTTCTGAAATCTTATCTGGTTTTACCATAATTCTAAGTTCTCTACCAGCTTGAATAGCAAAAGAATTGTCAACACTATCAAATGAATTAGCTATTGCTTCAAGATTTTCGAGTCTTTGGATATATGACTCTATAGCTTCTCTTCTGGCTCCAGGTCTAGCGGCTGAAATAGCATCTGCAGCTTGAACCAATATAGCTTCAATACAAGTTGGCTCAACATCTCCATGGTGAGATTCAATACAATTTATAACTTCAGCTTTTTCTTTATATCTTTTAGCTGCTTGAACTCCAAGTTGAACATGAGGTCCTTCTATTTCATGGTCAATAGCTTTGCCTAAATCATGCATTAAGCCACCTCTTTTAGCAAGTCTTACATCAGCTCCAACTTCTTGAGCTAACATTCCTGCTATTTGAGCAACTTCTACAGAGTGTTTAAGAACATTTTGACCATAACTTGTTCTGTAATTCAACTTTCCTAAAAGTTTTATTAATTCTGGATGAATTCCATGTAATCCTACTTCATAACATGCTTCTTCACCATGTTTTTTAATAGCTTGCTCAACTTCTTGAGTTGATTTCTCAAATAAATCTTCAATCCTTGTAGGATGAATTCTACCATCCATAATAAGTCTTTCCAATGTAATTCTTGCTATTTCACGTCTAACAGGATTAAATGCAGATAATACAACTGCTTCAGGAGTATCATCTATGATTAAATCAACACCTGTAAGAGTCTCAAAGGCTTTTATATTTCTACCTTCCCTACCTATAATCCTACCTTTCATTTCGTCATTTGGTAGTGAAACAACTGAAACTGTGGATTCTGCTACAAAATCTGCTGCATATCTTTGTATAGAAGTGATAACTAAATCTCTTGCAATATCATCAGCTTTTTCTTTAGTTTCTGCTTCTAATTCCTTAATAATCATTGCTTGTTCATGTGTAACCTTTTCTCTTAAATCTGAAAGTAAAATTTCTTTAGCTTCGTCTTCAGTAAGACCTGCTATTCTCTCCAATTCAGAACTTTGCTTTTCTAAAATTTGTTGAATTTCTTTATTTTTTTCTTCAACATCTTTTAGATCTGAGTCAAGTTTTTGAATCTTAGAATCTAATTTTTCACTCTTCTTTTCTAAGTTTTCTTCTTTTTGAAGAATTCTTTTTTCAGATTTTTGGATTTCCAATCTTCTTTCTCGATTTTCGTTTTCTTGATCGGTTCTTAATTTAAAGATTTCATCTTTAGCTTCAAGAAGCATTGCTTTTTTAGTAGTTTCAGCTTCTCTTCCAGCATCATTGATTATTTGAGCTGCATGAGCTTCTGCTGACCCAATTTGTTTTTCAGCAATATTTTTTCTAATTAAAAAACCGACTGCCAAGCCGATTACAAGGGTTATCAAACTTGCAATTATAGCAATAATATTACTGTCCATTGACAAGCCCCCTTTATTAAATTTTCAAGATTCTTATATGAGTAATTACATTTAATAATCATACATATAAATAAATTATAATGTTTTTACAGTAAAATGTCAAATTTGTCAACATTATAGCATATTTACTACAGAGTGTAAGTTTTCCTTGTAGATTTTATAACTATTATCCCCTATAGATGAAAGATGTTCATTATGAGAAATTATAATTATCTGTTTATCAAATTCTTCAGAAATTTTTTTTATAAAATCAGCTATATTGAAGATATAGTCATCACTTACATGTTTTGCAGGTTCATCCAGAACAATTGGTCCTTTAACAGGTGGATAAATCTTCAATATAAATGCAATTCTAAGAGCGAGAGATAATATATCTATTACTCCCCCACCTCTTGTATCCTCTATTTTATAAGTATATTTTTTATCCTCATCCATTTCAATTATAAAAAACTCTGCTGAGTTTTTACCTCTCAATTGACTTAATTCTATTTTAAATTCCATTTTAGAATTAAATACAAGATCTAAACAACTTGTTACAATAGACTCTATCTCTTTGGAAGATTGTAAGCGTGAGAAGTCAGCGGTTTCTTTCAAAAGAGTATCTACAAGAATCAAATCTTCAGATTCGTTATTTATTTTCTTTAAGTTTTCTTCCAATCTTTTTATGTTATTTTCAATAGATTTTTTTTCACCAAGATCTTCATAGTATTTATTTTTTTTATCTATAAAGCTATTTTTAAGTTTTTTGTAATCAAACTCTATCATTTATTCCTCTGATAATAATTTTTCAGCTTCAAAAAGTAAACTGTCTATTTGCGTTTGTAAATTAAGTATTTCATTTTCAAGATTTTCTGGTTCAATACCAAGCTCCCTAATAGATAATATAATTTCTTCCTTATTGTTGTTTAAACTTTCAAGCATACCTTCAGCCTTAGTTTTATTAGCTTTAGCTACATCTAATTTTTTCTTTAAATTATTTAATTCAGTGTTGTAATCTGTTTTTTTATCCATATTAAACCTCTAATTCTTCAAGAATTCTTTCTATATGTTCGTCATCTATTTTATTATAACAAATTGGACATGTGCCACTTTCTTTTAATAATTCTATATAGGTATTAACTGCAGTTTTATAATTTGAAATCAATTTCTCTACATAGTTATTACCTTCCTCTAATTTTTGATTTACATTATCAAGGCTATTTTTAAGTTTAGATAATTTCTCTTTATTTATATTTAAAGTCGATAATTCTACTAACAATTTATCTACATAAACAATGTCTGGATATTTCTTTAAAGTTTTTTCAACTTGATTTATCTGTTTATTGATGTTAACAAAATTTTTATAAACATATTTATATTTTTCTAAAGTTTTATTAATTTCTAAAAGATTAGAATAAATATTAGAAATCTTATCTGTATCTATTTTCCTTAGTAAAATTTCTAATTCTTTAATTTTAGAATCAGTATATAATAATTTGTTGTTTAAATTAGAATATAGTTTAAGATTATTTACTTTATATGCCATTTTTTCATATATTAGAAAAAGTTCATCTAAATTTTTAAATTTTTCTAAATATTCTATTGTGTGATTTGTTTTTTCTAAATTGTTATCATACTTATTTTTTAAATCATTTAAAGTATTTAGTTTAGTCTTGTATTCATCTACTTGATTAAATAGATATTCAAGTCTTTCAATCTTAACTTTTTCATCTTTAAGGTACTCAAAGTTTTTTAAAATATCTTTTTGATCTTTTATTTCTTTTTCTATAGATTTTCTGTCACTATTAATTTCATAAATATCCTTAGATAAATTTCCTAAAGCTTTATCTATAATATCAACTCCTGCTAATTTTCCAAGAGCATTAGCTTTAATTGAAGGGCTCTCTGTAATTAAAAATGGACTTTCCAGCTGTTCAGCAATATTTAAAGACTTCTTCATATTGCCAAGATCAATTTTATTAATTCCTGTTAAATCTATTATTTCTTGAGGAACATTTAATCCGAAGCCTTCAAACCTTTGAGTTTCATTTTCAGGAGATATTATTTCGTAATAATTTTTACTCTTGCTTCTTCCTCTGATTATTTTAAAACCTGTATTTAATTTTAAAGTTACTTTTGCTGAATCTTCTCCCTTTTTTATTATATCTGTACCTGATGGCTCATTAAAAAAAATCCATTTCAAAGCTCTTATTACAGCTGTTTTCCCGCTATCTGAAGGTCCTATTATAACATTTACACCTTCATCAAAATCAAGCTTAGTATTGGCATGGGATTGGAAGTTTAATATTTCAATATATTCTATTTTTATATCTTTATTCATTTACTTCTCCCAACCTTCGAATAGCTTCATCTAAAATATGTTTAGGAAAATTCTTTTCTTCAGAAATTTCCTTTAAAATTTCAAGTGTATTATAATTTTCTAAATTGCCACTTGATCTTATAAGTTGTTTAAAATTTTCTAACTGTTCATTTCTTATCTTATATCTATCTTCAATTTTATTAAAAATATCAATCCCATCTTTTGCTGATTTTAACTCTATTTCTTTTATTTCAATTTTATTTTTTAAAATTTCTATAATAACGACTTTTGGAATTCTTTTTATTTCTGGAGTAGAGTTATATATTCTTGCTAAAGATCCTGGATTGATAAAATATCTATCATTAAATCGTTTTACACCAAATCCAGAATGATAATGTCCAGCTAAAACTATATCAGCATCCACATCTTTTATTTCATCAATTAGAGTATGACTTATAGAATCGATAAATGGCTTATCGATTAGAAAACTATGAATCATAACTATATGACAATCAACATGGTCAAGTTTTTTTGGAAAATAATAATCTTTGTAGTTCGAATCTATATCATAAATGTATGGAACACCTGAAATCTGTACTTTTAAATCATTCTCTTCAAGCAAAATGGGTTCTTGAAAATTAATTAACTTTACAAAATTAATCTGATTTAATAATCCAAGCATAGACCTCTCAACTGTTTTTGGATTGTGTCCATATATATCATGATTTCCTGAAATAATGTATATGGGTTTATTATATGAGTTTAATATATTTGCAAATAAACCTACAATTCGTACAGGAACATCAGGTCTATCAAAAAGATCACCACCATGTAGTATATAATCTACATTGTTATTATTAGCAATTTCTCCAACTTCTTCAAATTTAAGTTTCAATGATTCTAAATAATCGTCTTTTCTTGAAGATGGATTTGAAGCCCTGATATGAGTATCTGTAAAAAATAAGAATTTCATATTTCACCTATAGGAAAACCTCCCTTTCAGGAGGTTTTAATCATTTTCTTTATCAGTACTAAAATCTAATGTTGTTTCTTCAACTTCATAACCAGCTATATTGAAATGTTGATATACTTTTTCAGTTATTTCATTAAGTAAGTCTGGATTCTTTTCTAAATAATCTTTTGCGTTCTCTCTACCTTGTCCAAGTCTTTCATCTTCATAAGAGTACCATGCCCCAGCTTTTTTAATTATATCTACATCAGAAGCCATATCAAGGATTGCTCCTAATTTAGAAATTCCTTCACCATACATTATATCAAATTCAACTTGTTTAAAAGGTGGAGCTACTTTATTTTTAACGACTTTTACCTTTGTTCTATTACCGATTATATCTTCACCTTTTTTAATAGGCTCTCCTCTTCTAACTTCCATTCTAACTGAGGAATAGAATTTAAGAGCTCTGCCACCTGTTGTAGTTTCAGGGTTTCCAAACATAACTCCAACTTTTTCTCTAAGTTGGTTAATGAATATTACAGAAGTGTTGCTTTTAGAAATAGCACCAGCTAATTTTCTTAAGGCTTGGGACATAAGTCTTGCTTGAAGTCCAACATGGGTAGCACCCATATCCCCATCTATTTCAGCTCGTGGAACAAGCGCAGCCACAGAGTCTACAACTACAACATCTATTGCACTACTTCTAACTAATGATTCGGCAATCTCTAATCCTTGTTCACCAGTATCTGGTTGAGATACAATAAGCCCATCTATATTTACACCTAAATTGCTTGCATAAATTGGATCAAGTGCATGTTCTGCATCGATAAATGCAGCTATACCACCTTTTTTTTGTGCTTCAGCAATAATATGAAGGGCAAGAGTTGTCTTACCAGAAGATTCTGGTCCATATATCTCAATAATCCTGCCTCTTGGAATGCCACCAATACCAAGTGCTATATCTAAGTTAATTGCACCTGTTGAAATAGAATCTATTTGTTGTTTTGGAGCTTCTCCTAAAATCATAACAGCACCTTTGCCATATTGCTTTTCAATATGTTTAAAAGCGTTTTGTATAGATTCATTCTTGTTCTTATCACTTGAAATATTCATGTCCTCAACTCTCCTTAAATATTTTCTAAATCAAGTACTTGTTTGTTTTTAATTATATAATCCATTCCTGAAATAACTGTTAACACTACTGAAACATAGTAAATTATACTTGTTACTTTAAATGGAATAAATGTCAATTTAGACATAAAAAGCACCAATACGATTGCAACAAACTGAGTTACAGTTTTAGATTTTCCCCATTTACTTGCTGCAATTGTCACTCCTTCAGAAGCTGCAATTATTCTAAATCCAGTTATTAAAAACTCTCTCGCAATAACTACTACAACTGTCCATGCAGGAAAAATTTCCTGTTCTATAAACATTATTAAAGCTGCTGCTACTAACATTTTATCTGCAAGAGGATCTATAAATTTACCAAAAGTGGTAACCAAGTTCCTACTTCTTGCTAAATGACCATCAAAAAAATCTGTGATTGCGGCAATTAAAAATATAATTCCAGGAATAGGACTCTGTATTGAAAATTTCATAACCGTTATTACAAACACAGGTATCAAAAAAAGTCTTAACGTTGTTAATTTATTTGCTATATTCATTATACATCAATTTCCTCTAAATAATTTTTATCTACTAATACTCTTCTGGGCTTACTGCCTTCATATCCAGATATTATACCCATTTCTGCCATTTCATCTATAATTCTACCTGCTCTGGCATATCCTATTTTCATTCTACGTTGCAACATTGAAATAGACGCAGAATCTTCTTCAATAACAATTTTTACTGCTTCATTAAAAAGTTCATCTGTTGCTGCAAATTTATTGGATTTCTCAGTTGTTTTTTCAATATTCTCAATAATATCTTTATCATATTCGGAGTCATTTTTATTCTTTAAATATGATACAATATTTTCAACTTCTTTATCAGAAATAAAAGCTCCCTGTATTCTTATAGGTTTAGATTTACCTGAAGGTAAGAACAACATATCTCCCCTGCCTAAAAGTTTTTCTGCTCCAGACATATCTAAAATTGTTCTTGAATCAATTTGAGATGATACTGCAAAAGAAATTCTTGAAGGAATATTCGCCTTAATTGTTCCAGTAATAACATCAACAGAAGGCCTTTGGGTTGCAATAATTAAATGTATTCCACACGCCCTTGCCATTTGAGCAAGCCTTGTGATTGCATCTTCAACTTCACCTGCTGCTACCATCATAAGATCTGATAACTCATCTATTATAATTACAATATATGGAAGTTTTTCCAAATCTTCTTCCAAACTCTTTTCATTATAGGCTTTTATATCTTTTACATAATTATTCGAGAAAATTTTATATCTTCTTTCCATTTCAGTAATTGCCCAATTTAATGCAAAACTTGCTTTTTTAGGATTTGTTACAACAGGTATTGCGAGATGCGGTATATCATTATACACACTAAGTTCTACAACTTTAGGATCTATTAATATCATCTTAACATCATCTGGATTAGATTTAAATAGAATGCTTAAAATAATTGAATTTATACATACTGATTTACCAGAACCAGTAGCCCCTGCTATAAGTAAGTGTGGCATTTTTTCTATAGATGAAACTATTGTGTTTCCTTGTATATCTTTACCAAGACCAAGTGGTAGTGGACTGGAAAGATCTATAAATTCTTCAGAATCTATAATCTCTTTGAAGAATACCATTTCTTTGTTAGAGTTAGGCACTTCAATACCCACAAGAGATTTTCCAGGTATTGGAGCTTCTATTCTTATATCTGGAGAAGCCAGTGCAAGTGCTAAGTCATCTGAAAGATTTACTATCTTGCTTACCTTTACTCCCAAAGGAGGATCTAATTCAAAACTTGTTACAGTTGGTCCTTTATTAATAGAAACCACTCTGCAATCAATTCCAAAACTTGATAATGTCTCTTCAATTTTATTTGCTTTATCAAGTAAAATTTGTTTTGAATCCCCTAATGTTTTTATAGGGTCTTTTAAAAGTTCAATCGGCGGAAATTTATAAATACTATTAACTTTAGTCTTACTTAAAATATTTTCCTCTATTTTTAATTGCTCAGAAAAATCATCAATTCCTTCATCTTCTAAGTCTTTTGAATTTGTGCTATTACTGTCATAATTATTAAAAGTAATAACTTCTCTTTCGATTTCTTTATTGGATAATTTTTCGTCTAAAGATTTTTTATTAACTTTTTCTACCAAATTACTTTTTCTATTTTTCGGTTTTAAATTATTTTTTTCTTTTTGTGATGTTTTATCAAAGTAATTTTTTGTCTTTATAAAAAATTCATTTAATACTTTTCCTAACTTTTTGAAAAATAATAAAATATCCTCCTTTAAATAGTTAACATCTACATCCAAAATGTAAATACCAGAGAAAAATAAATCAATTATAGTCAAGATATAAATTCCAACTTTTCCTATGGTAGTTAGTAAAAAATGACAAATTGAAGCACCTAAAATTCCGGCACCTTGAAAATGCTTAGATAAAATTAAAACATTTTCTTTTCTAATGGCCATTGTATCACCTATATTTGTATTTAAATCAAGTATAACAAGTCCTAAAATAAATAGAATATATAGGAGAACGTATGATATATGAGTCTTTTTATTTGCTTTATTGGAAACTGCAAAAAGGAGATGTGTTAGTATTAGAGGGACTATAATAAAAGATCCCAATCCAAATATATTAAAATAAAATTCCTTTACTTTTTTCCCAAAAATGCCAGTATTTTTTCCTAAAATACAAATCAATGAGACTACAAGTAATATAGATATCAAAACTGTAAATTGTTTTAGTTTTATATTCTTAGATGAATTTTTTTTAGTATTTGCTTTTTTTCTCAAAATACCCTCCCACATTATAAGGAATTAATAGCCTGTATGGCCAAATCCACCATCATTTCTATCTGTCTCTTCTAAACTTTCTTCTAAAGAAAATTTTAAATGTTCATATTTAGCCAAAATAATTTGCGCAACTTTATCTCCACTTTTTATCTCATAATCCTCATTTGATAAATTTATTAATGGTATACCAAGTTCTCCACGATAATCAGAATCGATAGTTCCTACTGCGTTTATCAAGGTTATTCCGTGTTTTATGGACATGCCACTTCGTGCTCTAACTTGGATTTCATAACCTTTAGGTATTTCTAAGTATAGTCCTGTTGAAATTATTCTTCTTTCTAAAGGTTTTAAAACTATTGGTTCTTCTAAAAATGCACGTACATCAAGACCTGCTGATCCTTCTGTTGCATATTTAGGAAGAGGATTATTACTTTTATTTATAACTTTTACTATCATTTTTACCTCCTAAAAAATAAAACATAGAAATCTATGTTTTATTTAGTTAGAATTTAATATATATTATTTACTTTTTTCTTCTGGTTTTGGTAATAGTGCTTTTCTTGAAAGATTAATACGTCCCATATTATCAATTTCTGTAACCTTTACAAGAACTTCATCTCCTACATTTAAAACATCCTCAACCTTATTAACTCTCTCATGAGCAATTTTAGATATATGAAGTAGACCTTCTTTTCCGTTTAGGATGTCGATGAATGCACCGAAGTTTGTAATTCTCATAACTTTTCCAAGATAAGATTTTCCAACTTCAACTTCAGCTACTATATCTTCAATCATTTTAATAGCCTTTTGTCCATTTTCAGTTGTATCTGAAGTTATTGTAATAGTTCCATCATCTTGAGTATCTATAGTTACTCCAGTTTCATCAATTATCTTATTAATGGTCTTTCCACCAGGTCCAATAACCTCTCGAACTTTTTCAGGATCAATCTTAATGGACATCAATCTTGGTGCATATTTTGATATATCAGACTCAGGTTTGGAAATTAGATTATCCATGGTGTCAAGTATTTGAAGCCTTGCAGTCTTTGCTTGTTCAAGTGCTTTAGTTAATATTTCCTCAGATATACCATCAATTTTTATGTCCATTTGTAATGCAGTAATACCATCTCTTGTTCCTGCAACTTTGAAGTCCATATCTCCAAAGTGATCTTCAAGACCTTGAATATCTGTTAAAATTGTAGTGTTATTACCATCACTCATAAGTCCCATAGCTATACCTGCAACAGAGTCTGTTATAGGAACTCCCGCATCAAGTAGTGCTAATGTTGAGCCGCAGATTGAAGCTTGTGAACTTGAGCCATTTGATTCTAAAACTTCAGAAACAACTCTAATAGTGTATGGAAACTCTTCAACTGTTGGAAGCACAGGAACTAGAGCTCTTTCGGCAAGTGCTCCATGACCAATTTCTCTTCTTCCAGGTGCTCTAAGAGGTCGAGTATCTCCTACAGAGTAAGGCGGGAAATTATATTGGTGCATATATCTCTTGTCTTCTTCTTCAATAAGCCCGTCTAATACCTGAACGTCACTTGGTGAACCAAGGGTAACAACAGAAAGAACTTGAGTTTGACCTCTTGTAAAAAGTCCAGAACCATGAGCTCTTGGTAAAAGACCTCTTTCACATGACAATTGTCTTATTTCATCTATTTTCCTATTATCTGGTCTTATTTTATCTTCAATAATCAGTCTTCTAACTTCTTTAACTTGAATATCCTCAAGAATTTTAGAAATCATTTTATCAGATTCTGGGTATTTATCTTCAAAATGTTCTTTAGTTTCATTAATTATTTCATCAATATTATTTTCTCTTGAAAGTTTATCTTCATCTTTCAAAGCATCTACTATTTTAGCCTCTGCAAATTCTTTAACATCATTTACTAAATTTTCATCAGGTAAATCAACTTTAAATTCAGATTTTTCCTTGCCCACTTCACTTTGAATTTCTTTTATAAATTTACATATTCCTTTTATTTCTTCATGAGCACTAAGTATTGCTCTTAAAACATCTTTTTCTTGTAATCTATTGCATCCTGCTTCTACCATCATAATAGCTTCTTCAGTACCAGAAACGGTTAACTCAAGATCTGATTTTTCTTTTTGCTCAATAGTAGGATTTATTATAACTTCCCCATCGATCATACCAACTCCAACAGAACCAGTAGGTCCATTAAATGGTATATCAGATATTGAAAGTGCAATAGAAGAACCAATCATAGCAAGTATGTCTGGACTACAATCGGGTTCTACAGATAATGAAGTCGCAATTATTTGAACGTCATTTTTATAACCTTCAGGAAATAGTGGTCTTAAAGGTCTATCTATCAGCCTTGAAATTAATGTAGCTTTTTCAGTAGCTTTTCCTTCTCTTTTTATAAATCCACCAGGTATTTTACCTACTGCATATAGTTTTTCTTCAAAATCACAACTTAGAGGGAAAAAGTCAATTCCTTCCCTTGGTTCTTTTGAAGCAACAGCCGTAACGAGAATCACAGTCTCTCCACATTGTACAAGGCAAGCACCATTAGCTTGCTTTGCGACTTTTCCAATAGTAACTGTTATTTCTTTGTCGGCAATTGTGTATTTAAATTCCTTTATCATACATTCTCCTTAGAATTCTTCAATTCAAAAATAAGAGCGTGTTTCACCGCTCTTATTTTATTATCCTCTAATGTTTAATTTTTGAACAAGTTCACGGTATCTTTCTATGTCTTTATTCTTAAGATAATTTAGTAAACCTCTTCTCTTACCTATCATTTTAAAAAGACCTCTTCTTGAATGATGATCTTTAGGGTGAAGTTTTAAATGCTCTGTTAAATCGATTATTCTCTTTGATAATAGTGCAATTTGAACTTCTGGTGAACCTGTATCAGATTCACTTAATTTGTACTCTTCGATTATTGATTTTTTTTCTTCTTTGCTAAACATATTGTCCTCCTAATATTTATTTCACCATTACTGTTGAAATCGTTGAGGAATCGAATATCAACGTAAAGGTATTACTATATAAGTGTAACATAATAAGCTTTTATTGTAAATTAATTTTTTAATAGTTTTCTTGAATTTTCAATATCTTTTTTAATTTGATTCACTAAATCTTTTGGATGATTAAATTTCTTATTGTTCCTAATGAAATCAATAAATTCAATATATATTTCTTTACCATATAGATCACCTGAGTAATCTAAAATATAAGTTTCAATTTTAAGCTCTTCTTCATCAAAAGTTATATTTTTACCAACAAAAGAAAGGCTATTATATTTTTCATTATCATCTACAATTGTCTTAGTAAGATATACTCCTTCTTTTGGTAAGATATATCCTTTTTCTATTGATGTGTTTGCAGTTGGAAATCCAAGTTTACGTCCTCTTTTAAAACCATGATTTACAATTCCGTTAATCCTATAAGGTCTTCCTAATAACAAATTAGCATCTTTAACTTTTCCATCTTCAATCAATTTTCGGATAGTTGTGCTTTTTACTATCTCATTTTTTATTTTAATCTGACTAATAACTTTTAAGAATATTTTATTATTATTGCAATATTCTTTCATTAATGAACTATCACCCTTTGCAAATTCACCAAACTTATAGTCATCTCCAACTACAATTCCCTTTACATTGAGCTTATTTTTTAAAAAATCCAAAAACCCTGTTGGAGTTAAATCTTTTATATTTTCAAATTTTATTATGAAGATATTTTCTATTCCAAGTTCTTCACAAATTTCTATTTTATCACTTAGCTTAGTTAAATATTTAAATTCATTTTTATCTAATACGTTTCTGGTATGCTCTTTAAATAACAATATTGATGGTTTCATGTTGTTAGTTTTTGACACATTTATCAAATTTTTAATTAATTCTTGATGTCCAATATGAAATCCATCAAAGTTCCCAAGAACAATGCAATTATCTTTATCATTATTTATTCTAATTTCATCGTCTATATCTATAATCATAGATTACCTCTTATACAAATAACTTTTTACTTTTAAAAAATTTCCAACATGATGATATATACCAATAAATTCACCTTTACAGTAAACTAAATAATTTTTGTCTTCAATTAAGTTTAAATTTATTAGTTTAGTATTAATTACAATTCCGTTAATAACTTTTTCAAAAAGAAAATCTGGCACAATTATTTTTTCAATATCTATAAGAGCTTTATCTGATGATATTATAAAATTATCAATTCCTTGATTATAAAGCTTATTTATTGTATCTAATGTCAAAGAACTCTTAATATCACATCCTCCAGAAGAAACTCTTATAAGAGATGACATGGTCCCTAAAGAGTTACACTTTCTCGCAATATCTTTAAATAAAGTTCTTATATACGTTCCTTTTGAACACTTAACCTTAATATGCGCTTTTCCTTGATAATATCTAATAAGTTCTATAGAATAAATATGAGCATTCCTTCTCTTTCTTTCAATATCTTTTCCTTGTCTTGCAAGTTCATATAGTTTTTTTCCATCTACTTTTATTGCAGAATACATAGGAGGTGTTTGAAGTAAATCTTTACCGTTAATACTTGATATTACGCTTTCCAACTTTTCAACTGATGGTATATTGTTACACATTTCTGTAATATTACCCCAAATATCTTCTGTATCAGTTTCGTATCCAAAAATAAGTTCTCCAATATACACCTTAGGGTTATTCATTAAATAAGACGAAATTTTAGTTGATGTTCCAACACAAATAGGAAGTACTCCAGAAACGTTAGGATCTAATGTTCCTGCATGTCCAATTTTTTTAATTCCAAAAATTTTTCGAAGTATTGCGACAACATCATGAGATGTATATCCAATTTCCTTATAAACATTTATAACTCCATCTATAGGATATTTATTTATCAATAATATCAAATCCTTCTACAATTTTGCTTTCTACAATTTTAAAAGGAGCTTCAATTTTAAAACCAGAAGCATTAATATGACCTCCACCGCCATATTTTTTTGCTATTTCACATACATTTATATTACCTTTACTTCTTAAACTTATCTTATAATTATCTTTAGAAACCTCTTTAATTAAAGCAACAGCACAAACCTCAGAACTTTCTCTAAAATAATTTATTACATTTTCGATATCTGTTTCTGAAACATTATATTTATCTAAAAGTTCTAAATCTTGTCTTAGAATAACCAATTTAGAATCATAATAAAATGAAGCGTCTTTTAAAATATCAAGCTGTGCTCTTTTTGCACTTAAACTTTCCGATTGAAACATCATATTCATTAGAATTTCTTTTTTTGCCCCATGTAAACATAAGAATGATGCTAACTCAAAAGTTCTTGAAGTTACTGAGTCAAATAAAAATCTACCAGTATCTGTTAAAATACCCATAAATAGTGCAGTTGATATGCTTTTGGTAAAATCGCAATTAAGTTCCAAAAATATTTCCGTTAATAGTTCACATGTAGATGAAATTTTACTATCTACAATATTCAAATGACCATAATCATCTCCAGAACTATGGTGATCTATTTTTACAATTTTCTTACAAGAATTAATTAAATTGTCAATATTTCCAAGTCTTTTTCTATCGGCACAATCAAGTGCAATTAAAACATCAACATTGAAATTGCAATCTTTATAAAACTTTATATTATCAGTAATAAATTTGAATTTATTAGGGATTATATCAAGTTCAATAGGATAAACTTTCTTATCTAAATTTTCAAGATAATTAGTCATTGCTATGATTGACCCAATATTATCTCCATCTGGATTTAAATGAGAGATAATTGCAAAACTCTCATTATTTGCAATTATCTCTTTTAAGTCTTGTATCTTATTCATTATATTTTCCTTCAGAGTTCAAATCATCTATAATTTTCTCAATATGCATACCTCTTTCGGTAGATTCATCTAATTTAAAGATAAGTGAAGGAGTATGTCTAAGCTCTACATTTTTGCTAATTTCTTTTCTAATAAATCCCTTTGACTCTTCAAAGCCCTTAAGAGTCTCTTCTTTTTTTAGTTCATCTCCTATAACCGATATATAGATATATGCAAAACTCAAATCATTTGTAACTTCTACTGCGGTTATAGCTGTATATAAAGGGTCAATGTTCGGGTTTTTCAAGTCTTTATATAATAAATTAGAAACTATTTTATTAATCTCTGAAGAAATTCTTTTAACTCTTTTTTCATTCATATTATCACCTACTTTGGAGTAACTTCTTTCATAATGAATGATTCTATTACGTCGCCTTCCTTGATATCATTGTAATTTTCAATTCCAAGACCACCTTCATAACCTGTAGCAAGTTCTTTAGTATCATCTTTGAATCTCTTTAATGAAGAAATATTACCTTCATGTATAACAATATCATCTCTTATTAGTCTCACTGAAGCATTTCTTAATATTTTACCGCTTGTAACATATATACCAGCAACTGAACCTACATTTGGAACTTTAAATACCGCTCTAATTTCTGCTCTACCAGTTATTTCCTCAACAAGTTTTGGTGCAAGCATACCTTTTATTGCGTTCTTTAAGTCTTCTATAGCTTCATATATAACTCTATAGGTTCTAATTTCTACATTCTCATAATTTGCAAGCTCAATTGCAGATTGAGAAGGTCTTACGTTAAATCCAATAATAAGTGCATTTGATGCAGCTGCTAAGTTTACATCAGAATCTGTTACTCCACCAACGGCTCCGTGAATTATATTTACCTTAACTTCATCATTACTCAATTTCTCAAATGATTGTTTAACTGCATCTATTGTACCTCTAACATCAGTTTTAATAATAATATTGAGATCTTTGATATCGCCACTTGAAATTTGATTGAATAAATCATCTAAATTTATATTGGATGAAGATTTAATCATGTCTTCTTTTTGAACTTCTTTAGCTTTATCAGCATATCCCCTTGCAGTTCTTTCATCTTTAACTGCATATAGGGTATCTCCTGCTTCAGGAACATCAGATAGTCCTAAAATTTGTGCAGGATATGATGGACCAACTTTCTTTATATTCTTTCCTTTATCGTCAAACATTGCTCTAATACGTCCACTTGTAGTACCTGATACTACAATATCCCCAGTTTTCAAAGTACCTTTTTGAATTAGAACAGTGGCTGTAGGTCCTCTTCCTTTGTCAAGCTGTGCTTCAATAACGGTTCCAATAGCTTTCCTATTAGGATTTGCTTTAAGCTCTTCCATTTCAGCTACTGTAATAATCATCTCTAAAAGCTCGTCTATTCCTTCTCCTGTTCTTGCTGAAACAGGCATACAAATAGCATCTCCACCCCAATCATCAGGCATCAAGTCGTTATCTGCAAGCTCTTGTTTAATTCTTTCAACATTTGCTTCAGGCTTATCCATTTTATTTATGGCAACAATTATAGGAACCTCTGCCGCTTTTGCATGATTGATGGCTTCAATTGTTTGAGGCATTACACCATCATCTGCAGCTACTACTAATATCGCAAGATCTGTTACTTGTGCTCCTCTTGAACGCATTGCTGTGAATGCTTCATGTCCTGGAGTATCTAAGAA
>QWCE01014138.1_pt1 | contig 20271 bp, 23 predicted proteins | sample 1972531 | NCBI WGS metagenome assembly QWCE01 (sample SAMN09866716, study PRJNA288562) | Human gut metagenome isolate term4_stool, whole genome shotgun sequencing... | reverse complement strand
CTTGTTTGTATAGTTCTACGCATTCTTTTTTGAATTCATAACTATATCGCATAAAAATACCCTCCTTACTGGTTTGTCCAGTAAAGAGGGTACATATCAGAGTGTGGGTTATTTTTTTTGAGGAAATGTGTTATAATATAAAAAGTAGTATTTCTATAAAAAACGTTGTGAAAATTAGAATAATTAAGAAGGCATATTAAAAACACAAGGGCTGTTGCAGAATCAAAAATTTGTAGATTTCAACTAAAGACCACATACAAAAATTTCAATAAGTTATCAAACGAGACTGAAAATTTCATGTTGTGATTCTAGTGATGATACGATACAATCATAGTTTTGTAGCAGCTCATTATTTAAGGAGGTATTTATGAAAATTGATTCACGAAAAAAATTTATTATCGCTATTCATGGTATTTTTCTTATTTTAATATCTTTAATAATGGTGTTTTATCCTATTTATATATCTAAATTTATAGATAATATTTCAAATATATATAGATTGAAAAATATTTTCTTAGTGATTGTATTATTGATGATAGCTAAGGGGATTTTTAATATTTTTGATATGTTGTTGGAAAATTATCTAAATTATTCATTAGAGTATGATCTCAAAAAAACAATGATGTCTAAGTTACTTGATATTAGTTATCTAAATATTATTAGAGAAGATGAAGGAAAATTGATTAATTTAAATAAGGATGTGGACTCATTAATAGATTTTTATATAAACTTTTTATCGATAACATTTAAGAATATTTTAATTCTTTCTGGAATTTTTATTGTATCAGTTAATAAGTTATCTTATTTTTCATTTTTATTTATTGTGATGATTATAGCTTTCTTAATCTTATTAAATAAAATTAAGGAAAAATCTAAAATCAAGGTTAAAAATACCAAGGAAACTTATGATAGAATGATAAGTCTATTCTCTGAGACTTTTACTTTATTGGAGGAGTTTGTATACATTGATAAAGATACTTATTTAATAAACAGGTTGAGAAAATCAATATCGAAATTTTTTAGTTACGAAGTTGTATCAAACTTTATTTCTTATGAGTATTGGATTAGTTCTATTTTTGTATTTTCATCTATGAAGATAATTGTGATGATATCAGGTATATTTTTAATCAACAATGAGCTAGTAACTTTGGGAAGCTTATATCTGTTTATATATTATATTGATTTAATAGAAGATCCAATTATGGAGATAAGATTACAATTAGAGATTCTACCTAATATAGGGATTGTAAAAGAAAGAATATTTGGATTTTTAGATTTGAATTCTAGAAAACTAGAATATGGGAATTATGATTTGTGTGAAAAAGTATCCAAAATTGAATTTACTAACGTAAGTTTTTCCTATTCTGAGAAGGAAATTTTTAAAGATTTTAATTACACTTTCTCTAAGAAAAAATATCTTGTAAGAGGAGTCTCTGGATCGGGTAAGTCAACACTGATTAACTTGATGGTTAGGCTATTTGATCCAATAGATGGAAGTATAAAATATAATGATATTGATATAAGGATGCTTAAGAAAGAATCTATTAGTGAAAAGATAGAATACATAGATCAAAAAATCGAATTATCTAAGGAAGCTATCATTGCTGATGTGATTAGTGAAAATCAAGAATCCATAAAAACTCTAAATATTTTTCTTCCAAATAAGGATTTTGCCACCCCATTGGATGAATTATCTAATGGTGAATATAGGAGTCTGTATCTTCTTAAGGCTTTAAATTCAAATAAGGATATCATTATAATGGATGAGACGTTTTTGGGGATTGACGAAGGTAAATGTGATGCTTTCTTTAAGCTTGCTGATAATATTGATAAGATCATAATTATTATCAGTCATGAGGAGAGAATTATTGCCATGGCAGACGAGGTGATTGATCTTGGAAAATATTAATGTAAAAACTTTAATTAAAGAATATCCTAAATATTTTGTATTAGACTTGCTAATTTGGCTTTTAGCACATAATATTCCTTTGTTATTATCATACCTAATCAAACTTTATTTTGACACAAATCAAAATAATAATTTATTAATCATTGTATTTTTATATACCATTATCTTTCTGTTAAGATTTCCACTTATAAAATTGGGAGCAGATATAGATATTAAGGCGCAACATAAGTGGGCCAATGCTATGTATGAGAGAATCATTAGCAAATGCCTTGAATCTAGAAAAGTTTCGGATTCTAATAGCCAAATATTTATTGATACTATTCAAAATGATATTAATTCAATTGTATCATATATATCATATGGAGTTGATACAATTTGCAATGTACTTGGCTCTATTATAGCGTTTATAATAATTGCTTCAATAAATATTTATGTAGCTATGGTTATACTAGTAGTTCCCGTACTTATATTCTTTATATTGAATTTTCTAAAAGATAAGCTTTACGATAAAAGTATGATTATCAGAAACAATGAAACTAACCTTATAAAGATATACCAAGATGTTATAGCTGAAAGCAGAAAAATAAGGATTGAATCTCTGGAGAATAAATATTTTGATATATATAATCAACATTTAAAGAAAAATAAGAGCGATAAGTTTAAGTATAGCTATTTCAATATTATGATAAACACTATCAACCAATCTTTGGTAGATTTGAATTTAATATCTATACTCCTAGCAGTAATATATTTTAGAAACTTTTCTGTAGGAGACCTTGCTTTGTTGATAAGCTATAGTTTTATCATAAATGACTTATCGACATATGTATCGACATTTGTTGTCATAAATAATGATTTAAAAGTGAGTTTAGATTCCTTTAATGATAAGCTGAACTTCAATTTATGCAAAGATAAATCTAGTTTTAACGTTGATAACATTATAAATAGAATTAGTTTTGGTAAAGTAAACGTACTAATTGGAGAGAATGGTTCTGGGAAGAGCAGAATTTTAAAAGAGCTTGCTAGTAATAGAGAATATTGTTTGGTTCTTAAAAATTCATCAGTATTAAGTGAAGATTTATATGAGAATATAGTTACTGACAGTCAGCCTTATAGGTATAGAGAAATTGTAGAAGTTTTTTCATTAAATGATTTGAAGGATAGGAAAGAACTAATTAGTGATGAACTATCAGGTGGACAAATAGATAGGATTGCTATAGCCAGAGCTTTGCAATCAGGTAAGGATGTGATTTTAATCGACAATAATTTATTTTCTATAGATTTTGCTATTAGATCATTAATATTTGAAGAATTTAAAAATACTTGTAAAACATTTTTATTCACTGATACTAAATATAGGAGTGAATACGAAAATTTCAATATTATATATTTGAACCATCATATAGGGCCAGCTTAATACTCGTCAATTAAATAATTATATTTAGACCTATTGATATTCTCAAGAAGAAATATCAATAGGCCTTTTTTATGTTCTCTTTTGCATTTTCATCTTTAAGAAACCTCCTTACTCAAAAATGATCCCTTTGTCCTAAGGAATATATAAGAAAGAAAACTAAGGTTAAAAATAGATCTGATTTCTTTGCCTGTGATATAGGAGGTGGAGTATGAGAGTAGAAAAGTCTGAAGGTAGACAAGAAATTATAAAGACTGAATATTTGGAAAGAGATTTAAAGGTAGAGCTTAATTTCTATCTATCGGATAAGTTCATTCAAGACCTCTTTCTTTTAGATGAAATTAGCCTTGAAGAATATAGAAAAATTAGAAGAGAAAACATAAAAAAATTTAAGCCTATTCTTTCAGAATTATTGCTATAAGACTTGATAAATACTCATTTGTACGGGATATAGCACTAGCAGAAAGGAGGTTGAATGGATGAAAAAGATAACAAAAATAGAAGCAAATCAAAAAGAAGGATCCATATTAAGAGTCGCTGCCTATACAAGAGTATCTACAGACGAGGAAGCTCAGCTTGTGAGCCTTAAAACGCAAAAGGCACACTACGAAAAGATGATATCTGAGAACAAGTCATATACTTTTGCAGGTCTATACTTTGATGAAGGCATTACTGGAACAAAAAAATGTAGAGATGGTCTCTTAAAGATGCTAAAAGACTGTGAAGACGGGAAAATAGACTTTATCCTAACTAAATCAATCTCAAGGCTTGCAAGAAACACAACAGATTGTTTGGAAATCGTAAGGAGACTCCTCGAATTAAACATTGGTATCTATTTTGAAAAAGAAAACATTGATACAAGAACCATGGAAAGCGAGTTGATGTTATCCATACTTTCATCCCTTGCAGAAAGTGAATCCAGGTCTATTTCAGAAAATAATAAGTGGTCCATAAAGAAAAGATTTCAAAATGGAACTTTTATTATATCAAGCCCACCTTATGGCTATGAGAACATAGACGGGAAGATGGCAGTTAATGAAGAAGAAGGAAAAATAATAAAAGAAATATTTAAAAAGTATTTTTCAGTCAAGGGAACACATAAAATTGCAGAAGACTTAAATAAGATAAAGATTAAAGGACAAAAAGGAGCAGACTGGCATGGGTCGACTATAAATGGAATCTTAAAAAATGAAAAATACACAGGGGATGTTATCTACCAAATGGGAATAAAATTTATACCAATTGTTCAGCCTATGGAGATAAGACAAAAGATTTAGAGAACCTAAAACAAGGAGATTTTGTTAAAATATTTGGACAAGTAAAAACAAGCATTGATAACAATGGAAAAGAACATAAGAATGTTCGTATTTTGTCTTATAAGCTCTTAAAAGCAAAAGAAAAAGTAAAGAGTTAAAACAAGGGTAAAAAGTCCATATTAGGGCAAATAAAAAGCTTTAAGACAGATGACAAAGCTAAGTCAAATAAGAAAGACCATAGCAAAGGTACAGAAAGATAAAAATCGGCAGTCTTCGGACAGCTTTTGTTTTTTAAAATTAATTCTATAAAAAGGTTGACAAAACTTAACTGTTATGCTATAATAAGAACAGTTAAAACAGAAATAACAGTAGGTGGTAAAAATGGATATACAAATAAATAATTCCTGTGATGATCCCATATATTTACAAATCAAAAATCAAATTAAGGCACAAATAATTTCTGGACAGCTAGTAGTTGGGGAACAGCTACCCTCGATAAGGTTTTTAGCAAAAGAATTAAGAATAAGTATGCTAACAGCTAAAAGAGCTTTTGATGAATTGGAAATGGATGGTTTCATTAATTCGGTACAAGGTAAGGGAAATTTTGTTGCTCCACAAAATAAAGAACTTATACGTGAAGAATACTTAAAGGAAATTGAATCAATCTTACAAAAATCAGTTGAATTGTCAGAAATCGCAGATATATCGATTGACGAATTGATAAATATGTTAAAAAGTTATGTGGAGGGTGATTATGAGTAATAACGCAATTGAGATTCAGAATTTAGTAAAAGAATTTGACGATTTTAAATTAGGACCAATAAATATTTCTATTCTAAAAGGAACAATTGTTGGATATATCGGTCAAAATGGTGCTGGAAAAAGTACAACCATAAAATTATTATTGGGTTTGTTAAACAAAGATTCTGGAATTATCAAAATATTTGATAGCCAAGATTATAATAGTATTCAAATAAAAGATAGATTAGGTGTAGTGTTTGATGATTTGTTATTTCCTGAGGAGATGAATTTATTAGACGTTGAAAGATTTTGTTCGAGAGTTTATTCAAAATGGGATAAAGTTTTTTTCAAGAAGTTGAAAGATAAGTTTAATTTACCGTCAAAAAAAATGATAAAAAATTATTCTCGAGGAATGAGGATGAAACTTTCAATAGCAATAGCTTTATCACATAATGCTGAAATTCTTATATTAGATGAACCGACAAGTGGATTGGATCCTATTGTAAGAGAAGAAATGTTAGATTTACTTTTGGATTATATGCAAGATGAAAATCACACGATACTAATATCATCACATATTTTATCAGATTTAGAAAAAATTGCTGATTACATTGCTTTTATACATGAAGGTAAAGTTTTATTCTTTGAAACAAAAGAGGAACTAGAAGAGAATTATGCGCTTTGTAACTTATCAGATAAAGAAGTAGAGAACATTGATGATGAAGCAATTGTAGGAAGAAGAGTTCACTCTTTTGGTCAACAACTATTGGTTAAGAGAGATCTTGTTCCAAATGGAATAACATTACAGAAGCCGTCAATTGAAGATATAATGGTATATTTTGTGAAAGGAGAGAATAAATGATGACTGCTTTAATTATAAAAGATATAGCAACTTTAAAGAAGACACTTTTACTATCCTTTGTAATATGTATTGCTCTAAGTGTTTACGCAATATATAGTAAAACATTAATTATGATTCCTTTGGTGTGTGCTTTAATGCCATTAATTTTAAATTCTATAGCTTTTGGCTACGATGTAAAGTCTAAATTTGAACAGTTTGCTTTTTCAATGCCAATTAAAAAGAGTTCCTATGTTTTTAGCAAATTATTCTTTGCATTTGCATTTAGTTTAGTTGTATCAATTATTATTTTTATTTATCTATTTATAGAAGGAAGTCTTGGTTTAGACAAAATAATAATAATATCCATTTTGAGCATTATATCAATAAATTTATTGCCTGCAATTCAATTACCTTTTATTCTTAAATTTGGTGCGGAAAAGGGCAGAATTATTGTTATGATAACATTTTTAATAATATTTGCCATATCTAATTTACTAAAAGAAAAATTGAGCATTATACCAAATTTAATCGATACATTCAACCTATATTCATTCAATATAACAATCATAGGTATAATAGTTTTATTCCTTATAGTCCTTGGAGTTTCCATAAAAATATCAATTAAAATTATGGAGAAAAAACAATATTAAAAATACAATTTTAATCTGTTAGGAGGAATGTCCATGGAAAAACAATTTATTTATATTTTAGCGACAATATTATTGGTTTTTGGATTAGTAGATTTAGGGCGAAGTTATATATTAAAAAATAATACTGAATATACTGTCGGTAAGGTAATATCAATATGACAACCTAATCCTGAATCAGTAAAAAAAGGCAATTCAAAATGGGCACAATTTGAATATTCAATAAATGGGAAGAATTATGTATCAAAAAATAAAATTCAAGTGCCTATAAGCATGGAAATGGGAGATATGAAGAAAATAAAATATAGCAAAAGAGATCCTGAAAAAATATATAGCTTTTCGCTAACAAGAGCCTTTGTGCTGTGTGCAGTTTCTGTTGTGTTATTTATTGTTGGTAAATTTAACTTGCTTTAAGGGGGTATAGGATATTGGTAAAATACCTACAGTATGGGTGTATATTTTAATTGTAATTCCAATAATCAGATTAATTTATTTATGGCTGAAAAATAAAAAAGATAATGAGTAATTTTTAAATAAGATGATAGCTGAAAAATAAATAAACTATTATAACTTACCTGGTACAAGTAACAATATTAAATAGTTATGGATTTAGTAAAAGACGACGATAGGAACAATACTTATATTAATTGTTCAGCCTATGGAGATAAGACAAAAGATTTAGAGCACTCAAACAAAGGAGAATAGCATGTTTAAAAAAGTTCTGGATATAATAATTTCGTATTTAATGATATACTTGTTTGGAGCACATATTATTTTTCTTATAAATAAATTTAACAGAAGATGAAAGAAATCATATAAAATCATCAATTAAAGATATGTAGCAAAAATGGCTGTGAATGATTAAATTCATAGCCTTTTTATCTTGCCACCTAAAGACTTTATGAACTAGTTTTTCTAAAATCCCTAATTCAATGAGCCCTTGGGCTTGTTAATTTCACACACCAAGAGAACGAGTGTTAGCGATGTTCGATTGGCTATGTGTGATTTATTCCAGAGTTTACAAAGAGACGGAGCATTAGCGAACGTCGATTTGATTAAACTTACGGATCCTTCCTTGGCAATGCTCACGTACGCTTAGTACGCTGCGCTTGCCTCATCAGTCCACTTCGCTCAATCATCACATTTGCTCCGCAAAATCAGTTTGTGCGGGTTCATTGACAAGGGCAATTGTTTTGTGACGATAAATGAAAACACTTTTCGATGTGTAATACACTTTTCGTTAAGAGATCATACAAAAACTATTCTTATAAATCAAAATAAATCCATATCGTAATCATCTTTATTACTAGGTTCTTCCAATTTCACGATTGGTGTTACTTCACCTGCGCCTCATTCGGAGCAGCCCAGTAAATCAATCGTTACAGTGCTTCTTCCTTCGCTCTTAAGAGCGCTCTTAAAGCCATCTTCAAGAATAATCTTCATAATTTCCCTCCTTTTTAAAAGAGTTTATTCAACAATTTCCTTTCTGTTGTAAATTTCTTCGTTTAGTACACCAGTTCTCTTTGCAGCTATGACCCCAGCAAGTAGCGAGTCAGAGATGTTTAGAGCAGTTCTACCCATGTCTATGATTGGTTCAACTGAAATTAGTAGACCAACTAGGCCAACAGGGAAGTCTAAAGCGCTTAGAACAACTATCGCAGTGAAAGTCGCTCCACCACCAACGCCTACAGTACCGAAACTTGCTAGTACGCATAAAAGTGCGACCCTTACTAGAAAGCCTATTGCCAATGGATTTATACCCATAGTCGGCGCTATCATAACAGCAACCATCGCAGGGAAAACTCCGGCACAACCGTTTTGGCCCACGCTTGTACCAAGTGTCGATGCAAGGTTTGCTATACCCTCAGGCACACCCAAGTTATTTTCTGCGTTGTTTATGGTAATAGGTAGTGTCGCCGCAGATGATCTTGATGTGAAAGCAAATAATAGGTTACTCATAGATTTTCTGTAGAATGTGAATGGATTTAGTCCAGCTGTTAATAGATATAGCATATGAACTATAACCATGATGATCATTGCTGCGTAGCTGATTAGTATGAAGTTTACAAGCTTTAATATAGCCTCCCAATCAGATGTTGCAGTGATCTTAGTCATTAGAGCTAAAACGCCGTATGGAGTTAGTCTGATGATGATTCTTACAAGGTGCATGATGACATCGGAAATGTCTTGAATGCCTTGAATGAACCTATCCGCCACGTCTTTCTTATAATTTTTAAGCTGCATAGCCGCAAGACCTATCATAAAAGCGAAGAATACAACAGCAAGTGTTGCGTTATTGCCTTGTCCAGTTAGTGCGTAGAATGGATTTGATGGTATGATATTTACGATTTGCTCTTGCATAGGAAGTTTGCTAAAGCTTTCTTGCTTTTCCATTAGCACTTCTTGTCTGTGCATTTCGTTTTCGCCTGAGCTTAGGCCCTCAGCGTTTAGTCCGAAGACTGCTGATAGCGTGCCAGATACCATAGCCGCGATAAATACAGTGATTAAGAAGACAGCCATAATCCTAGCTGTGCTCTTGCCCATGCCGCTCTCTTGCATAGCAACTGATTTAACGATGCTGATGAAGATTAGTGGGAAGGCCACCATAGTTAGTAGTTTTACATAGGCGCTGCCGACTATCGAGATCCAGGATACTGATGTTCCTAGGACTTCCTTGTCTTTAACGATAATTTGTAATAGCGCGCCAAAGATGATGCCGACTGCTAAAGCAATCAAAACTCTTGCGTTAAAGCTTAAGTTTAGCTTCTTTAGGTAGCCAGTTGCCCATAGCATTGCTGCAAATATTGCAATGATTAATAATATGAATAATAGAGTCATTTCTTATCCCTCCTTGCCCGAAGCATATCACTTTTGGTCTTAAAAGTCAAGAAGGGTGCGTCACATAGATTATGGTATTGCTAAAAATATTATATACAAATGGAACAAGATCAAATATTCGCATATATTTAACAAAGATAAAATTATAAATTCACAATTTGCGAAAAGTCATAAAAAAACTAGAAAAAACTCTTCACATAAAAAATATTGGTGCTATAATATCAAAAAGGAGATTGATCAAATGAAACTAAAAGAATTTTTACACAAGAAAAACGTACTCGTATCCTACAAAGTCTACCTAATTGACGTTCTAGGCAATATGGCGATGGGCCTTTTTGCCTCGCTCTTGATAGGTACAATACTTAACACAATCGGTACACACACTGGATTGAAATTTTTATCGGAAGAGCTTTGGCCGCTTTGTAAAATGATGACTGGCCCAGCTATCGCCGCGGCGATAGGGGTCGCACTAAAGGCGCCAAACCTAGTTATGCTCTCATCGCTCGCAGTTGGTTACATAGGCAATGAACTCGGTGGACCAGTTGGCTGCCTTATCGCCTCAGTCGTTGCGATTGAACTCGGCAAACTTATTTCAAAAGAAACCATGATAGACATCATCGCAACACCACTAACTGTAATACTTTCAGGTTTTGCCATCGCAAAATTCGTTGGCCCGTCCATAAATATGATGATGGTGGGGCTGGGCGACGTAATCATTGAAGCGACTAAGCTTAGACCATTCTTCATGGGTATGGTGGTCTCTTTGATAGTCGGCATGGTTTTGACTCTGCCAATATCGTCGGCGGCTCTTTGCATGATGCTTGGGCTAAGTGACCTCGCTGCAGGCGCTGCAACTGCTGGCTGCTGCGCACAAATGGTGGGTTTCGCGGTGATTAGCTACAGGGTGAATAAGGTCGACGGCCTACTTGCTCAAGGACTCGGCACTAGCATGCTACAAATACCAAACATAGTAAAAAACTGGAAGATATGGCTTGCGCCATGCCTAGCGAGCGTGATTACTGGACCTATCGCAACATGTGTATTTCAATTAAAAAACACTCCGCTAGGAGCTGGTATGGGTACGAGTGGATTGGTTGGCATTTTAGAGACGTTTAATGCAATGGAAGGGGAAGATATGATGGTTACTGCACTGGGAGTTGCGCTTACGTACGTAATTTTGCCGGCGGTATTATCATTACTATTCCATAATTTATTCAAAAAATTGAATTGGGTAAATGATAATGACTTATTACTTTCGCGTTAAATTATAATTCTATTCCAATTAGACATTTTTCAAAGCTATACTATAAAAATGTATAGCTTTTTTTATTCATATTGGGTATTAATAACTGTAATAATGTTATAATAATATTTTGCTAAGAAAATGTGATGATTACGCGATGTGGAGCTCTGAGGTAAGCGGAGCGTATATGGCATACTCGAGCATTACCGAAGAGCATTCTAGTCGGTAAAAATGCGAGCTACGACGGCTCAACTATAGTCGCAAGAAATGAAGACTCACCATCAGGTGAATTTTGCGCAAAAAGATTTGCGGTGATGAAGGCAAAGGACCAACCACGCAAATACAAGTCAGTTATTTCAAAGGTCGAAATCGATTTGCCCGACGATCCGATGGACTACACATACTCACCAAGCTCTGACACAAAGGACGGCATTTGGGGCGCTTACGGCGTTAATGCTAAAAACGTTACCATGAACGCGACTGAAACGCTTACTACAAACGAATTAGTTATGGGCGCTGATCCACTCGTTGAGTACCATAAAGATGAGGACGGAAAAGAGCATTTTGGCGGCATAGGCGAAGAAGACCTAGTTACCATCACACTTCCATACATCAAGAGCGCGAAGGATGGCGTTAAGAGACTTGGCGCACTACTTGAAAAATATGGCACTTACGAGATGAATGGTATTGCCTTCCAAGACGAAAATGAAATTTGGTGGCTTGAGACAATTGGCGGCCACAACTGGATGGCAAAGAGGGTTCCGGACGAAGCTTATGTAATTATGCCGAACCAATTAGGTATAGATGAATTCGATTTTGACGACGCTTATGGCGAAGAAAAAGAATATATGTGCTCAAAATCATTAAAAGATTTGGTTAAAAAAGCGCACCTAGATAAGAGAATGAGTGAAGAAGAAATATTTAATCCAAGAGACGCTTTTGGTTCACACGACGACTCAGACCACACATACAATACACCAAGAGCATGGGTTTTACTACGCTACTTCAGTCCAAAAACATTCTTCTGGGATGGCTACGACGCAGACTTTAGGCCAACAGACGACAATTTACCATGGGCACTAATACCAGAAAAGAAAATTACCATAGAAGAAGTGAAATGGGCACTATCCAACCATTATCAAGGTACACCATATGACCCATACGCAAAGCACAAAGACGAGATGAAGGCCGGCATATTCAGACCTATCGGCATAAACAGAAATAACGTTTTGGGCTTAACACAAGTCAGAGGCTACATGCCAGACGATTTGAAGGCACTTCACTGGCTAGCACTTGGATCCAACGTTTTCAACGCGATAGTACCATTCTACACAAAGGTTTCCAAAACTCCAGACTACGTTGGAAAAGCAGTAACTAAGCCAAGTACAGATAATTTCTACTGGATAAACAGGATTATAGGCGCGCTTGCCGACGCACACTTTGCAGAAAATGCTTCAAATGTTGAACGTTATCAAATCAAGATCAATAATAAAATGAATGAAATGATTAATAAATTTGACGACGAATACGCTAAGGCAAAGGATAAAGAAGCCTTCTTCGAAAAAGCAAACCAAGAAATATCAGACTTTGTAGAGAAAGAAACTTTGGATTATTTGGACAAGGTATTATATGTATCTTCATGTAATATGAGAAATGGTTTTTCTAGAAGTGATGCTTAGTAAGTAAACTTAATGACAACGTATTGACAAAGTCTTTATAAAGTGCTAGAATTATATTAAGGAAGGTGATTTTATGAGTAACACTAACTTAAATGTAAGGATAGATAAGGACATAAAAAAGGCTGCGGAAGAAGTTTATGCTGAACTTGGCTTTAATATGTCGACAGCCATAAATATGTTTTTAAGAGCAAGCATCAGAAAAGGTGGAATTCCTTTTGATTTAACACTAGATGTGCCTAATAAAGAGACTTTAGAAGCGATTGAAGAAGGAAGACGTTTAGCAATGGATCCTTCGACACCGCTATATGACAACATGGAAGATCTAAGAAGAGCTTTAGAAGTATGAAATACCAGGTCTTATTAACATCTAAATTTAAAAAAGACTTTAAATTATTAAAAAAGCAAGGTAAGAATACAGATAAAATTTTAGCCGTTATTAATAAGCTAGCTAGAGGAGAATCTTTAGATGCAAAATACAAGGATCATCCTTTGTTAGGGGGTTATCTTGGCGCAAGAGAGTGCCATATTGAACCAGATTTACTTCTAATATATGAAAAACAAGAAAATATTCTGATACTTAATATATTGAGAGCTGGTTCACACTCAAATCTATTTTAACAAACAAACAAAGCTGTGAGATTATTTTTCTCACAGCTTTCATTTTTTTATATTAGCTTTTATATTTATAATTAGTGATGTCATCTATATCAATTTTCGCAAATCGAATGCGAACTATATGAAAATCATTTGACTTTCATATCAAGTACTTTCATATAAATCCCTCTCATATTTATTGCATAATCATGTCCATCTCTCACATATACATCGAAGGTATTTATCGTATTGTCATTTTCCCCCACCATTCTCACGGTTCCGAGCTTTTCATAGTCTTTGGCATCGCTCTTTTTCATCATAGCATAGCCTTTTTGCTCGTAAATGTAATCAAGCACTTCATTATCGACGTCTGTGCTTAGAAATTCTTTGGTATCTGCAAGGTCTTTTAAATTCTTATCCATTCTGGCCCTGCCGCTAAACATTGAATTATACAGTATTATAATCAGAATGACTACGCCTATCATGCCGATGATGCTTGAACTATTTTTCTTTTCCATAATTATCCTCCTAGTTTTTCTTCTTAAACTTATCTATTATCTTCTTTCCAAATATTTTAAGCAAAACGATTATCACTAGTAAAATAATCAGTCAATCCGCACTAATCCCTTTACTTGAAGCTTCTGGCTCATCTGCTTTAACTTCTTCGCTCACAGTTTTCGCGGCATTTTCTTTATAAATTTCATCTGAGAAAAATATTTTATACTCGCCATAGCCTTCCTTGTCCATGTCTTCAAGCGGCACGAAGCGCAGTGCGGCGCCATCGATGCAGTATCTAAGTCCGCCCATCTCCTTAGGTCCGTCGCTAAAAACATGACCTAAGTGGTTATTGCCGTGCTTGCTCTTGATCTCTACACGCCTCATTCCATGCGATTCGTCTCTGTTGTAGCTAACGCTGTCACTGTTTATGGTCCTCGCAAAGCTTGGCCATCCGCAGCCCGCATCGAATTTATCCTCCGAAGTAAATAGCACTTCGCCAGTTAATTTATCCACGTAAATGCCAGCGCGCCACTCATCATTTAACTCAGACGTATGCGGATGCTCAGTGCCTTCTTCCCTCATAACCTTGTAGCTAAGCTCATCCAAGAGCTTTTTCGCTTCTTCGTCACTGACTTCTTTGTACTCTTTTTCGAAAATGGGCTCATCAGCCTCAGCCAGATTGATGTGGCAGTAGCCGCCCGGATTTTTCTCCAAGTAATCTTGGTGGTAGCCCTCTGCCGTTACGAAGTTTTTCAGCTCTTCGACTTCAACAGCGAGCTCGCCGTGAATTTTTTCTTCATATTTATATACCTTGTCAATAATCTTTTTGTCGGCAGGATCACTATAATATATGCCCGTTCTGTACTGTCTACCCCTGTCGCCGCCTTGCTTGTTGACGCTAGTTGGGTCAATCACCTTAAAGTAGCGAAGAAGAATTTCTTCTAGGCTCACAAGGCTTGTATCGTAAGTTATTTCAACGGTTTCAGCGTGATCAGTCTCCTTAACTTTGTCGTAGCTAGTGCTATCGCCATTGCCATTAGCATAGCCGACTTTGGTGCCCATAACGCCGCGTATCCTATCAAAATAGCCTTGCATGCCCCAGAAGCAGCCGCCAGCTAAATGTATGGTCTTGTTATTATTCATAAAATCACCTCTATTTATCATTATTTACAATATCTTCAAGTATCTCGAAAGACTTCGTAAGCTTGTCATATTCAGGAATGTAGCTTACAGCGATTAGCTCGTCAAAGCCATAGTCCCTCTTAAAGCTCTCGTAAGTCTTCTTCGCGTCCTCATAAGTGCCGCCGATGTGCAGTCCGCGCATAACCCTAAGCGCAAATTTCTGCATGCTTGTAAGCTCTGGCGCATCGTTCGGGTCGATCTTCTCGAACTCATCGCGATTGTCCACGTCAAGTATCCTTAGAAATACTTGCATCGCGTGAAACTCAAGCTCATCCGCGTCCTTTTTGTTCTCGCCAATGTTAGCCGAAACACCAAGCATTGTGTATGGCGCGTCAAGGTACTTACTCTTTTTGAAATTGTCTCTGTAGATGTCAAAGGCCGCCTTAACAGTATGAGGCGCGAAATGGCCTGCGAATGAATATGGCAGACCCAGCTCAGCCGCTACATAAGCAGAGTTCATCGAGCTGCCTAAAATGGTAATGGGTACGCCCGCACCCATGCCAGGGTAAGGCGCGCTCTTTAGGCCACTCGCATCGCCATCGAAATATTTTAGCATTAGGCGAATTGCGTCTAAAAACTTTTCTTGCTTATAGGTGTCACGATAAAGTATTCTTGAAGTTTCCATATCAGTGCCGGGTGCTCTACCTATGCCGAGGTCAACCCTATCGGGGAAAAGCGCCTCCATAGTTCCGTAGCGTTCAGCGACTTGAAATGGCGTGTGATTTGGTAGCATCTCTTGAGTCCGCGAACTGAGCAAGTTTCACGGCCCTTTCGAAGGCTTCCTTCTTTGTTTCGTCCTTGTATTTCGGTACAAGATTTAGTATCGATAGCTTTGTCATTTAATCACCTCTATATATCTATTTAACTATATCTAACTATGTTTATGGACATGCCGCGACCAATATGAACGAAGTGGCCCAGCCATAAACGTAAATCTCTTAGTATATAGATACCCAATCGCTATTGAAAACATTGACGATGCGTGATATAATTAGCTTAGGTGATGAAATGAGAAGGAAAAATAACGGTGTTTACATAAATTTCGAGGGCCGCGGCGAGGGCCAAAGGGACAAAAGAAAGATTTGCGCTGCGGTGCTAAGTATCGTTGCCATAGTGCTTTTATTGGTGTTTTACTTTTTGTATAAGTACACGACTAGCCATGTATACATAAAGGAAGCGAGTGAGGACGCGAAGGTTTACGAGGAGATTTACAAGAGTACAGATCTCGATCTTGAGAAGTTTAATAAGGCCGACGAAAAATTCAAGATGAAGATAGATGACGCAAGCTTCATTAAGGCGCAAGCTGAGTATTTTATGCCAGTTGAGCCGAAGGAGAAGATCGACAAGAACTTTTCTAAGTCATATAAGAAGAACTTCGAGGAAGAGTACCTTTTTATGCGTTTAAGACGAAGGAATTTGCTGATTACTTTAGCGGGAAATCTTGGTATATAGTGGATGAGCATTATAATAGCACGTTTTTATCGAGTACGGAAGCGCAGAATATTAAGTTTATAGTGGAGTACGAAAAGATTTTAGATAGAAAATAAAGGGGCGATTCAATGAAAAAGTATGAATACAAATTCATTACAGTTAAAACAACAGGTCTTTGGTATGACGATTACCACGAAATTATTAAGAAGCATGCGGAAGATGGGTGGCGCTTTGTAGCTGTTATAGATAAGCACAGAGAGTTCGTAGACGCCAATCCGAGATTAGATTTAGTGTTTGAGAGGGAGAAAGAGGAGTAAAAATTCTTTGTAAAACTGATTTAAAAACAAAAATAATGGGTATTATATTATTACAATAAACCAATAACATAACATTTATGTTTACTCTTAAGTTATATAAAGAGGAGGGGAGGTTATGTAATGTTAAAAAAATATGAATATGACTTTGTTACTGTTAAGACAACAGGTCTTTGGTACGACGACTACCAAGAAATAATTAAGAAGCGTGGTTTGGATGGCTGGCGCTTTGTAGCTGTTATAGATAAGCACAGAGAGTTTGTAGATGCCAACCCAAGAGTTGAATTAGTATTTGAAAGAGAATTAAAAGTAGAAGAAGAGGAGTGAGATTATGAAGTTTAAATTTAGAAAAGCTGGAACTGTTATATTAGCTGTAGTATTATTTTTTAGCATCTTCAACTTAGAAGCTGTTAGTGCAACTTCTATTAATGATACAAAAAATAATATGAAAATTGAAGATGATGTCAATATGTTAAGAATTGGCTTAGTTGAAAGAAAAAAATATGTTAGGAACGAGACAGTGACAACTACTGTTACTCCAGCAGGTCAAGATGATTTAATTAGCTTTAATACACCTGGGGCTGTATTTATATACGAAGGAGGACCTACAGTTTCAATGTCATTTAACTTAGGTGGAAATTTATTTTCGCTTGGTGTTGACATAGGTTATGTAAGTAAAAATGGTTATGGAGGATATATTGTTAATTATCCACCAGATGGAAAAACATATAGAGTTATAGACACACAAACAATAGAATGTAAAATTTACAAAGTAGAATTATATGATCAAGAACAAGGAAAGGTATTAAAAACATATTATAAAGCAGAAAGAGACCCAAATTACCAAGTAAAACATTTATTCGATTTAGAAAGAGTATATTAATTAAAATTAATTTTAAATATTTTTGAGGGCAAGCAATGCCCTCTTTTTTGTTTGAAAAATCCCTTTCCATGGTATAAATAAATATAAGCACAAATCAATTTGGGAGGTAATACTATGAAGATGAAGAAGATTTTATCCTTCGTTCTAGCCTTTGTATTAGTGGCGAGTACCATTAACGTAGGCTTTGCGCAAGGAGAAGTAAAAACTAATAAAGACAAGATTGACTACCTTGTTGAAAAAGGCTACGTTCTAGGCGATGCCAAAGGACTTAGACTTAACGACTCGATCACGAGAGAAGAGTTTGCGGTTATGCTAACAAAGGTACTTAATCAAGAAAATGCCGCAAAGGCAGCTATGAGCGTACCTAGCGCATTTAAGGACATGGCAGCCGATCGCTGGTCAAACGGTTATGTTAATATCGCAAGCGAATTAAAAATTATCGCTGGTTATAGCGATGGCACTTTCAGACCAAGAAAAAACGTTTCTTATCAAGAAGCAATCAAGATGCTAGCCGTTGCAGCTGGCGGAACTGATATCAAGCCAGCGACTGAAGGCGAGTGGGCTGCACCATTCATCAGCTATGCAGCAAGCAAGGGCCTTTTGAATGGCCTAGGCGAGCTAAAATACAAGGATCAAGCGACTAGGGAAAATGTTTTTGTAATGATATATAACTACCTAGATGGCGTGAGAGAAGCTGATTTATCAAAGCTTACAGCCATAGTTACAAAGACTAATGCTAACTCAAATCTAAGTGAAAAGCAAGCTGAAATCGTCGTTCTAAAATCAAGCTTAGAAGGCTTTAAGGAAGGCGCTTCCTATATCGTAGACCTTAAAGATGGCATGGATGCGATGGACATCTTAGGCAGAGTTTATGACATAGACATCGACAAAAATAACGTGATCAAAACTTACAGAGCAAGCGCTTTAGCTAAGACTGAGATCGCGCCTATCGCTATCAAGGGCGCTAGACTTTACGTCGGCGGCGACTCAAAGGATTCGACTGTGCTTGAGGACAAGGCGGCGCTTACTGAACAAAAGTTCCGCGGCGCAGCAGTTAATGGCAAGTACCTTGATATATTCATGGACTTTGCTAAAGAAACAAATTACAAGGCAGACTTTGCCTACGTTACAAGCGTCAACGCGAAAGTTGTTTACATCAAGGCTTTCACTTTTGATGATATAATGCCAGTTTTTGCTTATGATAATGGCGCAGTTAAGGCTATTGACGACGAAACAGGCGCTATTGTTAAGAGAAATCTTAAAAAAGCTTACCTTTATGATAATGGCAAGCTTATGCCAATGGACCTATCCAAGCTAGAAAAGTACGATGTATTGCATTTCTACGCTAGCGATGAGGCAATAGCCCTTAAGAATAAAGTAGAGGGCGAAGGCGCTAGATACAAATTAAGCAAGGGCGGCGCATACATTAACCTAGCTAATAAAGACTATAAGCTAAGTGACGAAAAGGCTAGAAGAGCCGTTGCGACTGTTGATGAAAAGATATTCACACAAGTTAACGCAGCGAAGTACAATGACGAAGTAAAACTATTAACAAATGAAAAAGTTAATTTAGCACTAGATATATTCGGAAACGTTCAAGTGATTTACGGAAAACTTTCCTTTGACGAAGACGTATTCATGATTGACAGAGTGACTACAAACGCAGTAGCACTAATTGATAGAAATGGCAAGGAAATCAGGGTTCAAGACTCACTTGACTTAAGAATTTATAGAGATGGCAAGGAAATCAGACTTTCTGAGCTAAATAACTACGACATCGTCTACGCCATTTACAATAAAGACGCTATTCAAAAGATATTCGTTCTAAATGGACTAAAGGACTACGACAAGGCATTCAAGCCGCTTGACAAGGACGGCAAGACTTATAAGGTTTACGCGCCAACTAAGAGCGTTAGAAGAAGCTCCATTTACGTAGCTGGTAAAGAAGTGAACCTTCTTGACAATACTTTACTATATAATTTAGTTCAAGCTGGCAAGGACTATAGAGTTGAGACTATTAGACTAGATGAAGTGAAAAACGCAGGCTTTGACAAGACTGTAACAGCTTATGTATTCACAGTTAAGGACCTTAAGGACAAGGACGTTACTAAGTACGACAGCTTCCACGGCAGCGACGACGCGCCAGTTGCAATCGTTTTCAAGAACGTTGAAAAGAAGAAAGTTGTCGACAAGGAAGATATCATCGAGCTTAGAAGTGAGTACGATGCCAAGATTGACAAGTCTTTCGAAGGCTACGACAAGACTACTACACTTAGAGTTTACGAGACAGATGGCGAAAAATTCGAAAACTGCAAGGCCGGCGACATAGTTAAGCTAAGCCTTGATAAGGACGGCAAGGTTCTAAGACTAGATAAGCTAATCACTGATCTAAGCGAAGAATGCACAGTTCTAAACGTTTTATACGACGCAGGTGGCAATGAAAAGCTAGCTCTTAAAGATAGTAAGGGTAAAGAACTTAGCGTTTATACTAATGATAAGAGAGTAGTTTTCGGAAAGAATTATGCTAAGGATAGTGTGATTAAGATTGCATTAAACGAGAATGGAGAAGCGGCTGTTATATCTGTAATTAAGTAAAATTTCTTGTTCGTGCGAAGCACCAAGGTTCTCGTACGTGAGTACGAGGTTCTTCAAATGCGCCCTTTAGCTAGTTTCGAATTATTTTGTCGCTGCGGAGTGCGTCTGCACACGTTAATTTCATACACCAAGAGAACGAGTGAAACGAAGTTCGATTGGTAATGTATGATTTATGCCAGAGTTTACAAAGAGACGGAACGAAGTGA
>QWCE01008050.1_pt1 | contig 20275 bp, 19 predicted proteins | sample 1972531 | NCBI WGS metagenome assembly QWCE01 (sample SAMN09866716, study PRJNA288562) | Human gut metagenome isolate term4_stool, whole genome shotgun sequencing... | reverse complement strand
CGAACAGCATTTACTGATTTCTCTTAGATTTTCATACGATCTAATCAATACCTCTGTTAAGGGGGACAGCTTGTCCCCCTATTTAGAGGATGCCCTGCCCTTTTGTCCCTTCGGGACATTTCCCCACACTGTGGGGAATCACCCCTCCGCCGAGCTGAGCCAGCTCGACCGCAGTTCGCCTGCGGCGAGAAATGTTTCATTGTCTATCAATCCATCAATCCAATCATTCTATAGAAAGGTCGTGTTTTTATGGCAACACCGCACAATCAAGCAAATCCCGGTGAAATTGCAAAAGTCGTTCTCATGCCTGGTGACCCATTACGGGCAAAATTCATTGCAGAAACCTATTTAGAACATCCTGTCTGCTACAACACCGTTCGGAACATGCTGGGCTATACGGGCACTTATCAGGGCGTTCCGATTTCCGTACAGGGCAGCGGTATGGGTATGCCGTCTATGGGCATTTATTCCTATGAACTGTTTCACTTCTATGATGTAGATGCCATCATCCGCATTGGTACTGCTGGCGGTGTTGCAGATTCTGTCAAGCTACGAGATTTGGTGCTGGGAATGGGTGTCTGCACGGATTCCAACTATGCAGCACAATACAACCTGCCGGGCACATTTGCCCCGATTGCAGACTTCTCCCTGCTGGAAGCGGCAGTTTCTGCGGCAAGAACACTGAAAAAGCCGTTCCATGTCGGAAATTTATGCTCCAGCGACCACTTCTATACGGAAAATGACCCCCTGCCGAAATGGGCAAAGATGGGCGTTTTAGCGGTAGAGATGGAATCGGCTGCCCTCTATTGCAATGCGGCAGAAGCTGGCAAGAAAGCCCTCTGTATCACGACAATTTCAGACTGCCCATTGCGGAATGAATCCACTTCCGCCGAAGAACGACAGACCGCTTTCACCGATATGATGGAACTGGCGTTGCAGACTGCTGTTTCTGTACAGAAATAAGAAAGTTTTCTCTTTTTTCAGAATTCTTTAAGTATATTCTGCTATACTAGAAGCTGGAATGAACTTCCAGCACTTCCCCAAAGTGTGAAAACCGCTGCACGGTGACGCTCGTGACAGCGGTTTTTTTACGCCTGGAAGCATCTGCATTTCTTGTTCGCAATTTTTCTCTTGTAATTCTGCCGAAAATATGCTATAATAAAGAGAATCGCAGCCCCATCTCGGCTGCAATCAGCAAATTAGGAGGGATTTCCATTGGCAGCAAAACCATATTACATCACGACCCCGATTTATTACCCGTCCGGCAATCCGCATATCGGACATTGCTATACAACGGTTGCCTGCGACTCCATCGCTCGTTACCGCCGGATGCAGGGCTATGATGTCATGTTCCTCACCGGTACCGATGAACACGGTTTGAAAATCGAACAGAAAGCCGCTGAAAAAGGCGTTACCCCAAAGGAATATGTAGACGAAATCGTAAAAACATTCAAGAGCCTTTGGTCGTATATGAACATCAGTTATGACCGCTATATCCGGACAACGGATGATTATCACATTGAAACGGTACAGAAAATCTTCAAGGAACTGTACGATAAGGGCTATATCTACAAGGGCAAGTATCAGGGAAAATACTGTACACCATGCGAAAGCTTCTGGACAGAATCCCAGCTGGTAGACGGCAAGTGTCCGGAATGCGGCAGACCAGTCATTGAGGCAGAAGAAGAGGCATATTTCTTCAAGATGTCCCCGTTCGCTGACCGCATCACCCACCTGTTGACCGAAACCGACTATTTACAGCCGAAAACCAGAGCAACCGAACTCGTCAACAACTTCATCAAGCCGGGTCTGGAAGACCTCTGCGTTTCCAGAACCTCTTTCACTTGGGGCATTCCGGTTACGTTCGACCCGAAGCACATTGTCTATGTTTGGGTTGACGCTTTGTCAAACTATATCTCTGCACTGGGCTTCTATAACGATGCTTATCATGACTATGACCGCTACTGGCCGGCAGATGTGCACATGGTTGCAAAGGATATTATGCGATTCCATGCAATTATCTGGCCTGCGATCTTAATGGCTCTGGATTTGCCGTTGCCAAAACATCTGGCAGTTCATGGCTGGATTACCTTCAATGGTCAGAAGATGAGTAAATCACTGGGCAATGTGGTAGATCCGTTTGTACTGGGCGAACGCTATGGTGCAGATGCGATTCGGTATCACATCCTCCGGGAAATGGCTCTGGGTTCTGACAGCTCGTTCTCCAACGAGGTTCTGATTACCAGAATCAATTCCGACCTTGCAAACGGTCTGGGCAACTTGGTTTCCCGTACGGTTGCCATGGTGGACAAGTATTTCAATGGCACACTGCCGGAAGACCGAGAAGCTGGCGAATTTGATGATGATTTGATTGCAACCGCAACCGCTCTGCGGGAAAAGGTAGACGGCCTTATGGATCAGACACAGCTGAACCATGCTTTGGCTGAAATCTTCAAGGTTGTTTCCCGTGCAAATAAGTATATCGACGAAACTGCACCTTGGGTTCTGGCAAAGGACGAAAGCAAGAAGGCTCGTCTGGCAACCGTTCTATACAACCTGCTCGACACCATTCGGATTATCTCGACATTGCTCTCTGCCTTTATGCCGACCACAATGCCGAAGGTTTTGGAACAGATTGGTGCAGGCGAAGCAGACCACACCTATGAAAACGCTGCATCGTTTGGTGTTCTCCCGAAGAATGTCACGGTACACAAGGGCGAAATTCTCTTCCCGAGAATTGACGTAGAAAAGGAAATCGAAGAACTGAACGCCATCATCAAGAACAATGAACCGCAGCAGCCAGCAGAAGAAGAAGCTGCTCCAGTTGCAGAACTTGCTCCGGAAATCACCATTGACGATTTCGCTAAAGTTGATTTGCGGATTGCAAAGGTCGTAGCATGCGAAAAGGTGAAAAAGTCGAAAAAGCTGTTGAAATTGCAGCTGGATGACGGCATGGGCGGCAGACAGGTTGTTTCTGGTATTGCACAGTGGTACAAGCCGGAAGACCTCATTGGAAAGAAAATCATTCTGGTTGCAAACCTCAAGCCGGCAAAACTCTGCGGCGTAGAGAGCAATGGTATGATTTGTGCGGCAGATGCTCCGGATGGCAGTGCAAGTGTAGTCTTCCCAGACCAGAGCTTGCCTTGCGGTGCAAAGATTCGATAACTTCCACATTGCAATTTTCATAAAAATACAAAAAGAACCGTTGATGCAAGGAAAAACAACCTGCATCAGCGGTTCTTCTGTTTATTCGGGCTCTGTCAAAATCACCCGATAGCCATCGTGCCATGCGTGAATATGGTCTGGATGGGTTTTTGCGTAGGTGAACATGGTTTCTGCCAGCCCCTCCCGCAGGAACGCCTGCAACTGCTCTACTTCATGCATCTGCACGCCTGTACACAAATCTGAAATGGAAATGCAAACCGTTCCGTTCGCTGTTCGCATCAGCCGAAACGGCCAAACTTTACAATCAAATGGTTTGTCCTGCTCCGATAAACCGCAGCCATGCTCCGTCAGCACCGGACAGGCATATAATTCCTCGCCTTTGAGCGGCGGTGCAGCAAAGGTTTGTTCTGCTCCAACAGGAACAAACGCTGTTTCTGGGCGGTATTTCTGAATCGCTGCCACTGTTTCTTCCGGCAGCACAGGCAATTCCCAGATGTCACTTGCATCAAACTGACAGCACAATTGACACGCTGCACAGGTCGTTCGAGATAAAATCTTTTTCAACATCGAATCCACTTCCTTTCTCGCTTTCCACAATGAACTGTGGAAACTTTTGTATTTGACAAGAACATTCCACAATTTTAATTGCAATCATCGCTCCAAATAGAACATGATACAAAAAGAGGCTTTCTATCCAGAAAGCCCCTTTTTCAACTTGTAATCCTGAAAAATCTCGCTTCCTTTTCGAGCGGTACAACCCAGTTGAACGGATCCGGCAACTTGCCCCACTGAATACCAGTCAGGGTATCGTAAATTCTCTGAGAAATCTTACCAATCTTGTTGTTGTTGATTTCCATCACCTTATCATCCCACTTCAGATGACCAACCGGAGAAATAACGGCTGCAGTACCTGTACCAAAGACTTCGTCCAGCTTGCCTGCATCATAAGCATCTGCAATTTCCTGAATGGTGATCCGGCGTTCTGATACCGGCAGACCCCAGCTCTTGCACAGTTCAATGGTAGACTTTCTGGTGATACCAGACAGAATCGAACCTGTTTCCAAAGACGGTGTAACGATTTCGCCATCAATTACAAAGAAGATGTTCATTGCACCAACTTCTTCGATATACTTCTGTTCTACACCATCCAGCCACAGAACCTGAGAATAGTTCTGCTTATGAGCATCATCCTGGCTGTGCAAAGAAGCAGCATAGTTACCGCCAGTCTTTGCATAACCCATACATCCACGAACGGTACGAACGTACTTGTCTTCTACATAGATGTTGACCGGATTCAGACCCGATGCATAGTATGCACCAGACGGAGAAAGAATAATCATAAACAGATACTGTGCACCCGGACGAACGCCCAAGAACGGGTCAATTGCAATGATAAACGGACGAATATACAGGGAAGTACCTTCCAGATGCGGTACCCAATCCTTTTCCACTTCCAGCAGTTCCATCAGGCACTGCATGCCCAGTTCTACCGGCAATTCCGGAATGACCAGACGTTCATTGGAACGGTTCAGACGCTTAAAGTTTTCTTCCGGACGGAACAGCTGAATTTTATCATCGGCAGTCCGATAAGCCTTCAAGCCTTCAAATACAGTCTGACCATAATGGAAGCACATTGCTGCCGGACTCAGGCTGATGTTATCATACGGAACAATTTCCGGGTCGTGCCAGCCCTGACCTTCGTCATACGGCATAATCAGCATATGGTCGGTAAAGATATGACCAAAGCCCAATTTGCTTTCATCCTGCGGCTTTTCCTTTAAGGTTGCCGCTAACTTTTTCTTGATTTCCATGATACAATCCCTCTTTTTTCATGATGGTAACAGAAAACAGGAGGAAAAACTGCTGCTTTCTGCTATTTAACCCTATTATAGCACAAATCTGCACCGTTTGCAATTCCATTTGCAAAAAAAAAATCGGAAAATTACAAAAAAAATCAGGTACAGCGATTGGATTCGCTGCACCCGATTCGGTTCTTCTGTCAGCAGATGCTACTTACTTCAGGAACAGGTTGAGAATGATGTCTGTTCCGAGTTTGATTCCACCGCCAACAAGCACACATAGCAAAATCAATCCGAACAAGCCGCCCATACAACACACCTCTTTCTTAAAAAAACGACCGGCTTTCTGTTTTCTTACAAGTGCATTGTATCATTCCAATTGTTCAAAAATGATAAAACTGCTGATTTTTTTGCTCAAAAACAAACCCAGACAGAATCTCTGTCCGAGCTGTTTTTCAGAATCCTTTTTCTTCATCTTCTTATAGGGGTGTGCTTGATTATAAAATACAGTATTGTTAGACTTTTATACTGTTTCTGCTGGCTGCTCCACATCGTCTATGATGTTTGGACTGGTACACCATACCAATGTCGTTGTGCAGGTTGTTCCCGACTGTTTGCAGGCATCACAACGCCAGTCCTGATAAAGATACACTGTACAATGTCCCGGATGTTTGTTTCCGTCACTTTGTGATGACCTCCTTTTGATTATTTTTGCAGTTGGTAGCCGCAATCTTATTATAATCAAAAGGAGGTCTTTTTTCAAGACCCATCGCTATACTATAAGCTCTTTTGAACCCCCGACCTAGCCGGGGGTTTTCTTATTACAAAAAAGACCTGCTCCACAAAATACAGAGCAGGTCTTTTTCAACTCATTTTGAATGAATCCAGCTTTTATAGAGATTCTTTCTTTGCAGCAGCTTTCTTCATAAAGGATTCACTCTTTACCAAGAACCGCTTATGCGTGCAATGTCCCACTTCGCCAACTTCATCGGATGCAGTAATGGCAAATGTGATTTCCCGACCGGATACCGCTGTAATTTCTGCAGTTGCAGTCACGGTCATGCCCTCTGGTGTAGCTGCGGTATGTGCCAAATCCAACGCTGTTCCAACGGTGGTTTCGCCATCCTCCAGAAATTCTGCAACAGCGGCACACGCTGTTTTTTCCATCAGTGCTGCCAGCATTGGTGTTGCGAATACCCGCAATGAACCGCTGCCAACGGTCACGGCAAGCTGTGCCTCTGTTACCTGCACGCTAGCAGATGCCTTTGTTCCAATTGTAATGGGCTGCATAAAAATGCCTCCTGTTCTTATTTTTCCAGAAAACACAAGTTGTTTTCTTTATTCCGTATCTGTATTTGTAGAGCTGTCCGGTTCTTCTTCCTCCACCGCATCTGGCGACAGCATATCGCCTAAAATCCGGTCATAAGTCAGCGTATCCAGCTTTTCGTTCCGTTCCTGTCCTGGTGCATAGTTGGTGGAGTAAATCGGTGTTACCGGCATTTCATCCATCATGCTCTGTGTAAAGGAATCCTTCGGCATGCCAACTTCCTGCATCATCACATACGGCAGATAGAAAACGGAAACTTCTTCCTTCGGCTGTACCTTTGTCATATCCAAACCGAAGTTGTTCCACATGACATACTTCTGTTCATAGAGGGTGCTGCAATTCTCACTGGTGATTCCCAGCTGTGCATAAATGCCATCTTCGCCCCGCAAGGATGGGAAATGGTCGCCGATAAACAGCACGATTGTCGGTTCATCCAGCTTGCTCAGACGGTCAATGAAATCTGCCAGACCATCTGAAGAATGCTTTACCCACTGCAAATAGTTGTCAAATTCTGTTGCACCTGTTCCCTGATTGTATGGCTGGTGATTCTGCATTGTGGTTGCGTGCAGATACAGCGGTTCATCGGTATCGGTAATCAGCTGTTCAATTTGATTATAAACGGTATTGTCATCAATATACGTTCCATACAGGTCAACCGGTACGGTGAAGTCATCTTCAAAAATCATGGTGTCAAATGAGAATCGACCATAAATCGAACGGCGATTATAGAAACTGCCCTGGAACGGATGCACATAAGCGGTAGAATATCCCTGTGCCTTATAGTAAGATGGGATAGTCGGCTGCTGCCGTTCGAGCAACATTCTCTGCGGCATATTCGGGTCGTTCAAAGACTTTACTGGCAGACCAAACAGCAATTCAAATTCTGTCCGAACTGTATAACTTGCATAAGTCGGTGCGATGGCAGTGCCAGAAACGCCTTTCGCTGCAACTTCGTCCAGACCAGCATATACATCATCCGGAATGTTCAGTTCGTCAAATACTCGAAAATCTGCATAGGATTCCGACATGATTTCAATGACATTCGGTTTTACACCGTCTTTGAAATTGGTCTGATCGGTCACTTCGTCCAGATACTGGGCAACAGTAGAATCTTTATTTTCTTCATATGCAACAGGTTCTTCCAGTCGGTTGGCGATGTTCTCCGAACCCGTCTGCATGAAGAATGCCAAAAAGCCGTTGTTTTCAAATTTTTCATTCAGAATAAAGGTATTATCTGCCTTGGAAACATCCACACCGAAAAAAGCGTAAACCGGTGTGGACAAGGTTGGTACTAAAATGACCAATGCACAAGCCAGCAAACAGGACAATCCTGTAATCATTCGCCGCAGCCGCTTGGTGTGCAGTGAGAATTTCGGATGAAACCAGAATGCCACAATAATATACGCCAATACGATTCCGATGAAAATCAAGAGTCGGGGCGTGATTTTGATATAGGCAAACGAGGTTAAACTTTTGACACTGCGAAACAGTTTCATATCTGTCATGATCAAATGGTTGCCATTCGTGTTGTATTTGAATAGCTCTGTAATACTCAGTGCCATATACAACACGCTTTGCAGAAGCATGGCGAGCCATCCTTTCCGGAACAGCAACAATGCCCCTAAGAAAATCAATCCGGCAATCAAAATGTTGAATAACATGATAGTCGGATGGTCTGCAATAAAAATGACCAGCTTGCTGAGATATTTATCTTGGTTCAGCTCAGCCATGCAGACAATGAAAATCGGAAACAACAACAGCAACATGCGATTGGTCATCGTGAACCGCAGTGTGTTCTCATTCCGCCGTTCATTACAGGCACAAATCTTTGCCCGCAATGCAGAAATAATCTTATGTAGCGACTCCATAACGGAACAATTCCCCTTTCAATGATGGATAAACTGCCGATTTTACGGACAGTTTTTCGTTTTTTCGCTTTTGTGCTATCCTTTACTATAGCACAAGTTGCAGAAAACTGCAAGCCTTCCTTTTATCATTTTTCCGCTTTTTTTAGATTTTCGTGAAAAGTGAAAAAAGCCTTTCTTCTCCTGCTGATTTTTTGTATATTTTCGTTAGATTTTACAATGCTTTTCCACGTCTTTTTATAGAGCGGCTGCATCCGCTTTTCCACAGACGATTCCAAAACCATCCATGCTTTCCACAATTTTATGTTGTCCGTCTGAAACGGGCGTTTAAAGCAGTCTGTCCGTGAAAATCCGAAAATTTTCTCAAAATGAGTAATTTTTTTCAAAAAAGGCTTGACAATCTTTCCAAAACGAATTATAATAAGATTCACACGTTACTCATTTTGAAAAATATGAAAGGAGATTCCCCTCTTATGAATGCCATGTTAGAAGCCTATCGCAACAGCTGCAACCAGCTGACCATTCGCATTTCCGAATTATCACAGCAAATTCAACAGACCTGCTCCCAAACAGAAGCGGATTGCCTGAATCACCGCAAACACCTGCTCCAAACAGAACGCTTGGAATTACTCCGGGATATGCAGGACATGCAGCCCTATGTAAGGGGGAATGTGCATGAACCATAAACGCTTGCATCTCCCGATTGAGTTAATTACCGATTCCCATTCACAGGAACAGAAAGCGAACCAATGGTTGGAATTTTTGATAGAAAATTGCTTAACTGCAAGACAAAAACAAATTCTTGTGCTATACTATTATGAGAAGCAGACACTCCGAGAGATTGCCGCTCAACTCGGCATTACCGAATCCACAGCCTGCCGCACGAAAAATCGTGCCTGTCGGCGGCTCTCTCATTATGCCTATCCAAATTCCATCCGAAAGGAGCTTTCCAACCATGAAGACCCCGATTTATGATGCCCTGCAAGCATATGCAGACCGTCAGCCCATTCGTTTCCATATGCCCGGTCACAAGGGGCATTCTGCCATTCCTGCTTGGAATCCGCTGTATGCCCTGGATATTACAGAAATCTCCGGTGCTGACAGCCTGTTAGAAGCAGATGGCATTATTGCAGAAAGCGAACAGATTGCAACTGCTCTGTTTTTCTCTGCTGGAACGGTCTATTCCTGTGCCGGTTCTACGGGATGCATTCAAACGATGCTGACCCTTATGAAACAGGAAAACCGCACCATCATCGCTGCTCGAAATGTTCACCGCAGCTTTTTAAACGCCTGCATCCTGCTGGGCTTAACCGTCAAGTGGGTATATCCGGAAACCAATAACGGACTGCTCTCCGGACAGTATACCCCAGAACAGTTTGCTGCTGTGCTTGCGGAAACCAAAGAGCCTGCTTGCGTCTATGTGACTTCGCCGGACTACCTCGGAAAAACCGCTGACATCGCTGGCATTGCTGCCATCTGCAAGCAATACAACGCTCGTTTCTTAGTTGATAACGCCCATGGGGCACATCTTGCCTTTCTCAAAGATGGCAAGCACCCCATTCAAAACGGTGCAGATTTCTGCTGCGACTCTGCCCACAAGACATTACCTTGCCTGACAGGCTGTGCCTATTTACACGCTGCCCATGAGGAGGATGTTCCACGCATCAAAGATGCGATGTCAATGTTCGTTTCTACCAGTCCTTCCTATTTAATGCTGCTCTCGCTGGATGTTTGCAATGCCTATCTAGCCGGAAAAATCCGCAGCGACTTGGAACGTATCTGCAAGCGAGCAGCTGCCCTGAAAAAGCGACTCTCGGAAAAATATGTCTTTCTGGACGGTGACCCGCTGCACCTGACCATTGATGCAGCTGCCTCAAAACTGGACGGTTTGGACTTGGCTGCTCGCTTGGAACGGGCGGACTGCGTGCCAGAATATGCAGACCGGGAAACGGTTGTACTATTATTATCGCCTTATAATGTGCCGGAAGAACTGGATGTTCTGGAAGTTACGTTGCATATGATTGTCGCCGAATCGTATCCGAAAACACAAACGGCGGAAATTTTACTGCCACAACCGGAAGTTGTTTGTAATATGCGAGAAGCCGCACTTGGTGCACAGGAGATTATTCCCGTTGCGGAAAGCATTGGTCGAATCTGTGCAGCAGTCAAAGTGCCCTGCCCGCCAGCTGTTCCGATTGTATGCAGCGGGGAACGGATTGATGCCCAGAGTGCAGCGGTTTTGCAGCATTACGAGATTTCAGAAATCGCTGTGGTGAAAGAGATGGATTCAGAAGAAACTGTAGCACCTATTGCGGAAGAACCGGATTCAGAAACAGAAATCCATTCAACGGAGCAATCCGAATGAATCCAGATTGCTGCACAAACTGCGATTTCAAAACCGGTTTCGTAGTATTAGAAGAAATTTGTCCCGTTTGCAAAATCGGCATCCTTTATGGAGATGTTCACACAAAAGGACTTCTTTGTAGCAACGGCTGTAAGTCGTTTCCTTTTGCAGTTCCTTTTGCCGGAACACGAAACTGTGAATCTTATCTATTTGCAGATTACGCTTTCACGATTACCAATAAAATCAAACGGGACTTGATTCTGACTGTTGCAAAAGAATTTCAATGTTTGCCTTCATTTCTCTACCGATGCATTTTAAAAAAAGAACCGTTTTTTATCGCACAAACAATCTCTACGGCAAAAACTGCACAACGATTCTTAGAAGAACAGCAGATTCCGTATAGGGCAACGCCGGAAATTCCCATTATGAGCCACTTTTCCGCCTGCTCTAAAAATCACCACATCCTGTAATTTTATCAAACAGCAAAAAGCGGCGGTGCTCAAGGCACTGCCGCTTTTCTGTATGATTATGGGAAAGGTTCAGCCTGTTGAAATTAATACATGCCGCCCATGCCGCCTGCCGGCATTGCCGGAGCTGCTGGTTCATCCTTCTTGATATTTGCAACTGCACTTTCTGTAGTCAGTACCATAGATGCGATTGATGCTGCATTCTGCAGGGCACTTCTGGTAACCTTTGTCGGGTCTACAATACCGCTGCCCAGCATATCACAGTAAGTTTCGGTGTAAGCATCAAAGCCATAACCAACCTTGCGGCTTCTCCGAATCTTGTCGATGATAACGCTGCCTTCCAGACCAGCATTTGCTGCAATCTGACGGAGCGGTGCTTCCAGTGCACGCAGAATGATTTCTGCACCAGTCTTTTCGTCGCCCTTCAGAGTCGGAACGAGCTTTTCAATTGCCGGAATTGCATTGATCAATGCAGTACCGCCGCCAGCTACGATGCCTTCTTCTACAGCTGCCTTGGTTGCAGACAGAGCGTCTTCAATCCGCAGCTTCTTTTCCTTCATTTCTACTTCGGTTGCTGCACCAACATGGATAACTGCAACACCGCCGGACAGCTTACCAATCCGTTCATGCATCTTTTCCTTATCGAAATCAGAGGTAGAAACAGCAATCTGATTCTTGATTTCCTGAATCCGGTCTTCGATGTCTTCCTTCTTGCCAGCACCGCCAACCAGAATGGTGTTTTCCTTGTCGATAACTGCCTGGCTAACATGACCGAGCATTTCCAGTGTTGCATCCTTCAGTTCCATATCCAAATCCTTGGAGATCACCTGTGCACCAGTCAGGATTGCGATATCCTGGAGCATTTCCTTTCTTCTGTCGCCAAAGCCCGGAGCCTTGACTGCTGCACACTTGAATGTGCCACGCAGGTTGTTCAGGATGATGGTGGTCAGTGCTTCGCCTTCGATGTCTTCTGCAATGATTAACAGCTTCTTACCCTGCTGTACAATCTGTTCCAGCAGCGGCAGGATTTCCTGAATGTTGCTGATGGTTCTGTCGGTCAGGAATACCAGTGCATCATCATATACAACCTTCATCTTTTCCCGGTCTGTAATCATATACGGGGACAGATAACCACGGTCGAACTGCATACCTTCTACAACTTCGCTGTAAGTTTCTGCGGTCTTGCCTTCTTCAATGGTGATAACACCGTCTGTTGCTGCGGAAGAAATGGTTGCAACTCTTGCGATGTCTTCTGAACCGGAAACCTTCTTGGAATTTGCCTTGATGGTGTCAACTGCTGCATCTACAGCCTTTGCGATACCCTTGCGGAGTACCATTGGGTTTGCACCAGCAGCGATATTCTTCAGACCTTCGTGAATGATTGCCTGTGCCAGAACGGTTGCGGTCGTTGTACCGTCACCAGCTGCGTCATTGGTCTTGGTTGCAACTTCTCTTACGAGCTGTGCACCCATGTTTTCAAACGCATCTTCCAGTTCGATGTCCTTTGCGATGGTCACGCCATCGTTTGTGACCAGCGGAGCACCGAATTCCTTATCCAGAACGACATTTCTGCCCTTCGGTCCAAGTGTGATCTTTACGGTGTCTGCCAGCTTATCAATACCAGCTACGATTGCATTTCTTGCATCTGCATTGTATTTAATTTCTTTTGCCATGATTCTTGCACTCCTTTTCTCAAATCAACGGATTGTTACCCTTATTCTACCACTGCGATGATTTCGCTTTCATAAACAACGGTCAGTTCTTCATCATTGTCCTTGATTTTCTGACCAGCGGACTTGCTCAGCAGAACCTTGTCGCCTGCCTTCACTGTCATCGGAATCAATGTACCAGTAGAAGCAACCTTTCCTGCACCACACGCAACAACAGTTGCAGTTGCATAGCTGCTGGAGGCAGCCTTTGTTGTCAGAATCAGACCGCCTACGGTCTTTTCTTCCTTTTCCTCTTCAAACTTTACGATGACTCTATCTGCCAACGGTTTCAACATAACGCTCTTCCTCCTATAAACTTTTATCATTTATCACTTGTATGCTGTTTGTGTTAGCACTCTTTTTTCCTGAGTGCTAATCTTATTATAGCAACTTTTCTGGAAAAATCAAGCCCAAACACTGCCTTTTTTGTAAAATTGTATGGTTGCACAATTTTGCATGGATAATCGTTGAAAATTTATTGGGTATTTACAGCAATTGTGACGATTTTCCCAGTTCTATTTGAATTTCGCCGGTTTGCCAACAAATACATTTTAGATTTTTACAAATTTCATAATTTACATTTCATACATAAAAAAACCACATAAATTTCACCAAATAATTTCCATCCTGTGTTATCATACTGTTAACAGGCAATTTAAAATTTGCCACAAAAATCAAAAGAACTGTGAGGTTGTATGAATTATGGCATTAGAAAAAGTACTGGTCGTAGATGATGACCCAAATATTTGCGACGTCTTAATGATGTATCTGGAAAACGAAGGATACAGTGTCATTCTCTCCTATGACGGCGAAGAAGCATTGGTGAAGTTCAATGCCCTCAAGCCGGACATCGTTCTGCTGGATGTCATGCTGCCAAGTATGGACGGCTGGCAGGTTTGCCGGGAAATCCGGAAAAAGTCCAGTGTGCCGATTATTATGATCACAGCAAAGGGCGATACCTTTGATAAGGTGCTCGGTCTGGAGCTCGGTGCAGATGACTACATCGTAAAGCCGTTCGATACGAAGGAAGTCGTTGCTCGAATCAAAGCAATTGCAAGAAGAGTCAGTGCTGCTCCGGCTGAAACTGAAGTGCGGGAAGTGCGTTATGACAAGCTTTCTGTCAACATGACACGCTATGAACTGCGGGTAAACGGCAAGGTCGTTGACACTCCGCCGAAAGAACTCGAACTGCTGTTCTATCTGGCATCCAACCCAAACCGTGTTTACACCCGTGACCAGCTGCTGGATGAAGTATGGGGCTTTGAATACTACGGTGACTCCCGTACCATTGACGTACACATCAAGCGGCTTCGGGAAAAGCTCGAAGGCGTTTCTGACAAGTGGGCACTCAAGACCGTTTGGGGCGTTGGCTACAAGTTTGAATCTGAAGAAGAAGAATAATGAAAGACCGTGCGAAAAAATCTCGCCGCTTTCATCCGCTTTCCCTGCGTTTAATCTGTACGGAAATTCTGGCAATGCTATTGGTGACAGTCATCACTGCGATTCTCAGCATTGTCTGGTATAAGGGTTCTGTTTTTACTGCCATTGATAAAAATGACCGGGTGATGGCAACCAATCTGGTGCATCACTACGACCGGGAAAAATCAGCGACAGAAACCAGTGCAGAATGGATTCCGGACGGCTATGTACAGGATTTGTTCGACTGGACAACCGATGCTTCCCATACCTTCTATTTTCTATTCGATGAAACTGGAACATGTTTGATCTGCTCGGGACAAGTCAACTGCAATCGGTCAGAAATTACACTGAATCTGGATGTTCTGAACGATGTTCAGGTCAATGGGGAATATTTCTCGGATACGCTTGCCATGCTGAATCCAAAAGAACCTCGTCCTATGATCAGCAATGGTTCTCCGGTGACGTTTACAGAACCGAACGGAACAGAAACGACTTACTATCTGTTCAGTAACACGCATACTTCTGTACTGGACTCATTCACATCTCTTACTTGGATTTATGGGATGTTGTGCTTCGCTGTTTTAACGGCCGCCCTCATTGCAGTTACCGTGTTCTTCCTGAACCGGAATCAAAAGCCGCTGGCACAGATGATGCAGGTGGCTCAGCAATGTGCAAGGGGCAACTACACGGAACACCTGAATCCGGGCAGCTTTGAAGAACCATCCTATGAGGATATGGCGTACAGCATCAATGAACTTGCCTATGCCGCAGAAAATGCGGAAAATCAGCGGAAACAATTCGTTTCCAATGTTTCCCATGAACTGCGAACCCCAATGACGATTATCAGCGGATATGTAGACGGCATGCTGGACGGCACTGTTCCCAAAAATAAGCGGATGCAGTATCTTTCGATTGTTTCGCAGGAAATGCAGCGGCTGAAGATTTTGATTTCTTCTATGCTGAACCTGACAAAGTTCGACAATGGAACGATTGAGATTCATTATCAGCTCTTCCCCATTCAAGATTTGGCTTTCCGTACCATTTTGATGTTTGAAAGCCGTCTGGAAAAGCGAAATATTACGCTGGAAGGACTGGATTCTGAACCCGTACAGGTTTGGGGCGACCCCGACCTCATCGGACAGGTCATTTATAACCTATTTGAAAATGCAACGAAGTTCGTCAATACGGGGGGAACGATTACGTTCACCTTTAAAGATGAACCAAACAACACCAGCATTGCCATCCGAAATACCGGTGCGGGCATTTCCAAAGAAGAATTACCGAAAATTTTTGAACGCTTTTATAAGTCGGATGACTCCAGAAGCCACGACAAAACGGGGCTGGGCATCGGACTGGACATCACCAAACACATTGTGCGTCTGCACAAGGCACAAATTTCTGTGAGCAGCGAAGAGGGCGAATATACCGAATTTCTGATTCGTCTGCCGAAAAAGGATGCTCCGGCAGAATCGCCGACAGAGAATCCCGAAAAGCAGCCAAAAGATGCACGATAAAACAGGCAGACGATGGAACTTTTTTACATCGTCTGCCTGTTCTGTATTTTGACTTGAAAGGAGTCTGTTTTCTGATGGAAGAACATCCGTTTTCTCCGATTCCGCAGCAGCAGCCTGCTCCACAACAGCAGTCCCCTGCACCACCGCCTTATACTCAAGTTTCCTCCTATGCAGTACCATCACCAACTCCGGAACAGCCGCAGCCTGCTGCACAAGTTCCGCCACCGCCAGTTTATCCGCCGAACTTTGGACAACCACAGCCGGCTGCACCTTATCCGCCACAGCAGCCTATCTATCCGCAGATGCAGCCCATGCAGCCGATGCCTGCTCCAAAACAGAAAAAACGGCGAACCAAACAGAAACCTTCTCCTGAACAGGCTCGCCTAACAAAGCTCGCTTGGATTGCCATTTGGCTGGCGTTTCTGCTGCTGGTGTACTGCATCGCCAGCGACTTGTTCCGCTATTTTGAGATGGATGGTCAAACCCCAACTTTACAGCAATCACAATCTTCTACCTTGAATATTCAATATCAGGAACGCCCTGTTTCAGATGCCATTACACAACCGGATGAAAACGGAGCATACACGGTTGCAGGCGTTGCGGAGGCAGTCGCTCCCTCAATTGTTGAGATTACGGCTGCTTCCGGCAGCATGCCAACAAGCAGCGGCTCTGGTATTATCTTGTCGGAAGATGGCTACATTGTCACAAATGCCCATGTTCTGCAAAATAGCGACACGTTCTGGGTCACATTGAATGACTCTGATGAAGCCATTTCAGCGGACTGCATTGGAATGGACACCAAAACAGACTTGGCTGTTTTGAAAATCAACCGCACTGGGTTACCAGCTGCAACCATTGGCGATTCTGATTCCCTGTTGGTCGGTGAAGAAGTCGTTGCCATCGGCAACCCTGCCGGACTGACAGGAACGGTTACCAACGGCATTGTATCTGCTCTGCACCGGAAAATTAAAAGTGCATCCACAGGCTTTGAAATGGACTGCATTCAAACCAATGCTGCCATCAGTCCGGGAAACTCTGGCGGTGCGTTGGTGAACTTATACGGACAGATTGTCGGCATTACTTCTTCTAAATACACCAATGCTTACAGCGGTTCTGCTTATGAGGGGCTGGGGTTTGCGATTTCTATCAATGCAGCAATGCCGATTCTAGAAGAGTTGACTTCGCAGGGCTATGTGTCTGGTCGGGTACGCATCGGCATTACGTTCCGGTCGCTGGATATTACAGAGGTACAGGAAGAGTTCCACGAAACTTACCAGCTAAGTGACCGGACACAGGTATCTGGGCTTTGGATTTCTGAAATTGCTGAGGACTGCGATATTTCCAACACAGAATTGCAGGTTGGCGATGTCATTGAACGGGTAAACGGCACGGAAACAGCGGATTATGACCAGCTGAATGCGGTTTTATCTGACTGCAAGGCAGGCGACTCTCTTACTGCGGATTGCTGCCGATATGATGAGAATGGGAAAAGATCTTCGTTTACGATTACATTTCAGCTGATGGAAGACCGGTCGGGGAATTTCTAAACTGTAGATGGTAGTCGCTGGGAAATGATGTTCTTAGGGAAAACAAGCTAGTATGATTCGGCAAGGCTGGGGCACATCCCCAGCTTGCCTCGGGAACTGCAATTGCCCCTGAAACCTTGTAATCTCATTACAACCTTCTGACTTAAATGGTAATTGCAGTTCTATTCGTTGTTATTCTTAGATTTTTCCTTGCAGATTCTTGTGCAGTTGATTTGCTTCGCAAATGTGGGCTACTCGCCCACACCTCGGCAGCATTTTTGAAAAACTGCTGCACTGAAAAACTTTTTAGTTTGTGCAGTGTTTGTCGGAAAACTATGCTCTTAGGAAAAACGGTCTTCCACATCCGGCAAAAGGGGGTTCCACCCCTGCTTTTGCCTGCCAGCGTGCTGCAATTGCCCCGTTGCCTTGCCCGAATTTGTAACTTCTTTCATAAAAATAATCCAATTGCGATTTGCAAGTTTTAAAACTTGCAATTGCAGCTGGAAAAACAAACTACAAAATTCAATTTGCTTCGCAAACGTGGGCTACTCGCCCACACCTCGGCAGCATTTTTGAAAAACTGCTGCACCGAAAAACTTTTCAATCCGCCTGCGGCGGAAAATCGTTTTCATTCGCTCATTTGCACATCTTTCCAAAATCCTTGACATTTTTCAGGCTTTCGTTTATAATTAAAAATAACCCTGCACACATTGTGCAAAAAATCATAGAAATGAGGAAATTGTAATGCTGACCAATCAGGAAAAAAGCATGGACAAAATCGTTGACCTTTGTAAGTCCAGAGGCTTTGTATATGCCGGTTCTGAAATCTACGGCGGACTTGCCAACACTTGGGATTATGGCCCGCTCGGTGTTGAACTGAAAAATAATATCAAACGGGCTTGGTGGCAGAAGTTCGTTCAGGAATGCCCCTATAATGTCGGTCTGGACAGTGCCATTCTGATGAATCCACAGACTTGGGTCGCTTCCGGTCACCTCGGTGGCTTCTCTGACCCGCTCATGGACTGCAAAGCCTGCAAGACTCGCCACAGAGCAGATAACTTGATTGAAGACTTTGACGGTACAAATCCTGCTGGCTGGTCGAATGAAGAAATGATGAACTACATCCGGGAAAAGCAGATTCCGTGTCCAAATTGCGGAAAGTCTGATTTCACTGACATTCGGCAGTTTAACTTGATGTTCAAGACCTTCCAGGGCGTTACAGAAGACTCTAAGTCGGAACTGTATCTGCGTCCGGAAACGGCTCAGGGTATTTTTGTAGACTTCGCAAACATCCAGAGAACCACTCGGAAAAAAGTTCCGTTCGGCGTTGGTCAGATTGGTAAATCTTTCCGGAACGAAATTACACCGGGTAACTTCATCTTCCGTGTTCGGGAATTTGAACAGATGGAACTGGAATTCTTCTGCAAACCAGATACCGACCTCGAATGGTTCCAGTATTGGAGAGGCTACTGCAAGGACTTCCTGCTGAATCTGGGCATCAAGGAAGAAAACTTGCGGCTGCGTGACCACGATGCAGAAGAACTCTGCTTCTACTCCAAGGCAACCACGGACTTTGAATATCGCTTTGCATTTGGTTGGGGCGAACTGTGGGGTGTTGCAGACCGTACCAATTACGACCTGACTCAGCACATGAACCACAGCGGCAAGTCTATGGAATACTTCGACCCGGAAGAAAACCGCAAGTATATTCCATATGTCATTGAACCGTCTTTGGGTGTAGAACGTCTGTTCCTGTCCATCGTAACAGAAGCATATGACGAAGAAGTTGTTGACGCAGAAAAGAATGATACTCGTGTTGTCATGCATTTCCATCCGGCACTTGCTCCGTATAAGGCTGCAATCCTGCCGCTGTCTAAGAAGCTGAGTGCTAAGGCTCAGGAAGTCTATGCACAGCTTTCCAAGAAGTTCATGATTGACTTCGATGATACGGGTTCTATCGGTAAGCGGTATCGCCGTCAGGATGAAATCGGTACACCGTTCTGCATCACTTATGACTTTGATACCCTCGAAAAGGATAACTGCGTAACCGTTCGGAATCGGGATACTATGGAACAGGTTCGGATTCCGATTGCAGATTTGGAAGCTTATCTGAGCGAAAAGATAGCTCTGTAAAAATAATTTTAAGGGAGAATGATATTGAAAAAAGTAATCAGCCTCTCTTTAGCTATTGGAATCTGTTCATTGCTTTTTGGTTGTGGTGATAATAATACAACATCACAACCTGAAAAGCAAAGTAAGGAAACAGTTGTTGAAACATATGTGGATGCATTTATGAAATGTGATGCAGAACAATTACTCTCATTAGTCCCAGACAGTTGCAAGTCTTACTTAAAAAAAGATTATTCTTCTGATGAAGAATTTGAAAAAAAAGTAGAAGAAACTCTTATTTCTAATCATAATGGTTCTGTGTCAAATTATGATTATAATAGTTCTTTTGAGGACGATGAAGATTCAACTGATTTTTTAACTGATTTCCTATCTAAATATGGATTTACAGGAAAAATAATAGAAGCCCATAGTGTAAAAATCACACTAAAAGTAGACGAACAAATAGCTAAAGACCATTTTGGTGGAGAAACCGTAAATTATATTTCCGATTATATATTTGAATGTGATGATGAACAGTGGTACTCATATACTGCCACATGCTATGCAGCAATATATTAACAAAAAACCGCCTGCTCAACGAATTTTGGTTGAGCAGGCGGTTTTCCATATTCTGCATTCAAGTTTTCGGTTTCTTCTTCCCCGAAAACGGATTCCTTCATTTCCGACGCAGCTGTTTCAACTTGTCAAAAAAGTTTTCCCGTTTGCTATGATTCTTTTCATCCAAAGAATTATCGAAATCTTGCAGCAATTCTTTCTGCTTCTTCGAAAGTTTCTTCGGTACTTCTACATTCACGGTTACATACTGATCACCACGGGCATCCCGCCGCAGCAGTTTCACACCCTTACCACGCAGACGGAATTTTGTTCCGCTCTGTGTACCTTCCGGAATGGTATACTTTACATCTCCGTCAATGGTCGGCACAGTGATTTCTGCACCCAAAACTGCTTGTGCATAGGTAATCGGAATGTCACAGTAAATATCGCTGCCCTCCCGTTCAAACAACGGATGG
>QWCE01004920.1_pt1 | contig 20289 bp, 14 predicted proteins | sample 1972531 | NCBI WGS metagenome assembly QWCE01 (sample SAMN09866716, study PRJNA288562) | Human gut metagenome isolate term4_stool, whole genome shotgun sequencing... | reverse complement strand
CCACCTGACCTACATCGGCGACAGCGACGTGGGCAAGTACTGCAACTTCGGCTGCGGCACCGTCACCTGCAACTACGACGGCAAGGACAAGTTCCGCACTCAGATCGGCGACTACTGCTTCATCGGCTGCAACACCAACCTTGTCGCCCCCGTCACCATCGGCGACGGGGCCTACACCGCCGCCGGCAGCACCATCACCAAGGACGTCCCCCCGCAGGCTCTTGGCATCGCCCGGGAGCGTCAGACCAACCTCGACGGCTGGGCTGAACCGAAAATGGAGGCGTACATTATAAAGAAGCAGAAACTTGAAAAAGAGCAGGGTTAAGTTTTCCGTTTTTGCTCCCCCTCCGACTCTGCCCAGAGCGCCGGTTCCGCATCCGACGCTTTCCTTCTGCCCCGGCGCACGTTCCGCATCCGTGCGCCGGGGCATTTTATGTTTTTTGTGTATCTTTTTGCGCGCGCGTATGTTATAATAACATATTGTTCGAAAACAGATCCAACGTAAAAAAGGCAGAATATATCATATGAACACCAATGACATCTGGCTCATTGCCGGCCTCGGCAATCCGGAGCAGAAATACGACGGCACCCGCCACAACGCAGGCTTTGCCGCGCTGGACTATCTGGCCGACAAGTGGGGCATCTCCGTCTCCAAGACCAAGTTTCAGGGCCTGTGGGGGCAGGGCGAGGTGGACGGCCACAAGGTTGTGCTCCTGAAGCCCCTGACTTATATGAACCTCTCGGGCGACTCCATCGGCCCGCTGGCGGGCTTCTTCAAGATCCCTGCTGACCACGTCATCGTCCTGTGCGACGACATCACCCAGAACCCCGGCAAACTGCGCATCCGGCCCTCCGGCTCTGCGGGCGGCCACAACGGCCTCAAGAGCATCATCGCCCGCCTCGGCGGCGAGAACTTCCCCCGCATCCGCATCGGCGTGGGCGCAAAGCCCCGCCCGGACTATGATTTGGCCGACTGGGTGCTGGGCAAGTTCCCGCCCGACGACGCCAAGGCCCTCGCCGACCGCTGCCCCGACATCGCAGCCGCCGCAAAGCTCATCATGGACGGCAAGCTGGGTCTGGCGCAGAGCAAGTATAACGGGTAAGGCTCCCCCTTTGGGGGAGCTGGCGCGAAGCGCCTGAGAGGGCAAGGCCGCTGACAAAAAGCACAGACACAGCGATAACATCCCTCTGACAAAGAGTCTGCTTATCGCTGTATGGCAGCTCTTTCGCCCCGAGCTTGCCCTCTCCGTCACCTGCGGTGACACCTCTCCCAAAGGGAGAGGCTATTACGTCCATCTTCACTAGAAAGGAGGTCCACCATGTACGAAGCGCTCCTGAAAAACACCCCCGAATACCAGAAGATAGCGGCCAGCCTCGCCTCCCCCGGCCCGGCGGCGCTGTTCGGTCTGCCTCCGGCAGGCCGGGCATTGCTCTACGCCGCGCTCCAGAAGGACACGGGCCGCATCCTCTGCGTCGTCACGCCCGGCGAGGCCGAGGCCACCCATTTTGCCGACGACCTCAAGACGCTGGGGCTCTCGGCGGCGGTGTTCCCGCCCCGGGACTTCATGCTCCGTCCCGTCGAGGGCGCGGGCCGCGAGTACGAGTACCGGCGTCTGTCGGTGCTGGGCGCACTGGCGGGCGGACGGCTGAATGCCGTCTGCGTCCCCGCCGAAGCCCTGCTCCAATACACTGTGCCGCAGGATGAGTTCCAGAAGAACACCCTCACCCTCAAGCCCGGCATGGTCTACAACCGCGAAGCGCTGGTGGAGCGGCTCTTCGCCGCCGGATACGTGCGGCGCAGTCAGGTGGACGGCCCGGGACAGTTCAGCGTCCGGGGCGACATCGTGGACATCTACGCCCCCGATATGCGCCAGCCCGCCCGTGTGGAGTACTGGGACGACGAGATAGACTCTCTCGCCTCCTTCGACCTGCTGACCCAGCGGCGGGACGGTGCGCTGGAAAAGATCTATCTTTCCCCCGCCCGTGAGGTGCTGTTCGGCAGCACCGCCGACACGGCGGAGGCCCTCCGCGCCGCCCAGAAGAAAGCCCGCGGCAAGCACCGCACCGCCCTCGAAAAGGCCATGGAGTCCGACCTCGCCCAGCTGGACAGCGGCGTCATGCCCGAGGCCATGGACAAATACTACGGTCTGCGGTACGAGACGCCCGCCACATTGCTCGACCACCTGAGCAGCCCCATCTTCATCCTCGACGAGGTGGGCGGCATCCGGGACGCCCAGAAGGCCACCGAGTTCCGCCGCAGCGAAGAGCTGACCGGCCTGCTCGAGGAGGGCGTCATCTGCCCCGGCCTCGATGTGCTCTACCAGACGATGGACGACCTCGCCATTGCGGCGCAGGACCAGAGCACTCTGCTCTGCGAGAACTTCCTGCGGGGCATGAACGAGTTCAAGCTGAAAGACCTCATCAACGCCGAGGCGTTCGCGGCCCCCAACTGGGGCGGCGACCTCGCTTCCCTGCGGGAAGACCTCGACCCGCTGGTCCAGCAGGGGTACGCCGTGACCCTTTTCGCCGGTACGCCCAAGGGCGCAGCGGCCCTCACCCGCGATTTGGCTGACAAGGGCTATGCCGTCAGCATGAGCCGGGACGTCCGGCCCGCGAAAGGTCTGGTTCAGGTACTGCCCGGCCACCTCACGGCGGGCTGCACCTTCCCGTTCGCCCGCGTGGCTGTCATCTCGTCCCGGCGTCACGGTCTGGACGACGAGGCCGCCGAGAACAAAAAGCGCAAGAAGAACAAAAACGCCCTGTCCAGCCTCTCGGACATCAAGCCCGGCGACTATGTGGTTCACCAGAGCCACGGCATCGGTATGTATGCGGGCATCCAGCGTCTCGAGGTGCAGGGCGCCATCAAAGACTATCTGAAAATCCAGTATTCCGGCTCCGACGTGCTGTATGTGCCGGTCACTCAGCTCGATCTGCTGAGCCGCTACACCGCCCCCGGCGACGAGGAAAAGGTGAAGCTTGCAAAGCTGGGCGGCACCGAGTGGCAGCGCACCCGCGCCAAGGTCAAAAAGGCCACCGAAGAGATGGCCCAGGAGCTCATCGAGCTCTACGCCCGCCGCCGTCAGGCCACGGGCTACGCCTTCCCCGCCGACGGCGAGTGGCAGAGCGATTTCGAGTCCCGCTTCGAGTACGACGAGACGGACGACCAGCTCACCGCCACCGCCGAGATCAAGAAGGACATGGAAAAGGGCTGGCCTATGGACCGCCTGCTCTGCGGCGACGTGGGCGTCGGCAAAACAGAGGTCGCCTTCCGCGCGGCCTTCAAGTGCGTCATGGGCGGCAAGCAGTGCGCCATTCTGGCACCCACCACCCTGCTGGCGTGGCAGCACTACAACAGCATCATCTCCCGCATGGAGGCGTTCCCGGTGAAAGTCGGGCTGCTCTCCCGCTTCCGCACCGCCAAACAGCAGAAAGAGACCCTGCGGGGCCTGCAGGCCGGCAGCGTGGACATCGTCATCGGCACCCACCGCCTCCTCTCCAAGGACGTCCGGTTCCACGACCTGGGCCTTGTCATCATCGACGAGGAGCAGCGTTTCGGTGTCAAGCACAAGGAGAAGCTGAAAGAAAACTTCATCGGCGTGGACATGCTGACCCTCTCGGCCACCCCCATCCCCCGCACCCTGAACATGGCCATGAGCGGCATCCGCGACCTCTCCACCATCGAGCAGCCGCCCATCGAGCGCCAGCCGGTGGAGACATTCGTGCTCGAGTACAATGACGTCATCCTTGCCGAAGCCATGAAGAAGGAGCTGGCCCGGGGCGGTCAGGTCTACTACCTGCACAACCGGGTGGACAACATCGAGTCCTGCGCCGCCCATGTCAGCCAGATGGTACCGGGAGCTCGGGTGGGCATCGCCCACGGCAAGATGACCGAGGAAGAGCTGAACCCTGTCTGGCAGCATCTGCTGAACGGCGAGATCGACATCCTCGTCTGCACCACCCTCATCGAGACGGGCATTGACGTGCGCAACTGCAACACCCTCATCATCGAGGACGCCGACCGGATGGGTCTGGCCCAGCTGTACCAGATCCGGGGCCGCGTAGGCCGCTCGGGCCGGAAAGCCTACGCCTACTTCACCTTCCGGCGGGACAAGACCCTCACCGACATCGCCCAGAAGCGGCTTTCGGCTATCCGGGAGTTCACAGCCTTCGGCTCCGGCTTCCGCATCGCCATGCGCGACTTACAAATTCGCGGCGCAGGCAGTCTGCTGGGCCACAGCCAGCACGGCCACATGGAGGCCGTGGGCTATGACCTTTACGTCAAGATGCTGGGTCAGGCCATTGCCCGGGCCAAGGGCGAGCCCATCCAGCGGGACAAGAGCGAATGCCTCGTAGACCTGCGGGTGGACGCCTTCATCCCGGAAAAGTATATTGCCGACGGCCCGGGCCGCATCGAGGCCTACAAGCGCATTGCAGCCATCCAGACCCCCGAAGACGCCGCCGACGTGCTGGACGAACTCATCGACCGCTACGGCGACCCGCCGCCCTCTGTCAGCGACCTCGTGAACGTCTCGCTGGTGCGCGTACAGGCCACCGCTGTGGGCGTCTACGAAGTCACCCAGAAAAAGGACACCCTGCTGTTACAGGTGGAGACGCTGGATGTGGCCATGATTCGCGGCCTGCTCATCGCTTTCAATGGCCGGGTGACGGCAGGAGCCGGCACCAAGCCCTACCTCTCGGTGACTCTCCAACCCGACGAAAAGCCGCTGGAACTGCTGCAAAGCATCCTCAAGGCGATGGCAGACATCCTTGCCGCCCCGCCGGAGGAAAACACCGGCAAAAAATAAATTCACTAGGAGTACACTTATGAAAAAGAAACTCATCGCGCTCGTCTGCGCCCTCGCTCTGGCCGTCGGCCTCGTGGGCTGCAGCCTCTCCACCCCGGATTCCGTAGGCACCATCGGTGAGGTGGACATCTCTTCCGGCCTCTATCTGCTGGCCCAGTTCGATGCCTACCAGACCGCCGCCGACCTCGCTTCCGACGACCAGGACGCCGCCAAGGTGTCCAGCTTCCTCAAGGCCACCATCACCGTCGATGACGCCACCGGCGAGACCGCCGTGGTCAGCGACTATGTGGCCCAGAAGACTCTCGAGAACCTCGAGTCCTACGCCGCCATAGAGACTCGTTTTGATGAGCTGGGCGGCGTGCTGACCCCCGACGAGGAGACGCAGGCCGACAGCTACGCCTCCCAGCTGATGGAGCAGAACGGCGACCTCTATAAGGCCAACGGCATCGGCCTCGACACCCTCAAGCGGTTCGAGCGCATCCTCATCAAGAGCAACGACCTGCTCGAGATGTGCTACGGCACCGACGGCGAGACCCCCGTCTCCGACGCAGAGCTGACCAGCCACCTCGAGGACGAGATGGTCTATATCCGCTATGTGGTCGTGCCGCTCTACAACACCAGCACCTTCGCTTTTGCTGATGACGACCAGAGCGCCCAGATGCTTGAGCTGGCCCAGACCGCCGCCGAGAGCTACAACGCTGCCATCCCCGATGGAGCCAGCGCCCAAACCTCCGCTTTCAGCGCCGCCGTCGCCGCTGCCCTGCCCGACATCTACGCGGTGCTGGATGGTGAGCCCTCTTCCGACGCGTCTTCCCTCTCCACTGCCCTGCTGGGTTCTGACAACATCGATTCCACCTTCTCCGAGGAAGGCACCGCCGACGCCGTCCGCGCCCTCAAGCCCGGCGAGGCCGCCGCCGTGCAGTATTCCAGCTATGCGCTGATGATGCTCATCCGTTTCGACCCGCTGGACGCTGACACGCTGGACAGCCTCCGCGCACAGGCCCTCTCCGACATGAAGAGCGGCGAGCTGCAGGACAGCCTTCAGTCCTATGGCGCCCAGCTGCCCCACGCTCTGGATTCTGCCGCCATGAAGAAGATGCCGGCTTCCAAAATCAAGAACGAGCAGTAATTTTCCTCAAAAATAATACAAAAGCTCCGGGAATCTGTTGGTTCCCGGAGCTTTTCTGTTATTATACTGTTTTTCAGATCCCGCTTCCAGCGCCGCGCGGATATGCATCGCGCGGCGTTGCTTTTTGTCGGTTTTTATGGTATCCTCTTAGCAGAAAGGCGCTGTCCAACCAAACGCAGGCGGCTATTGCTCCTCACCGGTCTCGCTGTCTTGCTCTTCGGAGCAAAACAAGCGCGGGAGGGCAACTTTTTGGAGTTCCGCTCCCGACGCTCACGGCGAAGGGAGGGATGCCTTATGACTACATCGGAGATTCTATTGCTTTTCCAGACGATCATCGCACTGTTGGCACTTCTCGTAAGTGTTGTACATCTGATGGACGACCGGAAAAAGGATGATTCTTATGGCAGCAAAAGGAAAAAGCACAAAAAGAAATGACCGCCCAACGCTTCCAACCGGTGGCGGTCATTACTTTTGTAATGCTTGACTGGTGAGGAGCTAGCCGTTTGCACGGATAGCGCCTTTCCTTATCTTTATTATAGACAGCCGTGCGCGGATTGTCAAGCGCCAGAACTTCCAGAATACAAAAGATAAAAACGGACCACCCGCTTCGGCCTTCTCAGGCTGTGGCGGGCGGCCCGACATTTTCTAACGCATTCTGATGCAATCCGACGTTTTTATTCGTTCTCTCAAAAGCAATGTAGATGCATCATTTTTCTTATATTCCGGCGTTATTTTCGCCTTTTAGAGCATCTCGGAATGGACAGTTTTTGCGTTTTTGAGTTGCCATAATTTTCCAGTCCATACATCTTCGACTGGTCTGCACCTCGATTATAGATGAATCGCTCTCCAATGTCAATAGCCCAGCGCCTATCAAAAGCCCAAGGGCGAGGTCCCTTGCGGAACCTCGCCCTCAGACTATGTGAGATAAATCACTACATGCGCGAACATATAATGTTTATCATTACAGGCCGTGTGCCTGTAATACCTGTTTTATAGCAATTCAACTTTTTAATGCAACAGCAGCAGCGTTGAATTGCATATCGCAAACATGCTGTTATCCTGAACATTTTCATATACAAGGACTTCGTGGTCTGCCTCGATGGGTTCAGTATAGTGCATTTTTACAAGATTGTCAATATATGGTATTATTTTCGCCATTTTAGCCAATCAGGAGCCGTGAAAAACAGCAAAATGCTCTGTCTGCACAGGGGAAAATGGCCGAAAGCCCGTTCATTCTTTTACTGTTTTTTCAAACTCCGCTTCCAGCGCCTCGTTGACGGCGCGGACGGCGGCGGCATCGGGTTTGATGGCCGTGCGGTCATAGGTGAACAGGCCGTTCACCTCGTCTTCCACGTCGGTCAGTTGGGTGTACACCAGCGCCGACAGGCCCTTTTTCAGCTGCGGGAGAATTGTCTTGCGCTGCAAATCGCAGTAGCGCTCGGTCAGCTCTGCCCGGCTTCTGGCCGTGCCGTAGCCGTAGGTCTTGCGGGGCGGCTCATGGCCGGGCATGGGCCATGCAATGCCGCCATACTCGCTGAGGGCCACCGTGCGCATGTTCGGGCGGATGCGGAGCGGATAGAAGTAGTTGTGGATGGAATGCACATCTCCCCCGCCCCGGTCAAACCAGCCGCTGGCCTCGTCCACCAGACGGGAGGGGTCGAGGGCGCGGAGGCTCTCGGTGGCTTTCCGCGCGTCGAACTGCCCCCACCCCTCGTTGAACGGCACCCAGCACCCGATGCAGGGGTGCCGGCGCAGCGCGGCTACCGTGTCGGCCAGCTCCCGGGCGTATTCCTCCCGGCTGTGGGCGCTGCCCCGGCCCAGAAAGCCCCACAGCAGCTTCCCGTCCGGGGCGCGGCGCATCAGGGGCTGTAAGGCGTTGGTCAGGTAGGTGACGTACCACATCGGGTAGGCCCCGCCGCCGTTGACCATATCCTGCCAGACGATGATGCCCAGCTTATCGCAGTGGTAGTACCAGCGCTCCGGCTCGATTTTGGCGTGCTTGCGCAGCAGGTTGAAGCCCAGCTCCCGCACGGTGTGCAGTTCGTGCTCCACAGCCGCGTCGGAGGGCGGGGTGTAGAGGCCGTCGGGCCAATAGCCCTGATCCAGCAGGCCGTTGAGCAGGATGGGCCTGCCGTTCAGGAAAAACCGCCGGATACCTTTTGCATCCTCTTTGCACTCCCACTTGCGGAGGGCGAAATAGCTGTGGACGGTGTCGAAGCCCTCTTCTTCGCCCTGTGTCGTGCCGACCGTCAAATCATAGAGGAAGGGGCTGTCGGGGCTCCACGGGAAGAAATGCTCTTCGGCAATGTTCAGGGTCACTTCGCCGTCCCGGTCGGCCTCGTCGCTGCCCCAGTCCTCGGCGATGGTCACGCCGCCGGCCCGCACCACGGCCCAGAGGTTCACCGCGCCGCCGGGCTTCGAGGTATGGACTTTCACGGTCACGGTCCGGGCGTCGTAGTCCGGGGTGACAGTCAGCGTATCAATGTAATTTTCCGGCACCCGCTCCAGCCACACCGTCTGCCAGATGCCGCTCTGGGCCGGGTAGAACATCCCGCCGGGCCGGAGGGTCTGCTTGCCTCTCGCCTGCGTTCCGGTGCCGGTGGGGTCCTGCACGGCCACCCAGAGGGTGTTGCGGCCCTGCGGGCGGAGCAGGTCGGTGATGTCCAGTGTGAAGGGCCAGTAGCCGCCTCGGTGTCCCCCGGCCAGACGACCATTGACCTCCACCGCGCAGGCGTAGTCCACAGCCCCGAAGTGGAGCAGGACGCGCCCGCCCTCCCCCGCCGGGGGCGTGAAGGTGCGGTGGTAGTGGAGCCACTGGCCGGGCTGCAGCGTCCGGCCCACGCCGGAGGCTTTCGCTTCGGGCGAATAGGGTACGAGGATAGCGCCGTCCCACTTTGCCGGGAACTCCGAGCTCTGGGTGATGGCGTAGTCCCACGGGCCATTCAGGTTGACGTAGCTGTCCCGGCGCATACTCGGGCGGGGATATTCGGGGAGCGGATGCATTTTAGTACCTCTTTTTCATAAGCTAGTCCGATTTGGCTCTCCTGAAACAGGAGAGCCGGCGAGTGTCAGCGAGACTGAGAGGTTTTATAGGCTGCGGCCAGCTTTTCCAGTGCGGGCAGGCTGCGCTTCACCTTCTCGGTGTCGATGCAGTAGGCAAAGCGGACATAGCCCTTGACGCCGAAGGTGTCACTGGGGACCAGCAGCAGATCGAACTCCCGGGCCTTGAGGCAGAAGGCGTTGGCGTCCTCTTCCAGCGCCTTCGGGAAGATATAAAATGTGCCGCCGGGGCGCTCCACCTCAAAGCCCAGCTCGGTGAGCTTATCGTACAGCAGGTTCATGTTCGTCTCGTAGACGGACAGATCGCTGGTGACGTCGAGGCACTCGGCAGTGGCTTTCTGGATGATGCTGGGCGGGCAGTTGTGGCCGGTGAAGCGGGAGATCTGAGCCATCATGTCCACCAGCACGTCTTCGCCCTCGCAGCCGGGCCGGACGGCCACATAGCCCAGACGTTCGCCGGGCAGGCTCAGGCTCTTGGAGAAGGAGAAGCAGGTCAGGGTGTGGGGGTAGAACGCTGCCGGATACGGCACCTTTTTGCCGTCGAAGGCGATGTCGCGGTAGGGCTCGTCGCTGACGAGGAAGATGTTGTGGCCGAAAGCCTTGCTCTTTTCGGTCAGGATGTCGGCCAGACGGCTCAGGGTCTCGGCGGAGTAGACGACGCCGGTGGGGTTGTTCGGGGTGTTGATGAGGACGCAGGTGACGTTCTCGGTCAGCATCTCTTCAAAGGCGTCGAGATTCGGCTGGAAAGCCGGTGCCTGGGGCGGCACGACTTTCAGCACAGCGCCGGTCCCCTCCACATAGGGGCCGTACTCGGGGAAGTAGGGGGCGAAGGTCAGCACCTCGTCGCCGGGCTTGGTCACAGCGCGGATGGCGTGGGCGATAGCGCCCGCCGCACCGGTGGTGGGGAAAATATCCTTCTGCTCATAGGGCAGGCCGAAGGTCTTTGCCAGATGGGCCGCCACAGCTGTGCGGAAGCCCGGGTCGCCCTGACTGGGGCAGTAGCCGTGGAGGGCGACAGGCTCTTCCTCGGCCAGCAGGGTCTGCATGGCTTTGGTGAACTTGTCCGGGCAGGGGACGCTGGGGTTGCCCAGCGAGTAGTCGAACACGTTCTCATAGCCTATCTCGGCGGCGCGCTGTTTGCCGTACATGAAAGTCTCGCGGATGACGCTCTTGTGGCCCAGCATGGCGCGGTAAGTCTCGTTCAGCATAATACTTTCCCTCTTTTTCTTATTGATCCTCTTCCGGCAGAGCGGAGGCATAGCTCTGCTCCACCTTCACCATACAGCAGTATCTCGGGTCCTGCTCCTTGACGAAATTGCACATCTCGGCCAGCCGCGCGTCCTTGTCGCCGGTGTAGCCCGCCGGGAACACGAGGTCGAACAGCACGTTGGTGTGGCTGTCCCCCGGTACGATGCGCAGGTCATGGATGGACAGACGAGGGTCCATCTGACGGGCTTTTTCCATCAAACGGCTCCGCAGGATGCCTACGGCGGCGTCCGACGTCACGATGGGGTCGTAGTGGATGGTGACCTGTAAGTGGTCTTTTTTCAGAAAATCCCGCTCGATGTTATCGATGATGTCGTGGGCTTCCAGCGGGTCGGCCTCGGCGGGGAACTCGATGTGGAGCGAGGCGAACTGATGCCCCGGGCCGTAGTCGTGGACCATCAGATCGTGGACGCCCAGCACCCCCGGGTAGCTCATGACGGTGTGCTCGATGTGCTCCACCAGCTCCGGCGAGGGGCTCTCGCCCAGCAGGGGGCTGAGGGTGTCCATCATAAGCCCCCAGCCCGACCAGAGGATGAACGCCGCCACGGCCACGCCCATGAGGCCGTCCAGCACGTCCCAGCCCGTCAGGTGGGAGAGGACGGTGGACAGGAGCACGGCGCTGGTGGTCAGCACATCGTTCCGGCTGTCGGCGGCGGTGGCCATCAGAGTCTCGGAGTTGATGCGCTGTCCGATGGTCTTATTGAAGCGGCTCATCCAGAGCTTGACGAGGATGGACGCCGCCAGCACCCCCACACTGAGCCAGCTGAACACCACTGCCGTCGGATGCAGCACTTTGAGCGCGGATTCTTTCAGCAGCGAAAGCCCGATGGCGAGGATGGTGACGCAGACCACAAGGCCCGCCAGATACTCATACCGGGCGTGGCCGTAGGGGTGCTTTTCGTCCGGGCCTTTGGCCGCCAGACGGAAGCCCACGAGGCTCACCACGTTGGACGAGGCGTCCGAAAGGTTGTTCAGGGCATCGGCCATGATGGCGATGGAGCCGAACAGCGTCCCCGCCGCCAGCTTGCCCAGACAGAGCAGGAGATTGCAGGCCATGCCCACGAGGCTGGCCAGATTGCCGTAGGCCGTGCGGACGGCGGCGTCCTTGGTATCGTCCGGGTGCCGGACGAACAGGCGGATGAGCAGTTGTGTCATAAAATTCCCTCTCAGCAGGTATTTTGATGCTACCAGTATAGCACTGCACTTTATGGTTTTGAAGTATTTCGGTAAAATTTTTCGGGTATGCAAAGCCCCCGGCGGGGAAGTTCCCTGCCGGGGGCGGCGTTTTCAGCGCAAAGGGCCTTACTTATCGGAAGGTTTGCTCAAGTCGATGCTGCGGATGATCTTGCGCACGGGCAGCACGCTCTTGGCGTTCATGGACAGCTCGTCCACGCCCATCCGCAGGAAGGTCTCGGTGAGGGCAGTGTCTGCGCCCAGCTCGCCGCAGATGCCCACCCAGATGCCGTGGCGGTGGCCCGCGTCGATGGTCATCTTGATGGCCCGGAGCACAGCGGGGTGGTGCGGGTTGAAGAAAGGCTCCAGCTTTGCGTTCTGGCGGTCCAGAGCGCAGGTGTACTGGGTCAGATCGTTGGTACCGATGGAGAAGAAGTCGCACTCCTCGGCCAGCTCGTCGGCGATGAGGACAGCGGCGGGCGTCTCGATCATGGTGCCGACCTCCATCTTCTCGTCGAACTTCTTGCCTTCAGCCCGCAGTTCCGCGCGGCACTCATCCAGCACGGCCTTGGCGTCCTGCAGCTCCCGCAGGCTGGTGATCATGGGGAACATGATGCTCATGTTGCCGTAAGCGGAAGCGCGGAGCAGAGCGCGCAGCTGGGTCTTGAAGAAGTCCTTCCGGGTCAGGCAGATGCGGATGGCGCGGTAGCCCAGAGCGGGGTTATCCTCGTGGTCGAGCTTCATGTAGTCCACGGTCTTGTCTGCACCGATGTCGCAGGTGCGGACGACCACCTTGCGGGGTGCAAGGCTCTCGAGCACCTGCTTGTATGCCTCGAACTGGTAGTCCTCCGTCGGGAAGTCCTTGCAGTTGAGGTAGACGAACTCGGTGCGGAAGAGGCCGACGCCGCCGGCGTCGTTCTGCTGCACAGCGCCCACGTCGCCCATGCCGCCGATGTTGGCAAAGACGTTGATGGTCTTGCCGTCGAGGGTGGTGTTGGGCTTGCCCTTCAGCTCCTGCAGCAGGGCCTGCTTTTTCTGGTCTTCCTGCTGGCGCTTTTTCAGGCTCTTGAGCAGGTCGGGGGTGGGGTCAACGTAGACACAGGCGTTGTAGCCGTCCACGACCGCCAGATGAGGGCGGGGATGTTCATGCTGCGGGCGAGGATGGCGGTGTGGCTGTTGGAGCTGCCCTCCCGGGTGATGAAGCCCAGCAGCAGGCTCTTGTCCATGCGGACCGTCTCGGACGGGGCCAGGTCCTCAGCCACAAGGATACTGGGCTCAGTCCCCTGCAAAGTAGCGTTGTCCACGCCCTGCAGGATGTCGAGGATGGCCTGTGCAATGTCGATGACGTCGGCGCTGCGGGCCTGCAAATAGGGGTCATCCATGGCGGCGAATACGGCGGCCTGATTGTCGCCGGCGGTCTTGACGGCGTACTCAGCGCACTTGTGCTGGCCGTTGATGATCTCCTTGATGGCGTCCACGAAGTCGTCGTCATCCAGCATCATGGCGTGGATGTTGAACACCTCGGCGATGTCTTCGCCGGCCTCGGCCAGAGCCTTCTCGTACAGAGCGGTCTGCTGTTCGATGGCCTTGGCGCGGGCGTCCTCAAAACGGGCCTCTTCAGCAGCGGTGTCGGCCACTTCGGCGGCAGAGATGACGGTATCTTTTTTCTTATAGATCTTCAGCTTTCCGATGGCAATGCCATTCAGGATGCTTTTACCGGTACCTACCTGCATTGCAATTTCTCCTTATTCTTGCTGTTTTGTGTTCCGTAACAAAAAACCCCCGCAGGACATTCCCCGCAAGGGCTTCTCATCACGCTGGGCGATCAGACGTTCTCGCTCAGGAATTTCTGGATAGCTTCGGCGCAGGCGGCTTCATCGTCGCCCTCCACCTTGATGGTGACGGTGTCGCCCTGCTTGACGCCCATGCCCATCAGGGCCATCAGCTTGCGCAGGTCGCAGGTCTTGCCGCCCTTCTCGAGGGTGGCGGTGCTGGCAAAGCCCTTGGCCACCTTGACGAGCAGACCGGCGGGACGGGCGTGGATGCCGCAGGCATCCTTAACGGTGTACTGGAATTCCTTCATGATCATTTTCTCCTTACTTCATCCGGTCCTCCTGGGCGGCTCACCCTGCCCCTCGGGACGCAGCACTCGAACCTTCTGGCTGCTGGATGTTTATCTTTATTATAAACCTTGGTCGTTCTTTTTTCACCCTTTCATATTGCCGATTTTTTATCAAAAATTTTAGTAACATTGAACAGAATCTTTCTACAGAAATACCACTACTGCACAATTTTTCTGTTTCAGCGCACTTTTTTGTACAGAATGACGGTTATTCGACGGGGTAGCCCTCGGCGTCCAGCGGCAGGTCGGTGTACTGCACGGGCTGCTCCTGTGCAGCGTCCGGCTCGCCGGAAGTCTGCTGGGCCTGACCCTCCGCGCCCAGCTCGCCGTCGTGGCGCTCTCCCCAGTCGCCGCTGAAATCTTCGCCCGAGGTCTGCTGGGCCTGCCCGTCGGTCAGTTCATCCTCGTGCCGTTCGCCCCAGTCCCCGCTGAAATCCTCGCCGGACACCTGTTCGGCCTCCTGCAGGGCCATCGCGGTCTGGGCGTCTTTCAGCCCGGTGACGGTGCCGGAGGGCTTTTCCAACAGGTACGCACCCACAGCCTTTTTCTTGTAGACCAGCAGCACGCCGTAGCTGCTCACATCGCCCCGGCTGGCCGCCGGGATGAGCGCTGTCCACTTCTCCACCGTCTTGCCCTTGTAGCGGGCCAGGTCCATGCCGCTCTGCTGCACCACCCCGTTAAAGGCCGAAAAGCTGTCGTCCCACTTGCGGGGGATCTTGACCTTATCGGCGGTGATGGACGCGCCGTCCACGTCCAGCCCGTAGCCCGTGAACCAGGTCTGGATGTCCTGCGCACTCTCGATTTTATTACTTGCCGCCGCGACAGCCACCGAGCGGGTGCTGATGTACCGCCCCAGCATGGCACTGAACACCACCAGCGCACAGCACATCGCCCCCACGCCCAGCTTCTTGACGCTTGCCTTACTCAGTGTGACCACAAACATACCCTTGCCTCCCACCCATTCAGATTTGTCCGTACAGCATATGCGGGAGACGGCGGTATCATGCAAAAACGGGACCGCCTTCCAGCAGTCCCGTCTCGTTTTTTGATTCACTTTCCAGTGGCAGGCGTCTGGCGATAGATGCCCAGGCTGTTGTCCGGCATTGGCATCTCCACCCGGGAGGCGCGGTCGTTCACGGCCACCATCATCGCGGCCATTGCGGCCAGCACCACGGCAATGATGAGCCACTTTACAAAATTCGGCAGTTTTTTCATTTGTTACATCCTCAGTTGGTTTTCGGTCGGCAGAGGGTGCGGGCGCGGGCCAGCAGTTCCGCCGCCTCCGGCCCGGAAAGCCGTTTCACCCACGCCGGGCGCTCTGCTGCGCCCGGGCCGGTGCTGTCAGCTTCCGCAAAGCTGGCAAGGCCGGTATCGGTGCGGTCATTCCATGCGATAAAACCTTCCGGCGCGATGTGGGCGCCGAGGCGGCAGTCCAGCACCGCCGTCTTGCCCTCAGGACGCCACGGACGCCCCAGATAGACACTGCCCGCCGGGCAGTCCGACACGAAACCGCAGTTCCAGAACACAAAGCCCAGTCCGTCTGCCCTGCCCGAAGGAGCTGTGACATAGCTGTGAGGGATGTGGTTGTCCACCGTGCGGATGACGCAGTTTTCGAAGAGGGCGTCGCCGCCGCCGAAGATGAAATCAATGTCGCCTGCGATCTCACAGTCGGTGTAATATTGGGCGGTCAGTTTGCGGGGCGCAAGACCGCGCGGGCCGAGAAAGCCGTCCTTCTCCCGCTCCTTTTCGGGCAGCGGGGCGCAGAAGAGCGTGTCCTGACTGCCCAGCAGCTTGACCCGGCGGAACACCGCCCGGGTGCTGTCCACATAGGCCGCGACGGCCTGCCCGGCTTTCGCGCCCGGGCCGGCGTCGTTTTCGATCGTCATGTCCTCCACGCAGAGCGTTTCGCCGCTGAAAAAGGCGGTGTAGCTGCGGAAGGTATGGGTGGGCCGCCCGTCCTTGTGGGGCAGCTTGCCGCCGTCGCCCCACACGAGTTTTGTCTTATCTGCACCCGTCCCCCGCAGGATGATGCAGCGCTTTTCGCAGACCAGCTTTTCCCGGTAAATGCCGGGGCCGACCTGCACCAGTGCTTCCTCCTCATAGGGTACGGCCAGCACCGCCTCCGCGATGGACGCGAAGTCGCCGCTGCCGTCCTGTGCAACTGTAACTGTCAGCATATATGTTTCTCCTGTGATCGATCAAGATACTGACAAGTATACCCTCTCGCCGCCCAAAAAGCAACTCAGCTGTTTTCGAGCCGGAGGACAGCGGCGGTAATGTCGTCGGGACGGCCCCGCTGGACGGCCCGGGCGCGGGCGGCTTCCACCAGCTTTTTCGCCAGAACGTCGGGCTGTTCTGCCTTGGCAGCGGAGAGTTCCAGCTGCTGCATCACCCAGCCGGGGCCGTCCACTAAGAGGCCGTCCGACACCAGCACCACATAGTCCCCCGCCGCCAGATGCACCACCCGGCTCTGCCCGCTGACGCCGCCGAGAATGCCCACCGGCAGGCTGGCTTCGCCCACAGCCCGGGCCTTGCCCCCATGCACGAGGAAGCCCGGGGCCGCACCGGCCTTGAAGAGCCGGGCTGTGCCGGTATAGAGGTCTACGCTCACGAGGTCGAGGGTCGCGCCGCTCTCCTCGTCGCTCTTGAGGGCCAGCGCTACGTTCACGAGCCGGGCCGCAAGCTCTGCGGTAAAACCCGCTTTGAGCAGGCGTGCCGTCAGCTCTGCGGCGAGGTTGCCGTCTACTGCCGCCGGACGTCCGGTCCCCATGCCGTCGCAGAGTATCATCTGGGCCGCCGCCGCACTGCAGAACTGCTGGACCGCGTCGCCGGAGATCTCGCCCCGCGCCGCCGCGCCCGCCGTCCCGAATACGGCCCGGAGCAGGGGCTTTTCGGCAAAGAGCAGGGTGGTCATCCCCTTGCAGGAGAGCACCTGCGGCGGCTCGAGGCTGCGGCGGCAGATGCGCCCCACCTCCCCGGCCAGAGCGGCCAGCTCTTTTTCATTGAAGCGGGTGCGGGGCAGCGTCACCGCCGCCCGGGTGCGGCCCAAATCGTCCAGCGTCACAGCACATTCCAGCGGCGGCGTCCCCAGCTGAGCGAACAGCGCCGACACCCGGCCAGACTTGTAGGGCTCCGGGCTTCCGGGACGCCCCAGCTGTTCGCTGAGGACACCCAGTGCATCGGCCACGGCGCTGTACTGCTCAGTGAGGGCCGTCCGCATGGCCTCGGAGTGGACGCGGGCCTCCCGGCGGCTGCGGTAGAGTGCAAACGCCTTGTCCCCCGCCGCGCAGAGCGCCGCCGGGTGGATGCACCGCGCCAGCTGACCGGGCAGAAGTGCCGCTTCCAGATGGCCTTTTTCTTCCAGAATGGGGCGCAGGGCCTCCATTCCTTCCAGCGTGGAGGCGTGCTCCTGCTTCCAGCAGACTTCCCGCCGTCCGCAGTTGGCGCAGAGGCCGTCGTGGATGTTGTCGATGACCCAGCGGAACCCCTCGCATCGGCGTGGAAAAGCGTCGTACACCTCGTTCACCGTCTCCGCCAGCGAGGAGAGGCTTTCGGCCACCGCTTCCAGCCGGGTCGCGGCGGCAGAGAGGCGCGGCCGCTCGTCGCCGGGCGGGTCGTCCTCTTTGAGGGCGGGCATCAGCCAGCCCGCAGGCAGCAGGGTGCAAAGCCCCGCACCCGCCCCGGCACTGAGCAGAAAGCTGAACGCCCCCGCCAGCGGCTGGATGCAGAGCACCCCCGCCACGCAGCCGCCCGCATAGGCCGCAAGCCCCTCCACCCGTCGCGCCGGGGCAAGCACCGCCGCAGCGGCACACCCACAGGCAAGCCCGGCGGCGGCAGGCGCAAGGGCAGGGTCTGACGCGGCCAGAGCCGCACCCGTCACCCCGCTGAAAGCCAATGCCTCCAGCGGCAGGCCCTTGCAGCAGAGGGCCAGCTCTGCCGCCGCACAGGCCATCACCCCGGGCAGGAAAAAGCCAAAGCTCATCCCGCCCAGTGCGGCGGCCACAGCGGCAGACAAGATCAGGCTGCCCATGCCCGGCTTTTCGGGTTGGAAGCGCCGCAGGCCGTATCCCGCCGCCGCTGCCAGCAGGGCGTCGCCGCCGCAGAACAGGATGGTCTGAACGCCGTTTTCCTCCCCCGCCGCGAAGCAGACTGCGCTTCCCACCAGTGTGCCGCAGCCCACTGCCGCCGCCGGGACGAATCGGCTGGGCCAGAGCCATCGTGCCGCTACCGCCGCACCCAGTGCGCAGAGCAGGCAGACGCTCTCCACGGTCAGCGTGCCGAAGCTCCGGGCCAGCACCCCCAGTGCGGCCCCGGCAGCCCCCACAGCGAAGCAGTCCTCCGCAAAGCCCAGCGTCAGCCCCAGCCCGAAAGGCATCAGCGCACCGTACAGCACGGCCCAGCCTCCGGCCAGCCCCAGCAGGAACGCGCTCCCCTGCCGCAGGGCGGGCCGCACTGCCGCCCGCGCCCGGAGCGCACCGTTCACCCGCTTTTTCCCGTCCGTGAGCTGTATCGTCCGAAAAGACACCTGCATGAAAAAATCCCCGCTTTCCGGCGGGGATCTTTTGCAATATCACGCTGTGCTGTTCTGTTTCCCGCGCCTTCTGCGTATACTGTAGCGCAGGGCGCGCGCAGTTTTTGGCGGGGTGATGGGATGGGATAAAATCTCAGCAGAAGTAGTGCGCTTCGCCAAAAAGCGGCTCAGCCATTCAGCTTCTCGATAGCGGCCTTCACCCGCTCGAGGGTCGTTTCGCGGCCCATCATGCAGGCGAGGTCGGTGCCGCCGCCGGGGGTGCGCTGCTTGCCGGAGAGGGCGATGCCCAGCGGGTAGAGCAGCCAGCCATTCTTCTTGCCCAGCTCCTCGGCCTTGGCCTTGCAGGCGTCGAAGACGGTGTCACGGTCATTGAAGTCCAGTGCCTCGTCGCTCAGCACGGGCAGCAGGGCTTCCAGCGCCTCCTTTGCGGACTCAGGGGTGGTCTTCTGCTTCTTGTTGGCGTAGAGGCTCACGTCATACTCGGGCATGGCGTCGAAGAAGTCCAGCTGCTCGGGGATCTCGCCCAGGACCTCGCAGCGGGGCTGCAGGTTTGCACAGAGCAGCTTCTTGTTGATGGGGGTATGGACGGCGCTGTCGATCCAGGGCTCGGCCTTGGCGAGGAACTCCTCGGGGGACAGGCGGCGGATATACTCGGCGTTGATGGCCCGCAGCTTGAGGGGGTCGAAGATGGCGGGAGACTTGGAGATGCCGTCCGGCGTCCAGATCTTGACCAGATCAGCCAGCGAGAAGATCTCCTGCTCGGCGTACTCGCCCTTGGGGCTCCAGCCCAGCAGGCAGATGTAGTTCAGGATAGCCTCGGTCAGGTAGCCCTTTGCAACGAGATCCTGATAGCTGGCGTCGCCGTTGCGCTTGGACAGCTTGTTCTGAGCGTCCTTCATGACCGGCGGGCAGTGGATGTAGTTGGGGATGTTCCAGCCGAAAGCCTGGTACAGCAGGTTATACTTCGGGGTGGAGGACAGATACTCGCTGCCGCGGATGACGTGGGTGATGCCCATGAGGTGGTCGTCCACGACATTTGCGAAGTTGTAGGTGGGCATACCGTCGGTCTTGATGAGGATCTGGTCGTCCATCTCGCTGTTGTTGACCTCGATGTGGCCGTAGACCATATCGTCGAAGCCGGTCACGCCCTCGCGGGGGATCTTCTGGCGGATGACGTAAGGCTCACCGGCGGCGAGGCGCTTTTCCACCTCTTCCTTGGGCAGGTCGCGGCAGCAGCCATCGTAGTGGGTCATCTCACCGTGGGCGCGCTGCTCGGCGTGGAGGGCTTCCAGACGCTCCTCGGTGCAGAAGCAGTAATAGGCCTTGCCCTCAGCCACCAGCTGCTCGGCATACTGCTTGAACATGCCCATGCGCTCGCTCTGGACGTAGGGGCCGACGGGGCCGCCGATGTCCGGGCCTTCGTCCCACAGCAGACCGGTCTCCCGCAGGGTGTTGTAGATGACATCCACAGCGCCCTCCACGTAGCGGCCCTGGTCGGTGTCCTCGATGCGGAGGATGAAGGTGCCGTCATCGTGCTTGGCCATCAGGTAGGTGTACAGGGCCGTGCGCAGGTTGCCAACGTGCATATAACCCGTAGGCGAGGGAGCAAAACGGGTGCGGATATTATTGTTCGGCATAATGATTTCTCCTTTTATCGCAATTCTCAAAAATAGTGCCTATCAAAATAGCATATTTGCGATATGCAGTTTGCGGATGTTGCTTGTGCATTAAAAACGCAAACTGCTATAATCTATCATAGGCAAATGAATTGCAAATATCTCTGCCTAAGTTTACCCTCTCCGGCCCTGTTTGTCAACGGAGACAGCAAAGAGGAGCAGTCTTGGCCGCCACTCTTTGCTTCTTTGAGAAGTTTTTGTCGAATCTGCCCGTTTAGATTGACGAATGGCTCAACTTTTTGTATACTGAACAGGCACGAAGTTGACAGAATTTTCCTGTTTTTCCTGCACAGGAACATTTTTTGCGTTGTGTCGGTGTAAACGACGCTCATTCTGCCATCTTTCCGGACACACTGAAAAGGAGAAATGAATATGAAAACAACTGGCATCGTTCGGGGCATCGATTCTCTGGGCCGCATTGTCCTCCCCAAGGAGCTGCGCACCAATATGCACATCGACAAGGACTCGAAGCTCGAGATCTTCGTGGAGGGCGATCAGATCATCCTCAAAAAGCACCGTCCCGCCGG
>QWCE01007837.1_pt1 | contig 20335 bp, 23 predicted proteins | sample 1972531 | NCBI WGS metagenome assembly QWCE01 (sample SAMN09866716, study PRJNA288562) | Human gut metagenome isolate term4_stool, whole genome shotgun sequencing... | reverse complement strand
GTATAATATCAGCAGATGAATTAAGATATTCAGGATCAGCAATTAATGCAAATGGAAATACATTTATAAATAATGGATGGACATGGACAATGACAATGGCAAGTAGTACTAGAATGTATTACATACGTGATGCTGGAGTATGGAATGATGCTGATGGTGCAATAATAAGTAAATATAGAAACTATAGATATATTATTAATTTAAATTCTGATGTTACAGTTACCGGTGGAGATGGAACATCATCTAATCCATTTGTTGTAGCTAGTAATTCATTAACTAGTGTATCAAATACTGCAGATTATAAAGTGACTCAGTATTTTAGCGCTATTCCAAATTCTGGATATGAGTATGAATCATTAAGTTGTACTAATAGCCAATCTGCATCTTATGATAAAGCAACTGGTAAATTAATGATTACTCCTACTAAAGATACAACTTGTACAGTTAAATTTAAGAAAAAAACAATTTCTAACACAATATTGGCTAGTAACACAATTATTACCTCTACACCAGATTTTTCTAAAGGAGAACCACCTGCTAGTGGAACAAATACTGGAAGTGGGTTGTATAAAACGGAAGATGATGATGGAATTAGTTACTATTTTAGAGGTGCTATAGATAATAATTATGTATCATTTGCTAATATTTTATGGCGTATAGTAAGAATTAACGGAGATGGAACTATTAGATTAATATTGCCTAAATCAATAGTTTATGATGGCTTTGTAGATTTTGAATTTAATTCATCTGCATTAGATGCAAAATATGTAGGATATACATATGATAATGCAAGTGCTTGTACTAAAAGTAGTCCATGTATATCTTCATTTAATAGTAGTAGTTCCACTTTTTCTAATAATAAAACTGTAACTAATAGTTCAATAAAATCAACATTAGAAAATTGGTACAAAGAGAAGCTAGCTAGTTATGATTCTAAAATAGCTTTAAGTAGTTTTTGCAATGACACATCTTATACTTTAGATGGGTCGTACTATTATTATGGAGCACAAACTAGAACTGGCGGTTTCAGTCCGAGTTTAAAATGCCCTGATACATCTCAAACATATGGTGGAAATTATAAATTAAAAATAGGGTTATTAACTACAGATGAATCAAATTTTGCAGGTTTAGGATTAAGTACATCTTCATCAAATGCTGCTCAAAGTACAAATTATATTTATTCATCGGTACCATCTACTGGGTGGTATAGTATGTCTCCTAAATATTGGAGATATAAAAAATCTTATGTATTTTTAAATCGCGATGGATCATATAACGGTATTGATTATGCTACAAATTATGAAAGAGGAGTCTTCCCAGTTATCAACTTAAATTCAAATGTTGATATAACAGGTGGGGATGGAACTAGTAGTAATCCTTATACAATCGGATAATAGTTACTTTACAAAAAGTGTAAATTTTCAAATAAAACTTGATTTGCACTTTTTATTATGTTATTCTATCTGTAGAGTAAAAGGTGGTGTCCATTATGGATATTTTAAACAAAATATATAATAGTGAATATTTTGTTATTGGTTTGTTTGTAGTTATTGGAATACTAGCTGTTATATTTTTAGTACTAGTTTTTTCTGGTAAAAAGAGCAAAAAGAAAGAAAAAGTAAATGAAATTAAAGAAGATAGTAATAAATTAGAAGAAAATTTAGCAACTATTGATAATACAAATAATTTGGTTGCTTCAACTAATAATTTAAATGTAAATGATAGTATAGCTCAACCTATAGAAACATTAAATATTGATAATTCTATTAATAATGATGCTTCAATGAATAATGATGAGATTCAAGATTTAGGTAAAATGACTTTTGAACCTATTAATGATCCTATTACTGAACCTGAGGTTAAGCCAATAGAGCCAGTTGTAGAAACTCCAGAAGTTATTGAAGAACAACCTAAGGAAGAAGAAAATTTATTTAATACAAGTATTTTTCATGAAATGCCAGCTGAATTAGCTAATATTTCAATTGATCCTATTATACCTAATGTTGATGAACCAAAAAAAGAAATAGCTAAGGAAGAGAACAATTCTGCTAGTTTATTTGAACCGTTACCTAATATGGATGCAGTGGAAATACCAAAGATTAATGAAAATAATGAAAAAAGACATAGTGAGCCTTCTTTTGACTTACCATCTTTTGAAGTACCTACTATAAAAGAAGATTTACCTAGCGTAAAAGAAGTGCCAAAAGTTGACATTAAACCTATAGAAACTCATGAAAGAGTTTCTATGCCTAATCAATTTAGTTCAGTATATGTTAATAAAGAAAAACCAAAAGTTAAGGAACCTAAACCAGTAATTAATGAAAATAAAGTTCCTCCCTATGACCCAACATTATTTGAAAGAAAATTTGAACATAATTTTGATCAGCCAACAATGCCAGAAGTGAAAAAAGTAGAACCTGTTGTAGCTAATAATATGAATGAAGTAAAAATGCCTGAGGTAAATTCAATTCCACCGTTGGAACCAATGAATAGCAATGTAAATGTTCAAGACTTTGAACTACCTCAAATAAATCCAAATAATACTTTTGATTTTGAACTTCCTAGTTTAGCAAAAACAAAAACAGAAGAAGTTTCAAATAATAATAATGTATCTAATATAGAAAATAACAATAATAGTTTTCCTAATTTTACTTCTGAAACTTATGATATAAAGTAAATTAGATTGTAAAGATTCTTGTAGAGAATCTTTTTTCTATGGTATAATTTTAGAAGGTGAATATAATATGGCAAAATATGATGAAAGTTCAATAAAAATTTTAGAAGGCTTAGAAGCAGTTAGAAAAAGACCTGGTATGTATATTGGATCTACTGATAAGAGAGGTTTACATCATTTAGTCTGGGAAATTGTAGATAATGCTATTGATGAAGTAATAAATGGTTATGGTAATTATATTAAAATTATTTTACATAAAGATGATACTATTACTGTTTGTGATTCTGGTAGAGGTGTTCCTATAGGAATGCATGCTAGTGGTAAAAGTACTCCTGAAGTTATTTATACGGTTTTACATGCTGGTGGTAAATTTAGTGAAGCTGGTTATAAAGTTAGTGGAGGATTACATGGTGTAGGTGCTAGTGTAGTTAATGCTTTATCTGATATGATGGACGTTACAATTTATCGTGATGGTATTATATCAAATATTAGATTTACTAATGGTGGCCAAGTAGAAAGTCCTTTAAAGAAAATTGGAGAAACAAAAAAGACTGGAACTATGGTAACTTTTAAACCTAATTTTGAAATATTTAAAAACTGTCATTTTTCTTTTTCAACTATTTGTGAAAGAATGCAAGAAAGTGCTTTTTTATTAAGCGGATTAACAATAGAAGTTATTGATGAAGTAAACGAAAAAGATGTAAAATATCACTATGAAAATGGTTTGAATTCATTTGTTGAATATATGAATGAAGATAAAAATGAATTACATAAAGTTATTAGCTTTAAAGGGAAAAAATCAGATATTGAAGTAGAAGTTGCTTTACAATATACTGATTCCTATAATGAAAATTTAATGTCATTTGTAAATAATGTTAAGACTAGTGATGGTGGTACACATGAAGTTGGCTTTAAAACAGGTATTACTAAAGCATTTAATGATTATGCTAAAGGAAACAATTTAATCAAAGGTAAAGATGGTAATTTTGATGGTAGTGACGTTAGAGAAGGTTTAACTGCTGTTATTAATTTAAAAGTACCAGAAAATAAATTACAATTTGAAGGCCAAACTAAAGGAAAATTAGGAACTCCTGAAGCAAGAAATGCTGTGGAAACTGTAGTATATGATAATTTAAAATTTTTCTTAGAAGAGAATAAAGAAATTGCTTTAAAAATAATTGATAAAGCAGCAAAGAGTAAGATAGCCAGAGAAGCGGCTAGAAAAGCTAGAGAAGAAGCAAGAAATGGTAAAGGTAAAAATAAATTAGAAAAAAACTTATCTGGAAAACTAACTCCGGCACAAAGCAAAAATCCTAAGAAAAATGAATTATTTTTAGTCGAAGGTGATAGTGCTGGTGGTTCTGCAAAACAAGCAAGAGATAAGAAGTTTCAAGCTGTGTTACCACTTCGTGGAAAAATTATAAATACAGAGAAAGCTAGTTTAGAAGATATTTTAAAAAATGAAGAAATAAATACTATGATTCATACTATTGGTGCTGGTTATGGAAATAATTTTGATGCTGATGAATCAAATTATGATAAAGTTATTATCATGTGTGATGCTGATGTTGATGGATTTCATATTCAAACTTTACTTTTAACATTTTTCTTTCGTTTTATGAGAGGACTTATTGAAAAAGGAAAATTATATATAGCTAATCCGCCTTTATTTAATGTCGTTACTAAAGATAAAAAATATAATTATTTTTGGAGTGAAGAGGATGTTAAAGAATTTACTAAAGATAAAAATGGATATCGTATTTCTAGATTTAAAGGTTTAGGTGAAATGAATGCTGATCAATTAGAAAGTACTACAATGGATCCTAATACTAGATCTTTAATAAGAGTTAATATTACAGATGCTGCTTTAGCTGAAAAGAGAGTAAAAGTATTAATGGGAGATCAAGTTGAACCTAGAAAAGAATGGATTAATGAAAATGTAGTATTTACAATGGAAGATGATTTAATTATTTAAAGAAAGAAAAGGGTTTAAATGAAACAAAATCAAAAAAGATTTAAAGAAATTTTGAATATTTTAAAAGAGGAAGATTTTATTCATGGTATTTCACCAGATAAGCTAAGCAATGCTCTTACAAAGTTGGGGCCAACATTTATAAAAATAGGCCAAATTTTATCTTTAAGAGTAGACTTGCTTCCTCAAGAGTATATAGAAAAATTATCAAAATTGCGAAGTAATGTAGCACCATTAACTTATGATCAAATAAATGATATTTTAAAAAATGAATATGATGATATTGATAAAGTTTTTAAAATAATAGATGAGAAGCCTTTAGGGAGTGCATCTATTGCTCAAGTTCATAAAGCTAAGTTAGTTAATGGAAATAATGTTGTTATAAAGATAAAAAGACCAAACGTCAGTGAAATTATGATTGAGGATATATCTTTATTAAGAAAAGCAATAAATACATTACAACTTAATAAATTTATAAAAATTATTGATTTAAATGAAGTTTTAAATCAAATAGAAAAAACTACAAAAGAAGAGACTGACTTTAAAAATGAAATAAATAATTTAAAGAACTTTTATTTAAATAATATTAATATTGAAAATATATCTTGTCCTAAAGTATATGAAGATATTTGTACAGATAATTGTATAGTTATGGAAGATGTTGTAGGATTAAAAATAAATGATATAAAATGGTTAAAAAATGCTGATTATGATCTAAGTTTAATTGCTAATACTTTATGTCAAAATTATATGAAACAAGCGTTAGATGATGGCTTTTTCCATGCTGATCCTCATTCTGATAATATTTTAATTTCAAATGATAAAATTGTTTTTATTGATTTAGGAATGATGGGGACTCTTAATAATCATAATAAAATTTTATTAAATAATTGTATTAAAGCTATAATTATGGATAATTATCGTTCTGTTAGTGATTGTTTAATAAATATGTGTAAGTCAAATAATGATGTAAATTATAACAAGCTTACTAAAGACATAACCAATATTTTAGAAGAATATAAAAATGCTTCATTAGAAAATATTAAACTTATTGATTTTGTTAATGCAATGTTTAAAATGTTAAATGATAATGGTTTAGAATTAGATAATGATATTACAATGCTAATTAGAGGTATACTAGTAATAGAAGGCGTGATTAAATATAATTGATAAGTTTGAAGATGGTACTAAAAAAGTTATAGAAAGTACTGATAGCTTAATAACTTTACCTAAGGAAATAAATAATTTGGTTAATGATTTAAATAATGGAAGAGTAAAATTTAAATTTGAGATGGCTAGCTCTACAAAACAAGTTGATAAATTAGAATCATTAATTCATGAATTAGTGTTAGGGTTTATAGATGGATGTTTGATAATTGCAGCGAGTTTAATCAATGATAAGCCTTTAAAATTAACTTTTATGTTATTTATAATTATTCTTTCATCTATACTAATTGTTAAGATAATTATTGATCATAATCATCATGGTTATTAAGATATAGTTTTAAGTACTACTTGCTAAAAGTTGTACTTTTTTTATATAATAAAAAAGGTGATATTAATGGGACTATTTGATAAATTAAAAAATATTGTTAGTAAAAAAGAAAAAAATCAAACTAAAGAAGTTGAAGTTTATGAAAAAGGATTAGAAAAAACTAGAAAAGAATTTGTATCTAATTTAAATGTATTAGGAATTAAATATACTAAAGTTAGTGAAGAATATTTTGAAGAGCTAGAAAATTTACTAATAATGGCAGACATTGGAGTTAAAACAGTTTTTGAATTTTTAGATAGATTAAGAAAAAGAGTAAAAGAAGAAAAAATTACTGATACTAAGTATTTAAATGAAGTTATTATTGATGAATTATTTATTATTTATGTTGAAGGTGAATCTTTAAGTGATAAGATTAATATGGCTTCATCAGGTCCAACTGTATTACTATTTGTGGGAGTAAATGGTGTTGGTAAAACAACTACAATTGGTAAAATAGCTAATAGATATAAAAATAGTGGTAAGAAAGTTATGTTAATTGCTGGTGATACTTTTAGAGCAGGAGCTGTAAATCAATTAAAAGAGTGGGCAGATAGGACAAATTCTTTATTTTATGGTAAAGATAATACAGACCCAGCAGGAGTTATATATGATGGTCTAGTTAAAGCAAAAGAAGAAAATGTTGATATAGTTTTAATTGATACTGCTGGTAGATTACAAAATAAAGTTAATTTAATGAAAGAATTAGAGAAAATTAATAAGGTAATTAAAACTCATATTCCCAATGCTCCTCATGAAACTTTATTAGTTATTGATGCAACAACAGGTCAAAATGGAATATCTCAAGCTAAATCTTTTAAAGAAATAACAGATATTACAGGTATTGTACTAACAAAATTGGATGGTACTGCTAAAGGTGGAATTGTCCTTGCAATAAAAGAAGAAGTAAACATTCCTGTTAAATTTATTGGCCTTGGTGAAAAAGAGGATGATTTGCAAACATTTGATATAGAAAATTATATTTATGGTTTGTTTAAAGATATAATGTAGGAAAATAAATATGGATAGAATATATTTAAATGAATTATTTGATTATTATAATGTTTTACTTACAAAAAAAGAACAGGATATATTTATAGATCACTATGAAGATGACTTGAGTTTACAAGAAATTGCAGATAATTTGAATATAAGTAAATCTGCGGTAGGAAAAACATTAAAAATAGTAGAGAAAAAATTAATAGAATATGAACAAAAATTAGAATTAAATAAAAAAAATACTGAAATAAATAGAATATTAAAAGGAAATGTTTCTCAAAAAATTTTAGATAGTATAAATGAATTAATTTAATTACAAAATAAATATAGAAAGAATGATAATATGAAATTTTGTGAACTTAGCGATCAAGAGTTTGAAAAATTTGCTTTAAATCATGAACAAAGTAATTTTTTTCAATCTTTATATATGAAAGAATTATTAATAAAAGAAAATAGAGAAGTATATTTACTTGGATTAAAAGATGATAAAGATAATGTTATTGCAGCAACTTTACTTGCTAGTAGTAACTCTTTTATGGGTAAAAAAACATACGAAGCTTTAAAGGGATTTTTAATTGATTATAGTAATGAAGAATTAGTATTAACTTTTACTAATTATATTAAAAAGTTTATAAATGAACATAACGGGTTTAGATTAACTATAGATCCATACATTGTATTTAAACAAAGAGATACTGATGCTAATATAATAAAAGATGGAGTAGATAATAGTTTTGTTAAAGATTATTTATTAAAAAATGGTTTTAAAAAAATGAAAAATTCAGCTCAAGTTAAATGGACTTATGTTTTAGATATTGATGGTAAATCTAGTGAAGAATTATTAAAATTGTGTCGTTCTAATACGAGAAATTATATAAATAGAACTATGAATAAATATAAGTTAGTAATGGAAGAGTTACCTTATGAAAAACTAGATGTATTTAAAAAAATTACTCAAGACACTTGTGATAGAAGAGGGTTTAATGATCGTAGTTTAGAATATTACCAAAATATGTATAAAATATTTAAGGATAAATTAAAAGTATTAGTTACTAAATTAGATTGTAATTTATATATAAAAACTTTAGAAGATGAGAAGAATGGCTATTTAGATAAAATTAAAAATTTAAGTGATAGTGCCAGTAATAAAAAGAAAAAAGAAATAATGAAAAAGGACATAACATCTATTGATAAAAAAATAGAAGAAGTTAATTTACTAAAACAAGAACATGGAGAGTATATAATTTTATCTGGAGCTATGTTTGTATTATATGGTAATGAAATTGTTTATTTATTTAGTGGTAGTTATGATGAATATATGAAGTATTGTGGTCAATATCGATTACAATGGGAAATGATAAAATATGCTGCTGATAATAACTATAAAAGATATAATTTTTACGGTATAAAAGATGTATTTGATAAAAATGGTAAAGATTATGGTGTTTATGAATTTAAAAAGGGATTTAATGGTTATGTTGAAGAACTATTTGGAGCATATGAAACTGGTACTAATTTAACATATAGAATTTACAGTCTTTTAAAATCTATTAAAAATATCGGTAAGTAATGTAAAATATAAATTATTTTGTTGAAAAAAATAGAAAAAAAACATATAATATTATTGTTAAAAGCAATGACGGATCTTGGAAAATCTATCAGCTATATATGAAAAGTGATTCTCAAAATAATGGGGATAAGTAGGGTGGAACCGCGTAAGTAATTGCGTCCCTATATTATTCTTTTTTTGAGATTTTTTAATGGAAAGAGGGATTTTATGAATGTATTTATAGCATCATCAGCAAGTAAAACTATAGATGAAAAGTATTTAGATATTGCTAAAGAAACTTCAGAATATTTAGCTAGTAAAGGTTTAGACTTAGTATTTGGTGGAGCTAGTTTTTCTATGATGGGAGAATGCTTTAAAAAGTTTATAGAACATGATAGAAATGTAGAAGCATTTACTGTTGAAATGTATAAGAATGATTTAGAGGCTTTAAAGGGAGCAAATTGTCATTTAGTAGATGATACTTTGGTTAGATTTAAAGAAATGTATGATTTATCTGATATTATATTAATACTTCCTGGTGGTATTGGTACATTAGCAGAATTAGCTTCAGCTTTAGAAGAATATAGAAGTAATAAAGAACACAAATTAATTCTGATATATAATAAAGATGGTTTTTATTCTAAAATTTTTGAATGGATGAATCAAAATATTAATGAAGGTTTTTTAAGTCAAACTTTAAATAATGATTTTAAAGTAGTTGAAGATTTAGATAGTTTAAAAATGTATGTAGAAGAATTTATGGAGGATTAGAATGAAATTAAAAATGGAAGATTTAGTTAATTATACTAAGCAATATGGTTTTATTTTTCAAGGTAGTGAGATATATGGCGGTTTAGCTAACTCTTGGGATTATGGACCTTTAGGAAAAGAGTTAAAGGAAAATGTTAAAAGAGCTTGGTGGAAAAAGTTTATTCAAGAAAATCCTTACAATTATGGGGTAGATGCAGCAATTATTATGAATCCTCAAACTTGGGTTGCTTCAGGTCATGTTGCTTCATTTGCTGATCCTTTAATTGATTGTAAAAAATGTAAATCACGTCATCGTGCAGATAAATTAGTAGAAGAATTTACTAATGGAAAAGAAACTGGTGATGGATGGGAAAATGAAAGATTAGAAAATTTTATAAAAGATAATCATATTACATGTCCTAAATGTGGTGCATGTGATTTTACACCTATTAGAAAATTTAATTTATTATTTGAAACTCATATGGGAGTAACAGAAGATACTAAAAATAAAGTTTATTTAAGAGGAGAAACTGCTCAAGGTATATTTACTAATTTTTTAAATGTTCAAAGAAGTATGAGATGTAAATTACCTTTTGGAATAGGTCAAATTGGAAAAAGTTTTAGAAATGAAATAACTCCAGGTAACTTTATATTTAGAACTAGAGAATTTGAACAAATGGAATTAGAATTTTTTTGTAAACCAGATACTGATTTAGAATGGTTTGGATATTATAAAAATTATTGTTTGGACTTCTTAAAAGATTTAGGTATTAAGAAAGAAAATTTAAGATATAGAGATCATGCTAAAGAAGAATTAAGTTTTTATAGTAAAGCTACAACAGATATTGAATATTTATTCCCTATGGGTTGGGGAGAATTATGGGGGATTGCTGATCGTACCGATTATGATTTAACAACTCATATGAATCATTCTAAAACAGATTTAAGATATATTGATTCTGAAACTAATGAAAGATATATACCATATGTTATAGAACCTTCTGTTGGCTTAGATAGATTGATACTAGCTTTATTAACAGATGCATATACAAAAGAAGAACTTGATAATAATGACGAAAGAGAAGTTTTAAAAATTCATCCTTATCTTGCTCCATATAAAGTAACTATCTTACCTTTAGTAAAAAAATATCATAGTGATAAAGCTATGGAGTTATATGCTAGTTTATGTAAAGATTTTAATGTATCTTATGATGAATCAGGTAGTATTGGTAAAAGATATCGTCGAAGCGATGCTATTGGTACACCATTTGCTATAACTATAGATGATGATACTTTAGAATATAATACTGTTACAGTAAGAGATAGAGATACTATGCAACAGGAAAAAATAAATATAAAAGATTTAAAAAATTATATAAATAGTCGAATTAATTTTTAGTTTAAAATAAATAAACTGCTCAAGATAAAAATCTTGAGTTTTTTTGACAAAAAATTTAAAGTTATATTGCTATATTAATTATGGTGAATGTTATGAAAAAAATATTAATTACTATATTTATTTCTTTAATTGTTGGGTCATCATTTGCTTTTATCATCTATAAAAATATAAATAAAGAAGTTTCTATAGCTGTTTCTAGTGATAATGTTATTACATATTTTCAAGTAGGTGTTTTTAAGAATGAAACTAATGCTAATAATTATATGCAAAAGTATAATAGTTCAATAATTATTAAAGATAAAGAGTATTATAGAGTAATTATTGCTATTGCTAAGAATGAGTCTTCAATTATTAAATTAAAAGATTATTTTGATGAACAAAAAATAGAATATTTTTTAAAAAAAGAAACTTTAAATGATAAAAAGTTCTTAAATAAATTACAGGAATATGAAGAATTATTGAATTCTTCAAAAAAAGAAACTTATAGTACTATTATTAAAAATATTTTAAAAACATATGAAGGTAATTTTAATAAATGAGTATGATGTTAAAAGATATTCCTGATTTTTTAAAACCTAGAGAAAGATTAAAAAGTTTTGGGGTTAGTTTTTTAAGCAATGAAGAATTAATAGCAATATTATTAAGAACTGGTACTAAAAGTACATCTGTTAAAGAACTATCTTTAGAAGTTTTAAAAACTATTGAGAAAATAAGTGATTTAAATAATGTTTCTTTAAATCAATTCATGAGTATTTCTGGTATAGGTGAAGCAAAAGCGATGAGTATTATTGCGGCTTTGGAATTAGGGAAAAGAGTATATTTATTTAATGATAAAGATAAAATAATAAAGATTAATAATAGTTATACTGTATATAATTTATATAAATATCTTAGAATGGAAGAGCAGGAAAATTTAATTGCTTTATTTTTGGATAATAAAAATTGCTTAATTAAAAGTACAAAAGTATTTAAAGGAACAGTAAATTCTTCGATAGCTCATCCAAGAGATATTTTTAAACTAGCTATTAGAAATAATGCTTCTAGTATTATAATTGTTCATAATCATCCTAGTGGAGATGCCACACCTAGTAAAGAAGATATAACTTTTACTAATAATATTTTTACTTCAGGTAAGATTATAGGTATTCCAGTTATAGAACATGTAATTGTTTAATTTTGACTATTTGTTAATTTTTTTAGGCAAGTTAAATAGCAAGGAGATTATAGTAGATAGTGTTAAAATAAATACACTTACAATGGAAAATAGACAATTAAAACAGGAGTTAAATGATACTTTAGAATTAAATGAATTAGATAAATATACTGATTATGATTTAGTAAAAAGTAATATTTTAGTAAGGGATCCTTATAATTTTACAAAACAAATAACTATTAGATATGGTAAGGATAAAAAATTAAAAGAAGGTATGGCTGTTGTAAGTAATAATGGTTTATTAGGAATAATAAGTAAAGTAAATAAAAAAAGTAGTATAGTTAAATTATTAACTAATAGCGATATAAATGTTTCGATAAAAATAGATGATAATTATGGAATGTTAAAAAAATATGATTTTAGTAATAATGTTATTGTAGGGGGAAATTTTAATAATTATGAGATTATAATGAAAAATGATGAGGTATATACTTCGGGTTTAGGATTAATTCCTGAAGGCATTTATATTGGCAGTGTTGTTAGTACTAAAAATAATAATGTTGAGCAAAGTATAATGATTAAATCAAATAATAATTTTAATAATATTAAATATGTTGGAATTATAAGAGGATTGAAGAACTTATGATTTTAATTAATTTATTATTAGATATAATTTTAACTAATCATATTATTTTGCATTCGTATTTTTATATAAGTAACATTTTTAAGGTTAGATATCGTTACTTTATTATTATACCTCTTACTAGTATTTTAGTTGATTTATTTATAACTCATACGTATGGTTATAATGTGATTTTGTTGACGTTTTTGTATTTTATTGAAAAAAAATTCTTTTTAAAGAAAGATAACTTTTTAACATGTTTACTTCTAAATATTTTTAATTATTTTATTTATAGTTTTGGTTTATATTTATATTTTAATATAAAGAGTATTGATATTATTTTCTTTTTGAAAAATTGTTCCTTGAGTATAGTTATTTATGTAATATATTGTCTTATTAGTTATAAACTTTATAAAAATTCATAATATTTATAAGGTGATAACATGAATAATAAGAATAATCCAAGTAAAAGAACTAAATATATAAATGGCCTTTTTTCTAGAGTTTTAATAAGTATAGTGCTTTTATTAGGAAGTGTTATTTTTGTTAAATATAATAATAAAAACTTATTGTTGTATAAAGAATATGTTTTTGAAAAATCGTTTAAGTTTGCTAAATTTAATGAACTTTATAATAAATATTTAGGTTCTATATTACCATTTGATAAAGTAAATGATAAAAGTAATACTGTTTTTAATGAGTCATTTAAGTATAGTGAAAAGTGTAAAAACTTAGATGGTACTAAGTTTAAAGTAGATAATAATTATTTAATGCCTTCTTTACATAGTGGAATAGTTGTATTTATTGGTGAAAAAGAAAATTATGGGAATACAGTTATTATTCAAGGAACAAATGGAGTAGATATTTGGTATATTAATGTAAATACATCTTTAAAATTATATGATTATGTTAAGAAAAATGAATTAGTAGGAGAGGTAAAGGGCGACTCTGTTACTTTAGTATTCCAAAAAGATAATAAATATATAGATTATAGTGATTATGAAAAAGAAAATAAGGATTAATTCTTTAACTTACTTTTTTTGCTTTTCAGCATGTATAACAGGAATGTTTAAAGAGTTTTTAATATTATTTAGTATAATTATATTACATGAGTTAGGACATGTTATAGCTATTAAATATTTTAATTACAAAATAGATTATATAGAGATATTACCAGTTGGAGGAATTACAAAGATAAATAAAGATATCAATTCTTCTATTAATCATGAAATAATTATCAGTTTAGCAGGAATAACTATGCAATTAGCTTTGTTTATTTTAGTTAGTTTTTTTTATCAGAGAAATTTTTTATCTATGGATTTTTATTTTTTATTTAATAAATATAATTTTTCAATAATGCTTTTTAATTTGATTCCAATAATTCCTTTAGATGGTAGTATTTTTTTTAAATCATTATTAGAAAAAGTATTTTCTTTTAGACTAGCTAATTTTATTAGTATAATTTTTTCTATAATTAATTTAGGATTTTTTGTTTATTTTAATTATATTTTAGAACTAAATAATTATGTTATTTGTTTATTTTTATTATATAAAGTAATCAATTATTTAAAAGATTTTAAATATATTTATAATAGATTTTTATTAGAAAGATATTTAAAGGATTATAATTTTTCTAAAATTAAGGTTATTGATAAGGTAAAAAGGATGTCTAAAGAGAAGAAACACTATATTTTAAAAGATAATAGAATAGTTAAAGAACATGAATTTTTAAGAAACTATTTTAATAAGTGATTATTTGACATTATCTATATAATTTGGTACAATTATTTACGTTTGAAGAGCTTTCTTCAAAAAACCGCACTAAAAAGGTTTTAGAAAACATTATGTTACCTTAAGGGCGCGTCTTAAAATATTATAAGGAGGTATGTAGATGAAAGCTATATTTGTAACTGGTGGAAAACAATATCATGTTTCTGAAGGCGATGTTTTATATGTTGAAAAATTACCTAATGAAGCTGGTAGTGATGTTAAATTTTCAGAAGTTTTATACGTTGATGGTAAAGTAGGTACTCCATTTGTAAAAAATGCTAGTGTTACTTGTACTGTAGAAAAACATGGTAAACAAAAAAAGATTACAGTGTTTAAATACAGACCTAAAAAGAAATATCGTAATAAACAAGGTCATAGACAACCATATACTAAATTAGTTGTTAAAAAAATTGAAGCTTAATTTATGATTAAGATAGTAATTAACAATAATTTGATTAGAATTAGTGGACATGCTAATTATGATGATTATGGTAAGGATATAGTTTGTGCTAGTGTATCAAGTATTATTATTACTTCTATTAATGCAATTTATCGTTTTAATAAAGATGCGATAGAGTTTGTTGATAATAACGATGTTATGGAAATTACAAAATTAAGTGAAGATAGTAATGTTGAAAAATTATTAGATAATATGATTTATATGCTTGATGAATTAAGTAAAGACTATCCAAAAAATATAAAATTATATAGAAATGAGGGATAAGAAATGAATATTTCATTTTTAAAATTAAATATTCAACGTTTTGCCCATAAAAAAGGACAATCTTCTACTCAAAATGGTCGTGACTCTCGTGGACGTAGATTAGGTGCTAAAGCAGCAGATGGTCAAACAGTTAGTGCTGGATCTATTCTTTATCGTCAAAGAGGTACAAAGATTTATCCTGGTAAAAACGTTGGTATGGGAAAAGATCATACTCTATTTGCAACAATCACTGGTGTTGTTCGTTTTGAAAGATTAGGTAGAGATAAGAAAAAAGTTAGTGTTTACGAAGCGTAAGCACTTTTTTTAACCTTAGAAAGGAGAAATTATGAGTACACAACAGTTAATATTAAGAATAAGTGTTAGTTTTATCTTAGCTTTTTTAATTGGCTTTGAAAGACAATATCGCCGTCGTAGTGTAGGATTTAGAACATATGCTTTAGTATCAATTGGATCATTTTTATTTGTAACTTTTTCTGTTCAAACAAATTCAGGCGATTTTACTAGAATTGCTGCCCAAGTTGTTTCTGGAATGGGTTTTTTAGGCGCAGGAGTAATATTAAAGGATGGAAGTAATATTAAAGGACTTAATACAGCAGCAACTTTATGGTGTTGTGCTGCTATTGGTGTTTTATGTGCTACAGGTTTATTATTTGAAGCCACTATTGGTACTATTTTTATTTTATTTTCTAATATAATCTTACGATTTATTGGCAAAAAGATGGATGAATCATTGAAACATAAATCAGAAGAAACTTATACAATTAAAATATGCTGTTATAAAGATGAAAGAGATAACGTTAGATCTGTTTTAAGTCAAAATATTGTTTCTAATAATATGTTATTAAAAAATATTGAGACTCAAAGTATTGATGATAATAAATGTATTATTAGGGCCAAAATAGTAGTTTCTATTGCTCAAGATAGTTTAATCGATTATTTAATTAATCAGTTGAATTTAGAAGAGGGTATTTTATCTTTAGGATGGGATAAAGAAGATAATAAAAATAAAGATGATATTGATGAAGAAATATAATGTATAAATAATGTAAATATAGAATATATAGTATTTTATATTTTTTTTATTTGTTTTATAATAAGGGTGGAATACTAGGAGAAGGGAGGCTAGCTCTTATGTGGAAATGGCTTTGGAAATGGTGCTAATCCATTAAGAAATGAAAGATAATGAATTATTTATCTTTCTTTCTCCTAGTATTCTAATTTTATTTTGTGGTGATTATTATGAATAATAAGTTAACTAAAGGTATTTTAGTATTTGCTTTATATTTATTGATTCCAATGATAATAGGAATGTTTTTGCCTTCGCTTAATAATTCAAATTTATTAAGTGTTCTTGTAAGATTTATAATTGATGTAGGAGTAATTGCTTTATTTATCTATCTTTTTAAAGATGATTTTAAGGAATACAATAAAGGATTAGTAAAAAATCCTAAAAAAGTTATTGGAGTTGGTTTATTATTTGCACTATTTGCATTTATTGCTATGCCAATTTGTAATATTATTTTACATGTACTTAATGTTAGTGCAAGTGACACTAATAATGATACTATTAATACATTATATGGGGTTATTCCATTATACATGATGTTTCAAACATTAATTTACTCTCCAATTGTAGAGGGGATTACTTTTAGAAAAGTATTTAAGGATGCAATAAATAATAAATGGTTATTTATTATTATTAGTGGTTTTGTTTTTGGATTGTACCATATTATATATAATATGACTAGTTTAAGCCAAATTTTATTAATGTTACCATATTTTGTAGTTGGTATGTTATATGCAGGTGCTTATAGTAAAACTGATAACATTTACTCTGCATTTATAGCTACATTTGTCTATAATTTAGCTGTATTTGTTATAAATTTATTATAATAATTAGAGGAGGATCTTGTGAAAAAAAACTGGTTAATAGGAATATTATTAATTATTGTTTGTGTTCTAACGACTGTTATAGTAGTTATGTTTAAGAATAATTTTGAACAAGATTCTACTGAAGAAGAAACATTAGTTAATAATACAGGAACAAAAATTTTAAAAACAGAAGGAGATAGTTATATCTCCTATATTGTTGAGGATAATGAAAGAAATCTTACTTATACTTGGAGTTTCCCAAAAACAGAAAATTATAAGAATAATATAAAAGATGATTTATATATTGATTTAAATTTAAGATTAAGTATTGATGCAATTACTAATGATACTAATACTATTAATGAAAAAGTTAAACAAAATAAATTAATAGTTACATTTGATCATCATGGTGCTTTACCTGAAACTGCTACAGTACGTATAAACGTAAGTAATAAGTTTAAAGATGGAGAGAAGTTATATTTATATTACTATAATCCAGATAATAATCAAATAGAGTATATAGATAATGGCTTAAAAGTTAAAGATGGATATGTAGAGTTTTCTATTGATCATTGTAGTGACTATTTTTTGACAGCTGCAATCGTTCAGGAAGCTGTTGGTAATCCTAAAAATATAAATTATATAATAATTGGCTTATTAGTAGTTGTTTTATTATTAGTAGCAGTTACTTTAAAGCAAAGCAAAAAGTAATATTGCTATTAATTTAAATATATGGTATATATATTACTATAAGGGAAGGTAATTATGAAAGAAAAAAGTAGTAAGGGTTTATTAATTTGGTTGATTATCTTTATCATTATAAGTTTAGCAATGGGTGGTTATATAGCATATGATAAATTCCTTAATAAAAAGGAAAATGTTACATCAGTATCGTCTAAAGATGAGCAAAAATCATCTACTAAAGAAGAAGTTCAAGAAACATATCATAGCTTAGCCATTAAAGATAATAAATGTATAGATTCTGAATGTAATAGTGATTATTCTGTTGTTAATTATTTTGATTTAGGTTCAATAACTATTGAAGACAATATTGCTAAAATAAGATTGACAAAAGATAAAGTAAAAAATTATTTTGGTGATGATATTAATGTTGATTCTATCAAAGAAGATGAAACATATGATATAAAATTTGATCAAGCAATTCAGGAATCTTATGTAATGGATTTAGGTCAAGATGCATGGAGTGAATGTATTTTCTTTTTAATGGAAGATGGTACAGTTGAATATGCTCAATTATTTGCCACTTTAAAAAGTATAAGCAATAATACAGAAATTGTTCATAAAAAAGTTGATGGTGTTAAAGATATAGTTAGAATGGTCAGTATATCTGCTCAGCCAAAAGGAGCATTAGTTGGTGGTTATGGTACTGCTCTTGCTCAAAAAGCAAATGGCGATTATTATGATGTTTATAATAAAATTGCTGATAGTTTTGAATATTAAAAATCTAGAAAATATTATTTTCTAGATTTTTTTTAGGACATGAATATTTTGGCATGTATCTTCATAAGATATATCTAATATTTGAGAAATTTCCTCAATTGTAAAATTATTATCTAAATATTTACCACAATACATAAAATAAATTACTGCTAAATTAAATGAGTATTCTGATTCTATTTTAGAAAATTTTTCGTCATTTTCTATTAAATATATATAAGCATTCATCAAATCATTATTTTCAATAAGCATTTGTTTTTCAAAAAAATTCATTTTTTTATTAATACATAATAATTCTATTAAAGTTATAGGATTTTCTTGAAAAATATTGTTGGGACTTATCTCATTTAGTTTATTTCTTAAATATTTATATAATTTATAATTGGAAGAATGATCTAATTTAGGATTATTGATATAATCATTACCTAGAATTCTAATTAATCTTCTTTTAGCAGTTGCGTTTAAAGTATTTATTAAACATTTTATTAAATTTAAATCTAGATATTTATTAGTATCAATATCATAGAAGAATTGAGTTATGTTAGTCCTTGTTTCTTTTACATATTTTTCTTTATATAATTTTATAGCTTCATCATCTGGTAAATCAAAAAAATTGTCCTTTTCAAGTTTTTTAATTATAGGTGCTAATCTTGCTCTATTAACGACTCCTATATTTTCATTTTTTATGGTATATTTGTCAGATTCTAAATATTCCATTAAATCATTCTTTTGAGTTGTAGGTAAATTTTCTACAATATAATCTATAACAGGTTTACTCAATATTTTATTTTCTTTTGGAATACGAAAGTAATAACTAAGATTTCTTTTCATATTATACACCTTTTTCTGTAGTCCTGTATTATATCATAAATATTTGCAATTTCAAGTATTATTATAGATTTTACAAATTACTAATTATTTGATATAATTTATCTATCGTTTAACTTTATTTAAATTTATAGAAAAGAGATGTTTATGAGTAAAATAAAACTTTTTAGTCTGGGAGGACTTAATGAAGTAGGAAAAAATATATATTGTATTGATGTAGATAAGGACTTATTTATATCATTATAAGACACACTTTTATTAAACACAGATTTTAATAAAAAGTTATACATATCGCATAGTATCAGCATTTCACTATTAGATAAATTTATATTTACACTTTTTATAAAATCCTTAGGTATAGAATTTCTTAATTTATAAAGGAGTAAAGAGTCTATATGAGTTTCTATGCTTTTATGTAAGGAAGTATTAGATTTTAGTTTATATTGATTTTTTAAATTTAATTGTAAATAAAATATATAAGGATGCATAGATCTATCTAATATATAATGAGATAAAAATCCGCAAAAATATGATATAGAAATATCAGTAAATTTATCTTGATTAAATATACATTTTATATAGGGATTGTTTACAGAATAATTTATAATTTCTTCAAAAAATAAATTTATATTTTTATTATGTATTAGGTTACTGATGTTTGCTAGATTTTTAGAAAATATATTAGGAACATTATTGCAATATTCAAAAAAATTTGGACCACAACTTCCTAATAAATATATATTAATATTTTTAGATAATATATTTTTTAAATTATTATTATCTAATTTATCAAAACAATCTTTTGCGAAAATATAATGAGTTATACATCCAGGCATTTTATTACCTCCATTATTAAAAATATCTTATTTATAATGTGTATTTTTCTAATATACATACATGAAATAATAGGGTACCTTAATATAATTTACTAAGAGATGAAAATTTATCTAAGTAGGTGTTATATGAGGGTAGAAGTTATCGATATGGAGCAAACAAAAAATGAAGCTAAAAAGTATATATTAAAGAAAATACCT
>QWCE01002858.1_pt1 | contig 20351 bp, 26 predicted proteins | sample 1972531 | NCBI WGS metagenome assembly QWCE01 (sample SAMN09866716, study PRJNA288562) | Human gut metagenome isolate term4_stool, whole genome shotgun sequencing... | reverse complement strand
TAGTGTATAGTAAGTTTAATTTTGAGTTTTTTATTAGTCTGTAATAAGTTTATTTATGAGTTTATTTAAAGTTAAAATGTAGTTTGTTATTAGTTGTTTTCTGATATTATATACCTAATTTTTATTATAAAATACAGCATTGCGTTAAAAACTATATAGCATAATATAGCAAGTCCTATATGTAGTGGACTTGCATTTATTATTTTTTCTATTCCACTTTGTGATTTTAAAAAATAAAGTATAATATTAAGTCCTACTCCTACTATGTGTATTATTAAAAACACCAATAAAAACTGTTTTAATGGGCTATTAAATAGATCTGTTTTACTCTCTTTCATTATTTTTTTCCTTTAAAATTTGTATTGTTTTCTTTATAATCCCATTTTACTAGCTCAGGATATAGGTCTTTTATTTCAAAATCACAGCCCAATATTTTAAATTGAGCTGGATTGTGTCTTAAAAAAAATGTGAGAGGTACGCCTATTACTCCATAGTAATCAATTGGTATGTTTTTATAATTTGTTACTTCTATAATTTTGTAATTGTCGTATTCAGGATACTTATGCTCATTGTATCTATATTTTTTAGTTAGTTTTATCGGTTCTAAATGCTTAATACTCTTTAAATTTGTAAACCAACTTATATTAGAAAATCTCTTTTTAGTACCATTTGGTCGTGTAAAAATTTGTACTTGATTGTTTCCTAGCCAAATTTTACCTTGTTTATATAATTCAAATATCTTTTTATATGTTATTGAGTATGTTCCGCCTACAATTAAAAATTGCTTATTTTCTTCTATTGCTATTTCTATTATATCCCTAAAAAGTGAAAATGGTGGATTTGTGACTATAATATCTGCTTGTTTGATTAGTTCTTTTACTTCACTGCTTCTAAAATCCCCACGTCCTTGCAACTCTGTCTCTGTTGTTTTATTTTTAGTGACTTCTATTTTTGTTCCTTTTGCTTTTGGATCATTTAAATTAAAAGTTGTAGTTATTAACTTTTTCAATTCTAGTTTCTTAAAATTTGTATTGAAATAACGATAAAAGTTACTTCTATATCCATCATTGCAGGGGCATATTATAATTTTATTTTTAAAGTATTCACCGTAGTCTTCCATCTCTTTTCTTATTTCGTGATAACTTGTATAAAACTCGTCATCTACTTCAAATTTTGCTTTCATAAAGTAGATGTTTGGCTTTTTTTCTTTGCCATCCATCCAGTTTTTGTTATTTTTGTTTTGAAAATCTAAAATTTGACTCATTTCTGCTCTTTTTTATTACTTTTTCTTTATATATTTATCTATAAATTTAGAGCACTCTTTTATATTTTTTTCTACATCTTTTGGGAGCTCAACATTATTACTTTGTGCCAACTTTTTTGCTAATGCAAGTTGTTTCTCGCTTGGTGGACGAATATCTTTATCTTTATTTTTTTCTATAAAATCAGAACATACTTTCCAACTCTTTTCTATATCTTTTGGCAGTTCTATTCTTAAATTTGTAGCTAGGTTTTTAGCCCATTCTAGTTGCTTTTGGCTTGGTGGTTTGGTTTCTCCACTGCTTGGTTCTTCAAACCCCATTTTTTCATGTAGTGGCTTTATAAAATCTAAATATCCAACTTTTCCATCGCTTATTTCATCTAGCACACTTTCCATTTGTTTTGTAAATTCACTTTGAGATATCCACTCATCATCACTCATGATGGTCTGCATAAAATTTATACCTTTATTTGTTGCCACTATATTTGCATTTTTTCCCTTTTTTTGAATTTCTATATAATCTCTTTTTAGTAAAATTGGTAAAAATGTAGCATATGTACTTGGTCTTCCAATTCCTGCTTTTTCTAAAAGGGAAATAAAATTGCTTTCTTTGTATCGTTGTGGTGCTTGTTTTTTAACTTCTCCAAGCTCAAAGCCTACTATTTCTAATTCATCGCCTTGCTTTAAATTTAAGGCTATTTCTAGTGTTTCCTTGTCTTTATCTTCATCATCTTCTATTTCTTCTTTTAAAGCCCCTTTAAAGCCTTTATAAATGCATTTACTTGATTTTGTTTTAAAACTTATGGTTTTTATGCTTATATCGTAGGTAGTATTTTCATTAATTGCATTTTTTGCTTGACTTTGTATTGAATTTAGATAAATTAACTCATATAATGCTTTTTCATCATCACTCGCATTTTCTTTTGCTGTTATTTCATTAATTTCACTATACTCATGCACATGCGATATTCTTATAGCTTCGTGTGCTTCAGCTTGGCTTTGAGCTCCTGCCTTATATTCCCTTTTTTCATACCACTCTTGATCTTTAAATTTAGCATTTACTTCATTTATAAATTCATCAGATATTGTATTGCTATCTGTTCTATGATATGTAATTAATCCTTTTTCAAATAATTTTTGAGCTAGTCCCATTGTTTTATCAGAACTAAAACCTAATTTTTTATTTGCTAATTCTTGTAATTGGCTTGTCCTTAGCGGTGCTGGTGGCTTTATTTGGCTCTGTTTTGTGTCTATTTGATACACTTTTGCAATACTTGTGTTTAATTCTTTTATTTTTGCTTCTGCTTCTTCTTTGTCTGGAAAGACATTATCATTTACTGCTATGAATTCCACACCATCTTTTGTTTTTAGTTTTGCTTTGATTTTATAGCTTATTTGCTTTGAAGCTGGGTTTGCTTCAAATTCTTTAATTTCTAACTCTCTTTTAACTATCAAAGCAAGTGCTGGAGTTTGAACTCTTCCTACACTAATATTTTTGTCATTTAGTTTGTTTATGTATTTTGGACTCATTATAAACCCAACAAGCTTATCGCCAACTGCTCTTGCCTTAAAGCTATCAAATTCTTTTAAATTTGAGTTTGCAAATGGTACAGCTTTATCAAGTCCTTTTTTAATTCCACTTTCTGTTATCTCATGAAATTCTGCCCTTTTAATACTTTTTGCTATGTTTTTAATAACTTCGTAAACCATATAGCCTATGCCATATCCCTCTCTATCAGGGTCTGTTGCAATTATTACATCTTTACCTTTGCAGTCATTAAAAACTACATTCATTCTGCTTTTTACACTGCTATCTTTAAATTCAAAAACTGGCTCATAGCTTTGATAGTCTTTTACTATCTCTTTTGTTAAAGTTTTAAAATGTCCTTTTGTGGCATATACCTTTGCACCTGTAATTTTTGCTATTTTATCGCACTTATTTGGACTTTCAATTATAATTATTGTATTTTGCATCATATATCCTTTTAAGCTATTTCTTTAAAATTTATTTCGTATTTTGGAACACCATATTCATCTAAACAAAAACTTTTGATAGTATTACAAACTCCAATAATTAAATTTTTATCAAATTTATTGCTTCCTAGCCACCTTTTATTACCAGCTCTTTTCTCGCCTTTATATTCTGCAAAAAATTCATTTTTAGGATTAGCTAATTCATCGAAGCTTTTTTTATTTTCTTTTAAATTAAAAGGCTTTTGGCTCATTTTAATATTATATTGTTTGCATAAATCTATTAAATCACTTAAGCTAGTAATTTCATACTTTTTTAATATTTCTTTATTCTCTTTAATTGTAATTGTAAATTTCATTTTTACTCCTTTTAAATTTATTTGTAATTGCTTAAAAATGTTGATAAAAATATGTAAAAATGTCTTATATTAATTTCACTATTTTCTATTTTTTTACCTTTTATATTTGCATTTAACAATTCATAATATAAAATTAAAAAATCATCAAAACTCTTTTTATTAGAGAACTTTATTTCAAATTCTTTCGTATTTATACTAATGCTTCCATATTCATTGCTTGTCATTTTTGCTCCTTTGTTATTAAATTATGGTGTGGCATATCCACCCCTAAATGTTTTATAAACTTTTCCTATATCTTTTCCTACATTTACACCTGCATCAATTCCTGTTTTTCCTATTTGCCCTAAGGTTCTTCCCCCAGTTGCTCTACCAAAGCTACTCAATGCTCCAAGGAAGAAACTTCCACCACTTGCTTTTCCAGCCATTCCACCAAGTAATGTTTTTCCAGCTATTCCACCAGCTACTGCTCCTGCTGCAACCCCACCACTTCCACTTTCCATTTGTGTTCCTAGAACTGCATTGATCCAGCTTGGTATTCGTTTTAATATGAATATTGCAGTTAAACAAGTAATCCCACCTGTAATTAAATACTCATATTGCTTTAAAAATAGTTCTGCAATATTACTTTCAAATTTTTCTAAATTAGTTATTGGATTCATTGCTAAATTTAAAGCAATAAATGCAAGTGGTGCAATAAATGCATATGATAAATAAAGCTTATACCAACTCCACAGATATGGTCTAAATCTCGTAAATATTAAAAATGGAATAACCAAAGGAAGTGTTGACATTATCAAAAATGCTGTAAATTTACTAAAAAATATAACTATTGTAATTCCAATTAAAAGAATAAAAAATATTATATAAAATATCCAAAACGGTATCATTAAAAATGCTGTTACTACACCTGCTATTAAATAATCGGCTGGGCTATTAATTTTAAAAATACCAAAATCCCAAGCAGAATCTTTCAAGTATTCTGATGTTCCATAATCCCACATCATAGTTCTTAATTTATCTACTCTATTCATGGACTCTGTTACTATCTCTCCAAAGTCTTGACTTTGATAAATTGAACTAACTACTGCAGTTACAATATTTTCAGGAATTGTTAAAAGATATAAAATCCCAGTATATGCATTAAATGAACTAAGTGATGCATAAATTATACAAAGCGATATTGTGTATTTTATTGCACCAAATGTCTCTTCTCTTGTTGGGTAACCGTGCTTAAGTTTATCTAGTAGCCACCATATTATAATTAATATAATTATCGTTGTAACTCCAGATGAATATACTATGCCGTGAGCCCCTTGATAAAATTTATCAAATAACCCCATTACATTTTCTTGCATAACATTTTGGGTTTTATTTATCCAATTGCTGTCGGTAAGTAGCTCTTTTGATACTTCATTTGCCATTTTTATGCCCTTGTTATATCTTTTTTATACACTTTTGTTGATACTAGTGTTTTTCCATTACTCAATGGCTCTATATTTTTTACTCTTTTAATTTCTATCTTTTTATCATTTTTTATAATTATTTCTGTTGTTATTTCTTCTTTAAAATGGGGACTTTTCATTTCTACTACATATTCTTCTGTATTCTGATTATCTAATATATCAGCATTATTCTTGCTTGTTGGTTTATTTTTATAGACTTTTTTATCATCAAGTCCTAGAAAATTTAAAAATTCACTTAGCATTTTATCCCCTTTAAATTTGGGGCTTTCGCCCCACCTATCCTAAGTTTCATACTTGCCTTATCTTTCCATGCCCTTATCTTGCTTTTTAGCCCTTGTTTTTGACTTTTCTTTTGACATGTCTAGTTGTGCTGGATTGTAGTAATCAATGCCTTTGTTTTGTGCTATGGTTAAGTGGTTTAGTTGTTTTTCTAAATTTCCACTTATTCCTAGATTTTTACCATAATCAATTTTTACTTCATATGATTGAGTTTTAGCTTGTTCTCTGTATTTTTGGATTGTACTTAAATCTCTTTCTTTGATTTTTGTTTTATCCAAATCATCAAACTGGCTTACATGATAAAGAGTTTTGGTTTCTAGTCTTGGCTTTATTGGAATTTTTTCCTTTACTGTATACTCTATTGGCTTACCAGTTTGTTTGCTAATTACTTCGTTTCCATCTTTATCTTTTACAAATGCTTTTATTTCTTTACCATTATTGTCAAGTTTTGGCTTCATTTCATAATCAGCAATATATAGCATTTTAACACCTTCAACTCTTGCATCTTTGCCATTTTTAGTCTTTTGAACTTCTCCAGTTTGTTCGTTAACTTTGTACTTTAATGTTCCACCCATCATGTTACCTTGTTCCATAGTTACAAACTGAGCTTTTTCATATCCCTTTATTGCCATTTCAGCTCTTAAAAGCATACTGGTCTCTCTTGAATATGTTTTGCCTGTTGAGGCGTTGTAAGGAATTGTGTTGTCAACTTCTTCTTTGGTCATATTCTTTTGCCAATCAGCTTTTCCAGTTTTATGTGCTTCAAATAGCTTATATTTTGCATATTTATCAAAACTCTCTTTTTTCTCAACATTGCTCATTTCTTCCCAGCTTTTTCTTTTTGCATTTGCCATTTTATTTCCTTTACATCTGTTATTTACTCATAACTTTTGGGCTATGAGTCTGTGTTGGGTTCGTTTTCATCAAAATCTTCTAAGCTTTGATTGGATTTATTTAAATAATCCCACTCCTTGCTTTCTTCATCGCTGATTTCAAACTCACCATCTTCGCTTGTTTCAAATTGTTCGGCAAGATGTTTTTCATATTCTTTATATGCTTCATCTTGTGCCAATTTTTCTGCGTAAGTCATTTTTTACTCCTTAGGATAGATTTTAGAGTTTTTAGGCTCTAATTTAAACTTTAAATTTTGTATTAAAACTTAAATTAGAGTATTTTTACTCTTTTGTTTTGTTTTATAGGCACTCTAATGCATAAATAACATTGTCAATCTCCTTGTCCATAAGCTGATAGTCATATTTCACTTATTATTTTTATGCTATTATTCTTTGCATACTCCATCTCAGCTTTTATACCATCGCTATTTTTACTTTGTGTTAAATTTGGTATATATATGACGTCACACATATTTAACTCTTTAAAGCATAAACTCATTACTTCATCTCTTGGCATATCCTTATGTTCTTTACTAAATTCAATCACTGGACTAAAAATATTATCATCACTATTAAATCTATTCTTTGCCTTTTTTATCCCTTTTTTAGCTTCTTTTATAACTTCATCTAAGCTAAAGCCTTTTTTTAGCATTGCTTCGTAAGGTGTGGCTATATAAATTCGCATATTAATCCTTTTCTACTTTAATTTTTAAAGCTTTTAGTAGCTCGTCTCTTTGCACTTTTTTTTCATCTGCTTGGGTTGGCTTATTTTCTATTACTTCTTCATTTTGTGAGCTTATGTTTTCTTTTTCTATATCTTCTTTTTTAGTTGTTTCATTTTTGGTTTCTTCTTGTGTTTCTTCTTGATCTGTTTGGGCTACTTTTATCTCATCAGCTCCACTCCATTGTTTTATTAAAAACCAATAAGGAACTTTAGCTTTTATTGGTAGTTTAAAAAAGCCTTTTACCAGTATTAGAATGTCACTGCTATCTTGATTTTTTAAGTCCTGGGATGTAACTAGCTTTTTACCTTCTTTACTTTTTGAAATGTTACTTTTAAATAGATCCATATTGCCTTGCGATTTGCTAATTTTTATATTTGTATAATCGCCTATTAATTTGCTTGTATCTTCTGCATCTTTATCGCTATTCATATTAAAAATAACTTGATAGCCACTATTGTTTTTTACGATATTCATATCATCTTCGCCATAATATTTTTTGATTTGTTCATAGCTTTGAGTGACAAATACTGGAAGCAATCCATAGCTTCTGCATAGTGCAGGTGCTTCTAGTAAAAATGGCATTTTTCCAAATCTTACAAATTCATCTAAAAAGCAGTATATAAATTTATTGGGATCTTTGTTTTCTTGTCCACTCATTAATTTTTTAAATAGTGTTTCTATAAAAATTCTAATTAATGGAGCTAAGATTTCCATATCTTCTGTTTGGACTACAACATACATTGAAAGCCTTTTTTCTCTTAAATCTTCAAAGGCAAAACTCATCTTGCTTGTTGCACTCGCTACTTGCGGATTACTAAAAACTTTCATAAATGTGTCATATGTTGATTTAATACTAGCAAACTCATTTTCTGCAGCTTTTGAGTAAGCTCTTGCTTGATTTCTTGTAGTTTCATCTATGCTTTCATCAAAACTAGTTTGTTTTAGCCAAATTTTAAAAGTATCTACATCATAATCTCTTTCTCTTGGTTTGTTGGGGTCATCTTCATCTATTTCTTTCATAGCTTCTTCGCCAAACTTTTCGTCAAGATAATCAAAATAATCAGCTTTTGGAGCTTGTGCGAGTTGGGCTAGTGTGGTGTGTTTATTTTTTTGCATAAAATATTCGGCAAAGAATACAAACATAGTTTTTGCAGATACTATCCAGTGATCATTTTCTTGCCCTTTTTCCCCTATAAAAATTGTAGAAGCTATTTGTTCTGCTAGTTTTTTCATATGGATGTATTGCATATCTTTTACAATTGAGTTGTCAAATGGATTAAAAAATAGTGTATTATCCCAACTAAAAGGGGAGAAAAGCTGAATTTCATTATTGAAGTATTTTTGTCTATATCCAGCTGTTTTTTCATATAACTCGCCTTTAATATCAAGTACCAAGCATGAATTTTCAACACTTAATAAATTTGGAATAATCATACCTGCAGTTTTACCTGAACCAGGAGGTGCGACTACTAGTGTTGATAGAGGCTGGGTTGCTCTTATAAGTTTAGGATTTTCACTTTTTATATCCATACACCCAAGCACTAGCCCTTTATTGTAGTTTATTTTCATTTTTTCGAAATCGCTTGGTGTGGCAAATCTAGCAGAGCCGTAGTTTTCATTATCTGTTAAATATGGCATCATCCACCATATCACACATAATAAAAATGGTGCTATTAACATTAAGAGTGCGACATATGCTTTTAATTTAAGCATTGGCTCTCCAATATTATTTAAAATTTTAAGGGCTACTATTGGAACATATTTTAGGTCAGGATTAAAAATAATTTTAACCATAGCTAAATATACAACTATTCCCATAATAATCGATGTAATAAAAATGACTATCCACTTTTTAGTACTAAATTTTTGCTCATCCATCATTTTCCCTTTCTTCTACTTTTTTACTTGGGGTTTTTGTATGCTCTACATTAATGTCAATTTTTAGTGTTTTTACTTTTTCACTTAATTCTTGAATCTTTTTAATTAGTTCTATTATGTTTTTTTCTAAATCTGTTTTTGCTTCTTCGTGTCTTATTATGTTTGCGTTTAAGTGATAGGCTATTTGGTTTATATTTGTTCCAATGTGGGTAAATTCTTTTAAATATCCACTTATTATTTTGTTATTTGCCTCTATCTCTTTTAAATTCTCTATATATTTGTAAGTTTGGAGTAATTTTCTAACGACTGCAGATCTGCTTTGATTTCGCTCTTTTGCTAATCTTCTTAAAATTCTATCATCAGCTTGGGTTAGATATATAGCATGTCTTGTTCTTATCATGCATTAATCCTTTCTAAATCCTGTTTTAAATTTAGAATGTCAGTTACTACTCTTGTATTTTTAACTCTGGCTATTTGTATAATGTAGTCTATTGCAGTTTCTATTAGGCTATCAATCATTTTATTATCTACGCTTGATAATCCACCGCCTAGTATTATGTTTGTTTTTATAGCTTTTATTGCATCTATTGGGCTATTTGCATGTAGAGTGCTTAAATTTCCAGCGTGTCCTGTGTTATTTACTCTTAAAAATGAAAAAGTGTTTCTAATGTCAATTTCTCCTAAGAATAATCTATCAGGTCTTAATCTCATAGCGTTGTCTATTGCTATTTGATAGCTATAAATTTCATTTGCTATTTTTGGAACTGCAAGTTGGGTTTTGTTTATGTTTTCTACTTTTAATTCTTGACTGTCTTCAATTGTTACTACTCTTTCATTTGGATCAATTTCACACATAAGTGAGTTTAAAAAGCTTGTTTTTCCACTTCCTGTTCCACCACTTAAGAGTACATTTTTCTTTTGTCTAATTAGCTCTTTTATCTTTTCATAATCCCAACCATCTTTTTTTACTTTATCGCTTAGAATAAAACTTTCTAATTTAAAATTTTCTTTACTTGGTATTCTTATACATATTGCTATTTCGCTATTAAATAGGCTTGATTTGTGTTGGGCTTGAACTCTATATCTTAGAAATGGATTAGGCAGTTCGCATGAGAGATGGCAATGTGTTTCATCAAATCTTTGATTTCTCCTTGTTGCAAGTTCTACTAGGAAATTATTTAGAAATTTTAAATTAAGTTTTGGATCATTTACTATTTCCCAGTGGTCACCATAGTCTATATTTATTTCGCAAGGCTTATTAAAAATAAGCTCATTTGCCTTTAAATTTAGATATGGCTTTAATACTCCTAATATATTATTAAGGATTACACTCTCACTCATTCGATTGCTCTTTTTCTTGGATTGGTTCTGTTAGTTTTTCTTTTTCAATAATTAAATTTTCAAGTTTAGTTTTTTCTTTGTTGTATGTTGTTTCTGCCTTTTTTGTAGCTTTTAGTTGGGTTGCTATTTTGCTTAGAACCTTGTCGTATGCTTTTTTGTTTTCTATTTCTTTTTCTATTTTGTTTTGTAAATCTTCAAATTGCATTTTTATTTCCTTTTGTTTTTATTACTCTTCAAAGTATTTCATCAATACTTCTCCATTTTTTGGTTTGCTAAACCACATATGATTTGTTGGCACTAAAAATACCCTACTACCACTTTGGATTTCAATTGTTGGTTTTATTTTGCTTTGTTGTTGTATCATATCTTGGACTACTGTTCCTATATCGCTTCTTGAGTCTGAGTATATCTCTTGTGTATAAGAACTACCACCATTATCAACCTTTGAAGCAATTACTAAAAGCAGTGCGTTTGTAAGTGTTGAAATCGTATAAGGTATGCCATATCTCTCCCAGTATTTATTGTTTACTGCTCCTACTGCTCCTGTCATTCCCATATTATCTGCTACTAGTGCGTCTGTTAGTAAAATATTTACACCTTGTGGCGTAATTATCTCTCTCCATCTAATTTCTAGTCTTTCGTGTCCTATTTCTGTATTGTTTTCATAGAAACCTATAGCCTTACTTCCACGAGGTATCAATACAGCTCTACCCATAGTTGCATATATGTCTTGCTCTATTTGAGCAGTTACTATTCCACTTAAATCACTACTTATAGCTGTTGTTAAAATTGCAGGTATCATTCGTCCAGCTCTTATTGTTCTATATAGTTTATGTTCATTTGTGCTTATATCTATGCTTTGCTGATTGGAAAAGCCATCTGCTCCATACCTAGAAGATGCTTGATCTGCATTTTTGATTTCATTGTTTCTATTGGCTAAAATTTGAGCTCTTAGTAGTCTTCTCAACTTATTTTCGTATGCAGTTTGGCTATCTATTTGCATAGATTGTTTTAAATTTGCTTGTTTTTCTATTAGCTCTTCTTCTTTTTCTTTAGCTCTTTGTACCATTTGTTCTTGTTCGTTTGCTATTTGCTCTACTGATTTTGGGGCTTGTGGTAATTCATCTGCTTTTTGTTTTAAAATTTCGGTTAAATCTTGGCTTTCTTGGTTTGGCTTTCTCTTTCCAGCCTTATAAATATAATCATCGACTGGAAATTTTGAATTTTCAAAAAGATGGTTTAAGTCTTTTTCGTTTTGTAAATTTCTTATTTGTTCATCACTTAACTCTTCAGCAAAAAGGGGAAGAGATAGCAAGATAAAAATGCTAAAAAACAGCCAATTTTTTCCCTTTTTCATTTAAAATCCCCTTAGTTTTTTAATAGTTTCTTTTTGTTTTTCTTTGTTTGGTGTTAAAAAATTATCGTTTTTATTTTGGTTTGCTCTATTTAGATTTTTTCTTATTTCTTTACGATCTTTCTCTATTTTTGTTTCCTTTCGCCCTACACACACATAACTTTTTCCACTTTTAATAGTAAATCTAGGGCTTACTGTTTCAGCTACTATATAGTCTCCTATTACCCTTGTTTCTACTGGACTATCTTGATTATCTATAACTGCAAAAATTGCAGGAATTTGAGGCATTTCGTCTTTTGGGTATTTAAAATATGTAAATTTTTTATCATCAAAAATTTCAGCTGATAATAGCCACTCATTCTCTTTTTCGGCTTTTTGTACATATCCGCTATAAATATCGCTTTTTTTGATTTTAAGTTCTGCTATTCCATCTTTTATGATTTTATACTCATTACTTTCTTTTTCTATTTTTGCTTGTTTTATTCTTCTTGTCTCTTCATCTTTTACATATATTACAAAACTTGGATCATTTGAATTTCTATAATCTGTTGAAAACAGATAAAATGTATGTATTTTTCCATCTCTTGTAAAAATTGTAAGACTTGTATCAATACCTATTAATTGTGGAATTATAGCTATTGCATCTTCCTTATTTGGCACGATTTCTGCTTTAAAGCCTGTTTTATCTCCAAGTATGTAGTTTTCTATTGGGCTTTCAAATATAATCGTTGTTGCCATTGCGTGGCGTGTTCTTATTTTATGTGTTTTATTTTTTATATAGTTGATTGTAGTTGTGTTTTCATATCCGCTATATTTTTTTGAGTGGAATTTCTTTTGTAGTGCTTTTAAGTCTTGAGTTCTTATTGCACTTTGCATAATCTCTAGCTCATCCTTGCTATACTCTCTAGGTGGGGTTGCTACTGAGTTTTCAAAACCTATATACTCTTCTTTTGGAAATTGTGAGTTTTCTTTTAAATTTGTTATTTGAGGATGTTCTTCTTTGCCGAATAATCCTAAAGGATTAACACCCATACTTGTTTGAACATTTTTATTTATGTCTTTTGTTTTATCATTAAAGATATCTTCTCCCATTCTTGTTTGTGTGTTTTTTTGCTCATCTACAAGCTCTTGGGTTTGTTTCATGATGGCTTTAACTTCATTGATTTGTTCTTGACTTAGCCCTTGAGCATTTAAATTTAAGGCTATAAGTGTTATGAGTGATAATTTGACTATTCTCATTTTTTACTCTCTTCTATTATTTGTGTAACTTTATATTGACTGACTTTGAAGCCTGTTGGATTTTGCATATTGTCCTTAAAATTTCCACTTTGATTTTCAAAGTCATACTCTATTGCACTTCTATACTTCATATATGTCTTTTCAGTTTCTGATGGATTTGTGATTATTGCTTGAAAGTCAACCGTTGCTACTGTTTGGCTTAAGAGCGTTACATTAATAATTTGAATATCCCTATAATAGTTTTTTGTGGTATAAATTGAACTTGGATCGGCTACTAGTGTTTGAAATGCTTCCCATACCTGTCTACTGCTTTGAACTCTTATTTCGTTGTATCTTTCTATATCATCAATTCTATTTATCATCTCCCTATTTTTTACATATCCAGCAAGAATGCTTTTTAATAGCTGTTCATCACTTCTTACATTTAAATTTGTATCACTCATTGTTACAAATCTAGAGTCTGCTTCACTAAATTTTAAAAGCACAGGCTTTGTCTCTTTTAGCGGTGTTAATAGTGCTATGGCAATTGATAGACTTACACTCACTACTGATAGAGCAATTATGATATAAAACATATATGCTTTTATATTTCGCTCCATTTTAAAAATAAAATTTGGGTCTACTTTTTTATCATCAAATGCCATTTTTAATCCTATTTTGAAAAATCGCAATAAGCACAAGGGCTTATCTTTTCTATCTTGCTTGGCTTATCAGCACATCCGCTCATAAATAACGTTAAAAACGCCATAATAACTACAACTCTACCCATTCTTTACCCCTTTTTAACTTGATTGTTCTAAGTATATTTTTCGCCAATGTTTTGGGCTTTCTTCTTTAAGCTTTCTTATTAAAATTACATTATTTTTACTTGATGAAAATGCTTTTATATACTTACCAAGTCTTGATAAATCTATATTTAGTTTTGCACTTTCGTTTCTTAATTTCATATTTAAAAGAACTTCTCTTGAATTTGAGCTACTTTCATTTAAAAATTTAATCTCTGTTGGTGCTAGTCCTAGCATATTTTGCATTTCAGCTTGTGCTTCTGCATTATTTGTTGGAAAAATAATAAAATTTGCAATGTTATCTAGAAAAGACGAGCCATTATCAATTTGATTAAATAGGCTTAAGCTTTGAAAACCCATGCACATTACTCCGCCTATTTTTCTAACTTCTAGTATGCTTTCAAGTATTTTTTCTCTCATTGTCTCATCTTGCAAATAATCTTTTAATTCATCAATAAAGCAAAAAAATCCCTTATCACTGTTTTTGGCTTGATTTTTAAGCTTGTGAAATATATAAATCGCTGTTAGGGCTGATATTTTTTTATTGGTTAGTATTCCGTCCATGTTTAAGACTGATAGCTGTTTGGTAAAATTTAGAGCATCTTCTTTATTGTCAAATATTGAGTCCTTATAACTATCAAATCTTGTTTTTAGTCTCGATTTTCCATCACCATCAACTGGAAGTGAGTCAATAAAATCGCTAAGGGTTAGGATTTGATCTGATTCTTTCATTTCATATAGTCTATCTACTGTGCTATTTATATCTTTTTTTTCATCATGTTCATCAGGTTTAATTTCAGCCATAAATTTAAGCCATGTTTTTAAAAATTCTCTGTTTTCATTAGTGTCTGGAAGCGTAAATGGGTTTAATTTAAAGCTTTCACTCTCGCTATCATGGTACTCTCCATCCATATAGTTTGTAAAATTATTCATACCACGAAGCTTATCCATCGCAAATATATTTATTGGATACTTAAACAAATTCATCATTAAAAACTCAGCTAGTGTTGTTTTTCCCTTTCCAGTTCCCCCCATTATCATTGTATGTCCTGCTGGTTTGTCTCCGTCTGGCTGAAAGTGAAAATTGAATAAAAATGGCGTTCCATTGATATGTTTAAATGTAGTTACTGCTTCATCTCCCCAATCATTTTTGTTAAAACCTGTTACTTCATTTTCAAAATTTGCGATTGTAGATAAATTGCTTATATTTAAAGTCTTTTTTCTTGCGTTTAAATTTCCTCTACTAGGAAAAAAACTAAAATATAAAGCCTTTTGATTGATAGTTTCTCTTACGACATTTAATCCTTGATTTTCAAGTATGTTTTTTAGTTCATTAGTTTTAGCTTCTAATTCTTTTAAATCATCAGCTAAAGAGTACACAGAAAAACTTGTTTGAACAAGGTTTTCTCTATCTGCTTGAACTAGTTCCATTAACTCATCAAGTTCTGCTTTTACTAAGTCAACCGAGAATGTTTTTGTATCTTTTATTTTTTTAATTGCTTTTCTTTTTTCATAGGCTTTTAAATAAATCATTGCCATAAATTCATTATTGCTCTTGATTAAATTTGTTGTAATTAGTGATTTTAATTGTTCTATTTCATATGCCTTTACACTTATAAATCTTCCATATTTTACGGAACCATCATTTCTATAAAATTTTATATAATCTTTTTTAAATTCCACATATGAGCTTATATAGCAATCTGTAATTAATTCGTTTGTATATTTTAAATTTGTATCTTTTGCGTTTGAGTATGTAGCATAAAAATTTAAAATTTCATCAGCACTCATTTGGCGTGGGCTATAAATTGATAAATAATTATTTATATTTAAAAGTGTTTCATTTAATAGCTCTATTTTTTGCTTTAAATTTACACTCTCGCTACTTTCACCACTTTCTTCAACAGTCATCTTTGTTTTAAAGCTTTCAAGTACTCCTGTTATATTTTTCGTAATCGTTGAGATAATTAAAAAATATCTGATGGAATAAATATCTTGATCTCTTTCCCATTTTTCTATTATCTCTTTTGCATATGGATTTATGTCTCTATCTTTTATCTTTTCTATGTATTTTTTATCTTTTTTAATTATTAGATTTATCTCTACATCGTTTTTTAGTGTTGTAAAAAACATAACACGATTAAGCAGATAATCGGTCTCATCATCTAAGCTTATCCCTGCATAACTTGTTCCCTTTAACTCTACAGCTATAGTTGCGTTGCCATCTTTTGTGATTATTACATCATCGCCATATTTACAAGCAATATTATTTTCTTTTGCAAGTGTATAAATTTCAGGCTCTTTAAGCATTATTAGCTTATCCGCTTTTTTATTTAAAATATTTATTTTAAATAAATTTTCATCTGATTTTTTGAGACTATTTTTTACATCAGATTCACTACTATTTATTTCTTTTAATATCTTTTCTTTTTGTTTTTTGTTTTTCCAGTCTTTTATTACATCAATTATTCCACGAGCCATGACTTAACCTATGCGTAAAATTTATTTTGTGGTATTTTCATTTTTGAGCCGATTATCTCATAGATATCTTCATCAAAAAATTCTAAAACAAAAAAGAAGCAATAAGCAATTGCTACAGCAACTAATGAATATAAAATAAGAATAAACCAAGCTATAAACCCAAATATTATTAAAATAAATAAGCTTGTAGTTGTTAGTCCTGCTATTTTTGTTTTTTTAGTTAGATCCATATAGCAATTAGTTACTATCATTTTTTATTCTTCTACATTGCAGCTGCAGATAATCCATAAACAATACCAATAATCACTAATGCACCAAACAAAAGCTTTGCATGATTTTTCATAGCTTCAATGTTAAAAAATGCAGTTAATAGCATAATTATTATCCAAAGAACACCGAAGACAATTGATACAGTATTTACTATACTTGCCAAACTACTACCAGCTTCTGTGATTTGTTCGTTTGCGGAAGTTGTTATGGTTTTTAAAATATTTGTACCACTACCACCTGTTGGAGCACTAAAAAGAAGTACAGGAGAGCAAACTAAAAACCAGTATAATTTTTTAATTATTTTTAACATTTTTTTTCCTTTGAATTAAATTTCAATTAGCACTATATCAAATTCATTAAAGGGACATTTTGTAATTTGAATTTTTAAAAGTATGATTTAATCGCTGTTTTAAAGATTTCTTTTATTTTTATTTAAGATTTTATTTACTTTTAATTTTTTTTGATTTAATTAGCTTATCGGTGTTTGCTTGAATTTTTTTAAAAATTTTTCTTTTACAAAATGTCCTGATGTATTTTTTTAATATTTTTTTATTTTTTCTTACTTTTTTTGTTTTACTTAATTTTAATTTTTTACTCATATTTTTGTTTTTTCATATTTTTTTTAATTTTTAATAGCTCTTTAAAATTTTTACAAATATTATTTTTATTTTCTAATTTTTTTTTAAAATACTTTGATTACTTAAAAAAATAAAAAACACAATTTTTTATTTTATTTTTGAAATTTGCTAAAACTTCAAAAATCAGCCATAAATGCCTATTTTTAGGCGTTTATGCTAAAAAGCGACATACAAAGGGGGTTATCCTGCCTTACTTCTGCTTTTATCTTTCTTTAACTTTTTCTACGTTAACATTTTTTACAAATAAATTTTTTATTTCAAATTTTTATTTTTATTTTTCGGAGAATTTTTTGAGTAGTGTTGATTGGAATAAATATTTTGATGAGTTAAAAGCTATAAGAGCTGGTCGGACTAAATTTATAAAATCTGAACATAAAAATGTTTCTTTTGGAAGTGGTAGAGGGTTTTCTAGAACTCACATTAATTTTTCAAAAAATAAATTTTCTAAACAATCTGTCGTTAAAATGATTTCAAATTTACCACAAACTTCTATTAAAAGATGCATTGATTATGCTTTAAAAAATTCACTTGATGGATACGCTATAAATGAAAAAGGGGAGAGAGTAAGCTCTGATGAAGTTATGGCTGATTGGAAGAAAGATTTTGGAAAAAATCAAAACTCAAAAGATGCATGGCATTTAATGTTTTCTATAAAAGAGTCTTGTAGTGATGAACAAACTTTAAAAGCTTTACAAGATAGCGTTAAAAATGTGCTTGGAACAAATTTTGCAGGTCATAAGTATACTTTTGTTTTACACACTCATCAAAACAATCCACATGTGCATGTTGTTTTAAATAAAAGAAATCAATTTACAAATAAAAAGATTCACTTTAATTCAAAAAGCGAGATTAGGGATTTCTTTGATGATACTAGAACTAATTTTGCCTATGCTTTATCTGCTCGTGGATTAAATTATGAAAATAAAAATTTTTTACAAAAAGATTTAAAGCGTGAATTTAATAATATAAAATTAAATCTAAAACTTGAAGCTGATGACTATACTGCAAAGGATAAAATAAACGACTATTACGATAAAATGCAAGATAAAAATAAAGAAAAATATAAAGCCACATCTAGCCGTATTGAAGCTATGAATGATGAACTTGAAAAACTTAAACAAGCCAATAAAGATCTTTTAAATTTGTTTTTACAATACTCCAAAAAAAGAAACAAAAAAGCCTTTAAATTTGCCAAGGAACTTAAAGCCAGTAATAAAGAGATTAGAGATAAACAAAATAAAATTTTAGCTGAGATTAAAAAAATAAATAAATTATCATTTGAGGCTACTAGGCTTAATGAGATGAAGTTAGAAAATTATAAAGACAGATCAAATGCTCTTACTTTACTTGAAAATTTTAACCGTAATTACAACCAACTCCATCCTAAAAATAAAGGTGCTAGTAAAGCTGATTTTGAAAATTCTAAAAAAGTTAGAAGAGCTATTGCTGTACTTCGTAATAAAAAAGATGATGATGCTAAAAAATACTTTGATGATAGCTTGATTATTACTCGTATGTTAGGCTCCAATGAAAGCCTTTTTAAACTTGGTAAAAAGCTTGAAATTTTGGATAAAAATTTATATATTTTAGAGCATTCAGAACTTGGAGAAAATGAAAAAAAAGAATTTAAAAAAAGGCTCAATGATAATAAAGAATTTATCACTAATGTGTGCGAGAAGAGGTTTGAATACACTGCCAAAAGGCTTTTAAAAAGCGAAAAGTTAAAAGGGGATGAGTTTTTGTTTAAGGAGTATTTTCATGGCGTAAAACTGCTTAATAAAGAGCCAAATGAAATGCTTTTAAAAATCAAAAAAGAAGCTGATTTACAGGCTAAATTTAGCCATGATATAAAAAGAGATAAATCAAAAATTAAAAGTAGAACTGAAACTAGGCGAGATATTGGAAGGGAGTAGTTTTTTCCCTTTTTATCTTTGATTTTCTTTTGAATTTTCCTTAATAATGTTTTTTATTTTATCGCTATACGGCTTATCTAGTTCAATTTTATACTCTTGCAGTTTTTCATACTCTTTTTTAATATTTTTTATAAGATCTGTTTTTGCTTGTGGCATTAAAATATCTTGTTTTTTAGTAAAATAATCAATATTTTTCTCTAAATTTTTGCATAGCTCTTTTTTTGTTTCTTTTAAAACTTCTTGTATGCTTTCTTTGAGTTTAGGTAAATCTTTGCGTATTGTTTCTTCTACGATTTCGTTTTGTATATTATCATAATCATGGGAAGATATGTTTCTCATATCTCTTACTCCCCTTAATTCGACTTTGTCAAATTTACTTAAAACTTTATATTCTTGGTCTCTTTCTAGTTTTTTAAATTGTTGATGAATTACATCAAAATGTTTCATTATTGCTGGTTTTAGTATTGACTCATCTTCTAGAGCTTTTGTAACTCCCTTAATGCTACAAATTTGCTCTATTGCTTCTATTTTTTCTATTGCTGTTTCTAGTCTGCGAATAGCCTTAGACATAAATTGCTCCTTTTATTATTTTGTCTTCTTTCATTTTTTGCTCTGAATAAAAATCACAAATATCAACAGATTTATGAAATTTTTTTGATATTTGCTTTCTTAAATTATCTAAATAATTAAGTGCCTTAAAGGCGTTTAACCTTTCTAAGAATTCTTTTTTATCTGCTAGAATGACTATATCTATGTCTGAGTTTTCATCGGCATAATCCTTAGCATAACTTCCAAATAAGCCAATTTCTTTGATGCCATCTTTTTGAAGATATGGTTTTAGCTCTGATAGGTATTTTAATATAGCATCCTTTGTTAAAATCATCTTTTTTATCCTATATTTAAAATTATTTTCCGTTTGGCACTACTATTATATGCTCAGGATCACATTCAAATTTTCCATATTTTGAACATTTTATTTCATATGCAGAACCCACTTTATTATTGTTTTTATCTACTACAACAACGACAAGATTTTGATCATTTATTAACCTGCCTTGCTGTTTCCATGCTGTAAATTTTCCAAATGCATCTTCAGACGTATAGTTTTTCCAATTTTCGCCATTAAACAATGTTTCTGCATGGTAAAATTCAAAGTCTTTGTTTGTAATTTTTTCTTTTAATTTATTAATCATAGCATCATAATTTTCTTGCTTTATGGTTGGATTTGTATTTTCTAATTTAACAAATCCATTTCTAACTTCTCCTTCTCCATTACACCCCAATAAAACAAATCCTATTAAAACCATTGAACTTAAAATTTTAAGTTTATTCATCACTCTTTTCCTTTTTTAAATTTTAGAATTATAGCACATCTTATTTGGATATCAATATAATTTTATTTTTAACTTTTACAAAATTATACTATATTTTAGATAAAAGTTAGTTTAAAAATAGTTCTATATTAGTATTATAAAACAGTTTTTTAAAAGTTCTATATTAG
>QWCE01002854.1_pt1 | contig 20379 bp, 16 predicted proteins | sample 1972531 | NCBI WGS metagenome assembly QWCE01 (sample SAMN09866716, study PRJNA288562) | Human gut metagenome isolate term4_stool, whole genome shotgun sequencing... | reverse complement strand
AACTTCGTCGCCAAAGCCCCACACCTCGTCGATTAATTGGCTTCGCAACAATTGTCTGCCCCGATGTGCCAATAGCATGGCCAGCAGATCAAATTCCTGTTTATTCAAGTCCAAGGTTTCGCCCCGCAAGATTGCCGTCTTCGATTGCCTGTCCAAGATCAGCTCTTTAAATTCGAGCAACTCTTCTTCCGGTCCAAGGCGCTTAAAAAGATTGTCAATTCGCGCCTTCAGTACGGGAAGGGAAAATGGCTTCGCCACATATTCATCGGCCCCTTCAGACAAACCTTTCACGACATAGTCTTCGTCGCCTTTTACCGTCAACATGAGAATGGGAAGTTTAGAAAAGGAACGGACCCAATTTAAAAAATCGAAACCCGATCCGTCGGGAAGATTCACATCGAGAATGAGCAGATCGGCGAAGCGAATTTGCTCTTCGCCCACATCGCCCAATCGACTCGCCGCCACCACATCCATGTCGTAGCGAGCCAGATAAGTTTTCACGCCGTAGACGATGGTCTCGTCGTCTTCGATCATCAGTATCTTCAATGGTCACCTCCCTTTACAACAGGCCCAAGATTTCATCCAGCTTCTTCATATCCAACGCCTCTTCCACCACGGCTGCCAGTTTTTCGATCTGGCTGTCTTTAAAGGCGGCGTAGTCCATGGTTTCCTTTGTCGGCAGATTTTTTTCTTTCTTCAAAGCTGCGACGATTCCTTCGGCGATGTGAGGGGCGTCGAAAAAGCCGTGAATGTAGGTGCCGTAGAGGTGGCCGTCTTTTGCGACGCCGCCGATTTCCGTCAAAGGCTCCATGCCGGTGCCCTCTCTTATCTCGCTTTGTCCCATGTGAATTTCATAGCCCGCCACTTTTGTTCCGTTCAGATTTTTCAGCAGGCCTTCGGAAGCGGCAATCGTCGTTTCCACTCGGCACTGCTTTTTTTCTTTCGAGAAAATAGTATCCATGGGAAAGAGCTTGAGCCCCTCCATGGTGCCGCCGCTTTCCACAGCATCGGGATCGGAAAGGGTGTCTCCCATCATTTGAAAGCCGCCGCAAATGGAAAAGATAGCGCCGCCTCTTTCGGCGTGGCGCAAAACGCGGGAATAGATCCCCGTTTCTTTCAGCCATTTTAAATCGGCCATGGTGTTTTTCGTCCCCGGGATGATCAAGAGATCCGGCTCGCCGAATTCCTCCACTCGTGCGATGGTACGGACACGGACGTCCTCCATCATCTGAAAGGGCGCCACGTCGGTGACATTGGAGATGTGAGGCAGATGAATGACGGCGATATCCACGGCCGCCTCATCCGTCTCGTGAAATTCCATGGCCAGGGAGTCTTCCGCTTCCAGGCGCACGTCGGCATAGGGCACGATGCCGAGGACTGGGACGCCGGTGCGCTCCTCTAAAATTTTGAGCCCCGGCTCCAATATGGACACATCGCCGCGGAAGCGGTTCACGACGATGCCCTTGAGCCTTCTTCGCTCGTCTTCGTCGAAGAGCTCCCATGTGCCCACGACGGAGGCGAACATGCCGCCGCGATCGATGTCGGCGATGAGTATGGCGGGAATATCCGCCGCCTTGGCGAAGCCCATGTTCACCATGTCCACGCTTTTTAAATTGATCTCCGATGCACTCCCCGCACCTTCGCACAGGACGAAGTCGAATTCGTCGGCCAAGGATTCGTAAGCCGCCAAAGCTTTCGGAAAGAGCTTTTTCTTTTCGGCGTAGTAGGCTCGGGTCTCGAGGTTTTTGTAGACGCGGCCACCCACGATAACCTGGCTCACTCCCGGCGATGTCGGCTTTAAGAGAATGGGGTTCATACGCGCGTCGGCGGGAATCCGCGCCGCCTCCGCCTGCACGATTTGCGCCCGCCCGATTTCCGAGCCGTCGTCGGTGATGCCGCTGTTTAGGGCCATATTCTGTGCCTTAAAGGGTGCCACCCGGTAGCCTCTGTTGGCGTAAATTCGCAGGAGCGCCGCCACCATGGCGCTTTTGCCCGCGTTGGATGCCGTTCCCAATACCATTAACCCTGCCACGGTGTCGCCTCCTTTAATGCCTGCAGAAAATTTTCCATGAGTCTCTCGTTGCCGCTTAGATGAAGCTGAGGATAGCCGGCGTAAAAGTTTTTTCCGCAATACGCCGTTCGCCTCTTCCCCCTGTCGTCAGGTTTTTGAATCAGTAGGGCCTGCCCCTCCTCATCGGCAGCACTGTAGTGAAATTCGTGGACGGGTGCGGCCTCGCCGGCCTTTAATAATAAGTCGTCCTCTTCCGTATTTATCATCTGATAACCAAAATGCTGCAGACGATCGGTCATTTTCGCCTCGCCGTGAAAAAACCCGAAGGCGTCAACGCCGTCGATTTTTTCGAGAAGGCTCATAAAGCCGCCGCCCTCGGCAATAAGAACGCCGCCGCCTTCGACGAAGGATTTTAAATCCCCGGCAAGAGTTTTATTTTTCCCGAGGGCTTCCTTATGAAGCTCCGGATAGCCGCCGCCCAGGTAGACGCCGCAAATCCCTTTCGGCAGGGGATCCGCGAGGGGCGAGAAGGGAATCCATTCCACGCCTCTCTCGGCTAGATCGTCGAGGACGTCTTCGTAATAAAAGATGAAGGCCTCGTCCTTCGCAATGGCCACGGGAATCTTTTCCCGAGTTGGGCTCATGGCTATTTCACTGCCCACGGATTCCGTTTCACACGCCGCGAGGAGCTTATCTAAATCCACGTAATTTTCCACGACATCCGCCCAATTTTCTGCAAAGGTGCGGAAGTTTTTTATCTCTTCCGGTCGATGCAGGCCCAAATGACGCTCGGGCAAGCCCCTATCCAAATCCGGAATACAGCCGAAGAGGGGCAGACCCGTGGCTTCTCTGATGATTTTTTCGTAGTAGGGCGCCATGGCAGGCTTCGTGTGATTTAATATAACGCCGGCAATAGTGTTTTCCCCATAACTTAAAAATCCCTGAAGCTCCGCGCCGAGGCTGGCGCCCTTGCCCCGCCCCGAGGCAATGAAGATCGTCGGCGTCTTCGTGAAGTTGGCCATATCCGCTGCCGAACATGCCGTCGTTGTGGACATGCCGTCGTAGTAGCCCATGGCCCCTTCCATAACGATGACGTCCTTTTTCTCCAGGCGAGCCATAAGGTGGAAAATGTAATCGTCGTCCATAAGATGGCGATCCAAGTTCACGCCGTATGCCCCCAAGGCCCGGTGGTACATGGGGTCGATGTAATCGGGCCCGATCTTCGCCGATGCCACCGTCATGCCCCGGCGAAGAAGGGCGCCGATCATCCCCATGGTGATAGATGTCTTGCCCGCGCCGGAGTGCCCGGCGGATAAAAGAAGTCGCTTCATAAAATCACCTGCTCATAAGCCACACGCTCTGTGCCGTCGGCCACGGTAATCATGCCGCAGTAAGTAAAGCCCGTGGACTCGATTAAACCCCTCATTCGGAAATTATCGGCGTGAGTGTCGATGCGTATAGCGGGGATGCCTTTAAACCTTACATAGGCGAAAATCCGCTCCATCATGCGCCGACTTATGCCCTCGCCTCTCCTGTTTTCAGCGACGACGAATTGATGAATCGTCAGGTAGTCGCCCTCCGTAAGCCACTTGCCGTCAATGACGTCGTAAGTGGAATCCGCACCTTCCTTTAGCACGGCCATGCCTGCGACGGTATCGTCTTTAAAAAAGTAGCAGCAGCCGGCTTTAGTATTTTCCAAAAGCTCTTCCGGTGTTGGATCCACGCCCTGCCATTGATCCACGCCGTCGGCTTTTAATGCGGCCCGCGCCGAATCGATAAAGTTCACGACGACAGGCAACTCTTCTTTCCGAGTCTTCACGAGGGCGAGGGGTGCTTTTCTGAAATAGGGCACGGCTTTATCCATTTCCATTTCCGCCCCGTCGACGATGGTATCGACGACGTAAATATGGAGCCCCTTCTCTTCCGCTTCCCTCAGTGCCTGAGTGAAATCGGGATCCGTCTCCTCGTTTGGCGTAAAACCCCAAATGTCTTTCATCTGCACGACGAATAACACGCCGCAGCATTTTCCTTCCGCAGCCATGTCGCCCAGCTCGCGAATGTGCTTCGCCCCGCGCACAGTAGGCGCGTCGGGAAATTTCGCCAGGCCCTCTTCTTCCAAGGTGACGCCTTTCACTTCCAAAAAACCTTCGCCTTCCGAGCCTTTGAGGTAAAAGTCGAAGCGGCTGTCGCCCTCAGTGACTTCCCGCTCGTAGGAAAGAATTTTTCCGAAGCCCTTTAAGTAAGGTTCGCCGTCGAAATACTCCGCCGCCAAGGTATTTGGCGCCTGTGAGTCGATATTTATAGGAAGGTCCCCTTTATACACCGTAACCAAACTGTAAGGGGTCTTGCGTTTTCTCGCGGGATCCGCTCCCTCTAAAAGCACTTTCGCCCCGGGGATAAAAAGTTCCCGGCAGCGTCCCGTGTTGGGCACGTGAACCCGTATGCTTTTCTTGTCTTTTTCTACCATAGCAATAAAGCGATTTTCCCTGTTAAGAAAAACCGCTTCTTCCATGCGTTTATATTTCATTCTGCGTCCCTTTGTTTAAAATGCCAAATCAAATATCCTATGGCGATGACGGCCAATAGAGCCACGATGACGTATTTGTAGTAATCCAAATAGGTGAGGATCACGTGCCAGTTTTCCCCGGTCTTGTAGCCGAGAAAGGTGAGCACGCAGTTCCACACGAAGGAACCTGCCGCCGTGAGTAGGGAAAATACGGAGATTCGCATGGACACCATACCGGCGGGTATGGAGATCAGACTGCGAATGACGGGCACGCAACGGCCGACGAGGACGAGGATTTTTCCCTTGTTCTCGAACGTGTTGACTACGCCCATAATTTCCTTTTTCTTAAAGCCCAGCCTTCCCATCCAACCGTGTTCGGCGGAGTCGTAAATTTTTACCGTAGGCACCATGCGGCCGATGCCGTAGAGAATGTAGGCGCCCAAAAGAGAGCCCGCCGTGGCCGCCAAGGTCGTGGGAAGAAAGGAGAGATTGCCTCGCCCGACGAAAAAGCCGCCGAGGAGCAAAATCACTTCCGATGGAATGGGCGGAAATACATTTTCTATAAAGATCAATGCGAAGACGGCCAGGTACCCGTAATCGGTGATGGCCGAGGTGATCACACTTTCCACTGAACATTCCCCTTTTTATTGCTTAAGAAATTTCACGAGCATTTCGTTGGCCATTTGAGGATTGGCCTTGCCGCGACTTTTCTTCATAACTTGGCCCACGAGGAAGCCGACGACGCGGTCCTTGCCCGCCTTAAATTGTTCCACGGACTCGGGATTTTCTTCCAAGACTTCCTTGACCATGGCTTCGATTTCCGAAGCGTCGCCGATTTGAACCAGGCCCTCTTCTTCGATAATAGCCTTGGGCTTCTTGCCTTCTTCGCACATTTTGCGGAAGACTTTCTTCCCGGCGTTGTTGTTGATCTTGCCGGACTTCACTTGCTCCAAGAGATAGGCGAAGTCTTCTCCTTCGAAAGGCACCTCCATGTCCCCGTCGTCGGTGACTTCGATACGGCGCAGAAATTCCGTCATAAACCAATTGGAAAGCATGTCGTAGTCCGTAAAGTGCTTGGCCACCTCTTCAAAGTAGTTGGCAACTTTTTTCGAACCGCAAATAACCTTCGCGTCGTATTCTTTCAGGCCGTAAGTTTCGATAAAGCGGGCGATCTTCACATCGGGAAGTTCCGCCATGCCCTTGCGCACCTTTTCGATCCATTCGTCGTCGATGAACAGGGGACCCAGGTCTCCTTCCGGCGCAAAGCGGTAGTCGCTGGCCGTATATTTTACCCGCATGACCACGGTTTTGTTTTGTGCATCGTCCCAACGACGGGTGGCGCGCAGTTCCGTTTCGCCCTTTTCCATAAGTTCGATTTGACGGGCCACTTCGTAGTCGATGGCCTTTTCCACGGCGCGGAAAGAGTTCAGGTTCTTCACTTCGGAAATGGCACTGCGTTCGCCGGTCTCCGTGTTTTTAATATTGACATTGACGTCGCAACGCAGAGAGCCCTCTTCCATCTTCACGTCGCTGACTTCCAAATAGCGCAAAGTGTTTCTCAATTTCTCGAGGAAGAGGCGAGCTTCCAGGCCCGAGGCCATGTCCGGATCGGAGACGACTTCCACCAAGGGCACGCCGCAGCGATTGTAGTCCATGAGGGTCGTACCTTTTTCCGTATGCAGGCTCTTGCCCGTATCTTCTTCCAATTGAATTTGGTGAATGCCGATCTTCTTGGGGCCCTCATCTGTTTCGATTTCGATATAACCGTGATTGGCTACGGCTTCGTCGGTTTGGGTAATTTGGTAGCCCTTGGTTAAGTCGGGATAGAAGTAATTCTTTCTGGAGAAAGTCGATTTGTGATTGATTTCCATATGAAAGGCCGTGGCGATTTCAATGGCACGCTCCACGGCGCCTTTGTTTAAGACGGGGGTGGCCCCGGGAAGACCTAAACAAACCGGACAGGTGCAGGTGTTGGGCTCTCTGCCGTAGGCGTTTTCGCAGCCGCAGAAGGCCTTGGTCTTGGTGGATAATTCGACGTGGATTTCTAATCCCACGATTGTCTTGTAACCCATTAGATATTTCCCTCCAATTCTTTCGCCGTGGCAAGGGCTTGATGGTCATTGCTCTTCTTCGGAATAATTTGAATGCCCACGGGAAGCCCGTCCTTGTCCATAGCCGGCACACTGATGCCGCCGGTGCCGATAAGGTTCACGGGGACCGTAAATAAATCCAACATATAGATTTGAACCGGGGACATATTTTTGTCGATAGGCACAGCCACTGTCGGCGAGGTGGGACAGAGAATCACGTCGTGGTTTTTATAGACCTGATTAAATTCTTCCATCATGCAGTGACGCATTTCCAGGGATTGCTCGAAGTATTCCTTGGAGTGATCCATACTCATAATATAGGATCCGATCATGATCCGGCGCTTGACCTCGTCGCCGAAGCCTTCGCTGCGGGTCTTGATATAGAGATCGTCGATGTTGTCGTAATCGTCGGCGATAAAGCCGTACAAAATACCGTCGAAACGGCTCATGTTCGGCGCAATTTCGCCGTTGACCAAAATATGGTACACGGCAATGGCCAGATCCAGACTGGCGATGTGGACGTATTCCACTTGTGCGCCCTTTTCCTTCAAAAAGTCCACGGTCCGTTGGAATGCTTCCCGTACGGAATCCTCCACGTCGAAGGTCTTGAAGGTATCGGGAATGGCAACCTTTAGTTCGCTCAAGGGCTTGGCGCCTTTCACAGCTTCATCGTTAAGGGAGTCGTTGCCGATGCATGTGGCGTCCCGTTGATCGGAGCCTTCTAGGATTTCCAGGACGTATTGAACGTCGTCTACGGTGTGGGCCAAAACGCCGACTTGGTCAAAGGTGTTGGCCATGGCGGCGACGCCGTAGCGGGAAATACTGCCGTGGGAGGGCTTCATGCCCACGACGCCGCAGAAGGACGCCGGTTGACGCACGGAACCGCCGGTATCGGTACCTAAGCTGACGGCACAGAAATGAGCCGCAACGGAAGCGGCACTACCGCCGGAAGAGCCACCGCTGACACGGGTTCTGTCAACGGGGTTTTTCGTCGTTCCGAAATAAGAAGTCTTCGTGGAAGATCCCATGGCAAATTCGTCCATGTTCACCTTGCCGATAAGAATGGCATCTTCCGCCTTTAGTTTCGCCGTGACCACGGCGTCGTAAGGCGAAACGAAATCGGCGAGCATTTTCGATGCGCAGGTCATACGCACGTCCTTCATGGCGATATTGTCCTTTAAGGAAACGACGATGCCCGCCATCTTTCCCAGGGGTTCGCCCTTTTCGCGCTTCTCGTCCAATTCCTTCGCCTTTTCCAGGGCGATATCGTCGGTAAGGGTGATGAAGACATTCAGATCCTCGTCGTCCCGCTTAATATTTTCCAAATAGGCTTCCACCAGTTCCGTACAGGTAATTTCTCCGTCAAGAAACAGTTGTCTGGTTTCCAGGCCGCTTAAATGGGTCAGATTCATAAGACCTCCTTATTCCACAAATTTAATGATTTCGAAGTAACCGTATTTCACGGCGACGGCATTGCCCGTGGCATCTTCTCTATCCAAAGAAGGACGAATTTCATCGTCGCGAAGACGATTGGGCAAGGTGTTCGTATGGAAGGTCGGCACGCAGTGAATGTCCGACTGTTTAATCGTGTCGATAAGATCCATGGTGTCGGAAAATTCCTTGACCATGCCGTCTAATTCCTCGTCTGTGAAATAGAGCTTGGAAATTTCCGCAATATGTTTTATTTGGTCTTTTTTCATAGGAGGTCTCCCCACTTTCTATTAAAGGCTTCTTCCGATAAGACGGGTACGCCTAATTTTTCCGCTTTTTCCGATTTCGAACCTGCAGCCTCGCCGGCGAGTACAAAATCCGTATTTTTCGAGACAGAGCCTGTGACCTTCGCCCCTTCGGCTTCCAGCAACGACTTTACTTCGCTTCTGGGCCGAGACAAGGTGCCTGTGAGAACCACGGTCATGCCGTCGAGAACGCCGGATTTTTTCGTTTTCTCGTAGATCAGCTCCATGCCCGCGTCCATTAAATCGTGAACGTAGCCGCCGATGACGGGATCCGTAAAGAAGAGATGAATCTCTTGGGCCGTTTCCGGACCGATGTCCTCGATGGTCATAAGCTCCGATTCCTCCGCCTTGGAAAGAGCATCGAAGTCGGCGAAGTGATCCGCCAAATCGCCGGCGGTCTTAATGCCCACCTGGCCGATGCCCAGGGCGTAAATAAATTGCTTGAAGCTGATTTTTTTCGAAGCGTCGATGGCGTTTAAGAGATTGTCCGCCTTCTTTTCGCCGAATCCCTCGAGGGTCATTAATTCTTCACGCTTCAACACGTAGATGTCCGGGATCTCGTGCAGTAGGCCTGCGGCGATTAATCGTTCCGCCGTCTTTTCGCTGAGGCCCGTAATGTCCATGGCATCGCGAGAGGCGAAGTGATCGATCCGCGCCACCAATTGGGGCTCGCAGCCGATGGTGTTCGGGCAAAAGCTGTGCACGCCCTTTTGCACCAGCTCCGTGGCGCAGGCGGGACAATGGGTGATCATCTCTATTCTATCACCTTCTTCGCCGATTCCCTCTAAAATTTCCGGAATCACGTCATTACTTCGCCGTAAAAGCACTTTTCCGTTGATTCGCACGCCTTTTCGCAGGATGTCGTCGTAATTATTCAAGGTGGCCCGCTGAATGGTGACCCCGTCGATGTCCACGGGCTCCAGTATGGCAGTAGGCGTCACCTTGCCCGTGCGGCCCACATTCCATTCCACATCGAGAAGTTTTGTGACCACTTCTTTCGCTTCGAATTTATAGGCGATGGCCCAGCGGGGAAATTTCACCGTGTAGCCCAGGGCGTCCCGCTTGGTGACGTCGTTGATTTTGAACACGACGCCGTCGATCATGACGTCCAGATCGTCCCGAATCTTCTCCACCTCTTCGATGTAATCGAGTATGTCCTGAAAGTCCTTGCAGCGCCGGGTCATGGGGTGGACGAGAAAGCCCTGCTCTTTTAAAAAGGCCTTCACTTCCTCGTCGGTTTCGAAATTCATGCCCTCGGCGTCGATGAGATTGTATAAGTACGCCGTGAGCCTGCGCCGCCTGGTTTCCTTGGGATCCAGATTGCGCAAAGCGCCGGCGGCACCGTTTCTCGGATTCTTTAAGGGTTCCGCTGCCGTCTCATTGTATTTTTTGAGGCTGGCATAGGGCATGAGTCCTTCGCCCTGAACCACTAAGTGCCCGGTAAAGGGAATGCTCAAAGGCACGGTGGATATGGTCACCGCCTGCTCCGTGATCACTTCGCCCACGGTGCCGTTGCCCCGAGTGACGGCCCGGGTGAGCTTGCCGTCGTCGTAAGTCAGGGAAATGGTGAGACCGTCGAATTTCAGCTCCGCCATATAGCCCATATCGTCGGCGCCGGCCTCGTGCATGCGATCACACCAGGCCTTTAGGCGCTCGTAGCTCTGGGCCTTGTCCAGAGAGTAGAGGGGCTTCTCGTGTGTAAACTTTTCGAAGCCCTCCAAGAGATCCCCGCCGACGCGGCGAGTAGGTGAATCGGGCGCTACTTCCCCCGTCTCCTTTTCCAGGGCGACGAGCTTATCGTAGAGGGCGTCGTAGGCCTTGTCCTCCACCAAAGGCGCGTCCAAGGTGTAGTAGGCGTGGGCCCAGGTATTTAATTGGTCGATGATCTCTCGCATCTTCTCCATCTTATTCCTTCTTTCGAATCGGCGCCACCTTTAAATTCAAAGTCTTCAGCCCTTTTCCTTCAAAGGAAATGACGCCTTCGTCCCCTTTTAACTGAACGATCATCCCCTCGCCCCATTTCTTGTGGACGATGGTATCGCCGAGATGTAATTCGGGTAAATCTTCCGCCACTTCCCTCGCGGGCCTGCTGTCCATGGCCGCCCCGGTGTAAATCTCGTGGCGGCTCTTTAAGTCTATTTTTCTGCTCTCTTCTTCGTGGACGGAAATCTTATCCTCGATCTCTTCCACGAAGCGGCTCCGTACGGCGCCGCTGCGCTTGCCATACAGGGTGCGCGACTTGGCAGACGAGAGGAAGAGTTTTTCTTCCGCCCGCGTCACCGCCACGTACATAAGCCTTCGCTCTTCCTCCATGCTCTCTTCGTCGTCATAGCTTCTGGAGGTTGGAAAGAGCCGCTCTTCCAGCCCGACGACAAAGACCACGGGAAATTCCAGGCCCTTGGCTCCGTGAATGGTCATGAGCTTCACGGCATGGGATTCGTCGTCCAATTCATTTTTATCGGCAATCAAACTGAGGTTGCCGAGAAAATCCGTGAGACTGAGATCGGGATTGGCTTCTTCAAATTCCGCCGCCGCGGAAACAAACTCTTCCACGTTTTCCAAACGGGTGCGGGATTCCACCGTGTCTTCCCGCTTCAACTCGTCGGCATAGCCGCTTTCGAACAGAATGGCTTCGACTAATGCCGCCAAACCGATCTCGGCGGCTTTATTTTGCAGAAGGTGAATCAGATTCACAAATTCTCGTATGTTTTTATGGGCGCGGATCTTCAGCTCGGGATAGTCCTCAAGATTTTCCATAAGGGCAAAGAGACTCATGCCCTTTTCGCCGGCGAAGGCCCGCAGCTTGTCGATGGTCGTATCACCTATACCCCTTTTCGGCACATTGACGATACGGCTCATGTTCACATCGTCTATCGAATTGTCCACCGCCGCCAAATAGGCGATAACGTCCTTGATCTCGCGACGATCGTAAAAGCGCAACCCGCCGACGACGCGGTAGGGAATGCCTTCTCGCATCAAGGCCTCTTCAAAACCCCGTGACTGGGCGTTGGTGCGATACAGAATCGCCATATCCCCGTAAGCCGTGCCCTTGTAATTCAAGTGCTCCATTTTTTGGATCACGGCCATTTCTTCTTCCGTGTTGTGGTAAAACTCCCGATAGACCACGGGATCGCCGCCTTCATTGGCCGTCCACAAATTCTTTTCCTTCAGCTTGGGATTGTTGGCGATGAGGGCATTGGCGCAATCCAATATGGGCGTGGTGGAGCGGTAATTCTGCTCCAGCAAAATCGTCTTTGCGCCGGGAAAATCTTTTTCGAAGGAAAGAATATTGCCGATGTCCGCCCCCCGCCAGCGATAGATGGATTGATCGTTGTCGCCGACGACGGTGAGGTTTTTCGCATTACCCGACAGCATCTTGACCAGTAAGTATTGAATGTGGTTCGTATCCTGATACTCGTCCACGAAAATGTAATCGAATTTCTGTTGATAGTAGGTGAGGACGTCCTTCTTCAGCTGAAACAATTCCACGGTCTTCACCAAGAGATCGTCGAAATCCAAGGCGTTGTTCTCACGCTTTTTCTTTTCGTAAAGGCGATAGGCCTCCGCCGCTTGTCGCATGTGGTAATCGCCGAAATTTTCCTTCATGGCGCTGTCCGGATCCGTGCCCTCGTTTTTCCACGCGGAAATTTGGCTCAAAAGGCCGTAGGGATTATACATCTCCTTGCTGAGATTCAATTCCTTCATACATTCTTTCATCAGCGTCTTTTGATCGGCGCCGTCGTAAATGGAGAAGTTTTTGTCGTAGCCAAGGAAGTGAATGTCGCCGCGAAGAATCCTCACACACATGGCGTGGAAGGTGCTGATCCACATCCCATCGATACTTCGCCCCAATTGATTCGCCACCCGATCCTTCATTTCCTTCGCCGCCTTGTTGGTAAAGGTAATAGCGAGGATGCGGTAGGGGGAGACGTTTTTCTCCTCGATTAAGTAAGCGATTTTGCCCGTAACCACGCGGGTCTTGCCGCTGCCGGCTCCGGCGAGCACCAAGAGAGGGCCCTCCGTGTGGAGTATAGCTTCTTTCTGACGATCATTATAATTTTCTAACAACACGACCCTCTTTCTACTCTCGGACTAAATCTCTGATGACCTCCGATGCCGCAATCAAACCCGCCGTTGACGGCACGAATGAAATACTCGCCGGGGAACGCTCGTCGATGCCTTCCACCTTCTTCGGTTCCTCCGTGGAATAGACCACGGGAAAATCGCCGAGGCCCCTCTTCTTTACTTCCCGGCGCATGACTCGTGCCAAGGGACAGACCTTGGTTTCGGAAAGCATGGCGATCTCCAGCGCTTCCGGATGTAATTTATTGCCGGCGCCCATAGCCGATAGGACGGGCACGCCGGCTGCCTGCGCCTTTTCGATGATCAATAGCTTCGCCGTCACCTGATCCACGGCATCCACCACGTAATCGTAATCGCCGAAGTTGATTTCACCGGCGTTTTCTTCGTTATACATGATGGGATAGGTGCGCACCGCCGTCTCGGGAACGATGGATGCGAGGCGCTCTTTCATCACATCCACCTTCAGTTCACCTACGGTTTCCGTGGTGGCGATGATTTGCCGATTGATATTCGTCACATCCACCCGGTCGTAATCTGTCATGTCCAAAGCGCCGACGCCCGCCCGCGCCAATGCCTCAATACAAAAGCCGCCGACGCCGCCCACGCCGAAAACGGCGACACGCATCTGTTGCAGCCGATTGACAGCCTCCGTGCCGATGAGCCAACGGGTTCGCAAAAACGGATCCATTCCAAGTACCTCCTGTCCCATACTAACATCTCATTATATCAAAAAAGACCCTATGGGGACAAACCATAGGGCCTTTGGGCTAGATTCTATTTTGAAAAATATAATTCACCTAATTCATAAACGGGGAACTCTTTGTTAAAGTAATCATTCCTGATTCTAACATTTGCAATGCCTTGTTGCCCGTTGCTGGTCTTGTATTCGTTATATACAACCTTAAGTTGGTTCGCGTTTTGATCGACATAAACGAGATTTTCATTCGCTATTTGACCTCTGGAGAAATTAGATAAGAGAATCGGGTCAGTTGAGTCTAAGATAAATTGAAAAGCAGTATAGCCCTTGGCTGAATTGCGCGCCCACGATATCTTCCCGCCAAACTCCGACTTTTTTTCAAACTCATCTAGCTTATTCTTATCTTTAATGACCGCGCTTTTCTGTTCACCAATCTCGCCTTTAATCGTAACTTTAACTACTTGTCCGCCAGTCATTTGTAATTCAAGGTCCACTTTTCCTTCCTTGTTGCGAAGAGCGCTCCAGAGTTCATTTTGTTTAAAACTAACTGGTGTCGTTTTGTTTACTTCATCCTTATAAGTGACTGAAGGAGCCAAGGGGTAACTCCGTTTTCCCTGTTGAGTGGTTATGTCAATCGTAGCCTCATTGTTGTAGCTGGTCAAGGTAACATTGGCCAAAATGCCTCGTAGATCCTCTTTCGCAGGCTCGGCACTTACTACCTCATGGTATCTGGTGCTTAAGGTTAAGGGATAGCCTTTGTTGATTCGTTGCGACAGGTCGAAAAGTTCTTTGGCAACTTTTTCATCCTTGACGATGAAGTCTTGTTCTTGTTTGTTTTCAAGCTTCAAGACGATGCGGGAAACGCCGAAGCGATTGTATTCGTAGTTGACGAATTCACCGCTGACCATGCCGCTATAGGGATAAACCATGACTTCCTTCAAGACGCCGTTGCGTGATTTGAAGCTGACCAGGTCTCTGACATTGATGGCGCTCTTGTCGATTTTCTTGCCTAAGCTGGAAATGACCGTATCTTTATCGAATTTGAAGTTAGCGGTTTTTTCCGGCTTAAAGCTGCTGTCGACGACGACGTCTTTTTTCGTGGAATAGGAAATTTGGATGTCGTCGTTCTTTCGGCTGTCGACAATGCCTTTGCCTTCGGCGTCGTTGCCGATAACGTCGACGGAAACGGCTTTGTAAGGAGCGACGCCGCCGCCTTGAGCAAATGCCTTGACTTTGACGGTGCTTCCTACAGTAATGTCGCTAAGTTTTCCTACTTTACCGTTTAAGGTAACGGCGGTGTTGGAATTGAGAACGAATCCAATGGTTTTTCCCGCCTTGTCCTTAATGCTGAAGGTGGCCACATTGTTAATAACCGTATTGTCGACGACGTCGCCTTCAAAGGACTGAGATGATCTGTAGTCGTAACTAAAGTCGGTGATCGTCGCCATTTGCTCACGTTTTAAAGGAGCATTGGGATTGAAGAAGCCATCATCTCCGGTTTCGTGGAAAATGCCGGCTTCGATCATTGCGGCATAGTAACCTTTAATATCTACATCCCCGGTTAAGTCTTTTGACGTCTTTCCGATCAGAGCGTTATCTTTTACCTTGATCTTCGTTTTGTCCTGAATCGGTTGAATGCCCAATGCTTTGGCATAATAAACCATAATCAGCTCGCGACCCGGGAATTGACCGGCTTTCGGTGTGTCGGTGATGTAGCCGTGCTTGTAGGCCGCCTTCAAGTTCGTTTCCGAAATAACATTATTTTGAAGAGCGATACAAACAGCAGGCTTTGCCCATTTAGGCACTTTATAGGCATCGGAAATGTGCCCTTGTGTAGCGATCGCTTGAGTCAATTCCGCCGATGTTGGATTTTGAATCCCTTTCAGTAAAGTGAGAACTTCTAAATAGCTAACCGAACGGGCCGGCTTAAAGGTACCGTCGTCGTAACCGCTGATAATGCGTAAATCGCTTAGTTTAGAAATGTGACTATAGGCCCAGTGATTGGCATTCACGTCTTTGAAACTGGCGGCCATAGCCGTCAAAGGCGATGTCAATAATGCGCCTGCTAAAGCCAAAGTGGCCACTGTTTTTGCTTTGTTTTTCTTCATATTTTCCTCCTAGAATTCATAAAAAATCCTACCTGCTCCTATTATAACATGGTGAAAGCCCTTCGCTGTTACGTTTTCATTTCAAGTCCTAAGGTTTTATCCCGTCTCTTTGATATAATGGTAAAAGCAAATGTGAAATTAGGAGGGCCTATGCGATATTTTCCTCTCATGGTAGACACACAAGATAAAAAAGTGCTCCTCATCGGCGGCGGGAAGGCGGCGGCGACAAAGATTAAGGGACTGCTCCCTTCCTCGTTCAGCTTCTACTGCCTCGCTCCCGTCTTCGATGAGAGCTTGTCCGAATTGGCGGAAGAGCATCCGGATCGAATTTTCTTGAAAGAAAAAACCGTGGATGCCGACTTCCGCTTCTTTGCCTACGATTTTTTAATCGCAGCCACAGATGATGAGGCATTAAACGACACCTTGGTGCGGCGGGCAAAGCTATCTTCCGTGCCGGTCCTTTCCACGTCGGATCCCGAAACATCGGATGTTCACATGGCATCCGTGGTGAATCGCGGGCCTCTCGTGATTAGTATTTCTGCGGAAAATCCCACCATATCGAAGCACGTAAAGGAAGATATGGAGACTTTTCTCGAAAAATACGACGAGGCGAAGCTGGAAGAGATGAACAAAATTCGAAAAATTTTATTGGAACGAAAGAGCGAACACATTTCCCGAATTATGGAAGATTTGTGGCAGAGAGAAAAAATCAGCAAGGTGCATTGGGAGGAAAAGTATGACCCTGAGGGTGGGAACAAGAGCGAGTAAACTGGCGCAGATTCAAGCCACGGAAGTGGTCGGCATATTAAAGGAGGCGGGCTTGGATGCTGAGCTGGTGACTATTTCCACAAAAGGGGATCGTTGCAAAACCCTGCCCATTCACAAGATCGGCAAAAACGGCGTCTTCGTCGGCGAATTGGAGCGGGCCCTTCACAAAGGGACGGTAGATTTGGCGGTACATTCCTTAAAGGATATGCCTTCGAAGATCCTCGCCGGCTTTACTCTCGCCCCGCCCCCGGCGGCGCCTGCTGACGTGGACGTCTTTGTGGGAAAGGTGAATAGTTTTAAGGAGCAGGATCTTGCCCGGATGGTGGTGGCCACGGGAAGCAACCGACGCATCGCTCAACTGAAGCATTTTTATCCCGATATAGAAATTGTGCCCATTCGCGGCAATGTGGAGACACGGATTCAAAAGATAGAAGATGGCTTGGCCGACGGCACCCTTCTCGCCTACGCCGGCCTCGCCCGATCGGGCCTGTCCCACAAGGTGACGGCCCCCTTGGATCCGACCCGCTTCATTCCCTCGCCCTCCCAAGGCCTGTTGGGCATCGAGCTGTCCGAGGATCGACGCGAGCTTTTGAAAATTTTTGCCGAAGCTTCCGATTCCCATGCCGCCATTCGCATGAAGGTGGAGCGGGCCTATCAACGGGCGCTGAACGCCTCCTGCCAGTCCCCTATCGGCATTCACATGGAACAAAACGGCAAAGACATCATCCTCCACGGATGTTTTGCCAAAACCGTGGACGAGCCCCTGATCTATGCCACCGTCACTACCACGTATGAAAAAGCGATGGACGATGTGTTGGAGCTTGTGAGGAAGGTGAAGGGCCATGAATAAATATCCCGTCATCCTCGCCGGCGCAGGCATCGGCGGCCGCGACAACATTACCCTCGCCCTCTATAAGGCCCTGGCCCGGGCCGATTTTATCGTCTACGACCGGCTCATGGATCCCGCGATTTTGGATTTCGCGCCGAAGGCGGAGAAGCTTTACGCGGGAAAGGCCGCAAGTAATCACACCCTGTCCCAAGATGAAATTCACGCGCTCTTGGAAAAGGGCTACAACTCGGGCAAGCAGGTGATTCGCTTAAAAGGCGGCGATCCCTATGTCTTCGGTCGCGGCGGCGAAGAGGCCTTATACTTATCTGAGAGAAATATTCCCTTTCGCGTAATCTCGGGAATCACCTCGGGAGTCACCGTCCCCGCCATGGCAGGCATTCCCGTGACCCACCGGCACGTGGCACAGAGCGTGTCCTTTATTACGGGCCACGGCGCCAAAGGCAAGGACGATTTTTCGGTCTACGGAAAAGTGCCCGGGACCTTGGTCTTTTACATGGGACTGAAAAATGCCGCATCCATCGCCCGGGATCTCATCACCGGAGGAAAAAATCCCGCCACGCCTGTTGCCGTGTTAAAGCTCTCCGACGACGGCGAAAGTTTTTCCTTTTATACGAATCTGGGAAAAGTTGCCGCCCGAGGCCTTCCGCCCGAGGTGACGAGTCCGGGCCTCATCGTCGTCGGCGAGGTGGTGGATCTACACGAAGAGCTCACGCTCTTCAACCACTTGCCCCTTACCGGGCAAAAGATCATTTTAACCGACGAACATCCCGAGGCCATGGCGGAGCCGCTGAGGGCATCGGGCGCCCAAGTGATTCTGCGGCCCATGATACGCACCGAAGCCGTGAATAGAGACGTGCTTCAAAAGGACATCGCGGATTTTTCCTTCGACACTTTGGTCTTTACGTCGAAAAATGCCGTGGAATATTTCTTCGACGCATTTTTAAAAGCCCACGATATTCGAAGTCTTGGAGGCGTGTCTATCTATGTGGTCGGCGAAAAAACCGCCAAGGCCCTTGCCCCCTACGGCCTTCGCGCCGACGGTCTACCCGACATCTACGACGGCCGGCACCTGGCGGAGTTTTTAAAGACGCGACTGAAGAAGACGGATCGCCTTTACTATCCTCACGCCGCGGCGAGCGATCCTTATTTAGGCGTCGTGCTAAAGGAAATCGCCTGTACCACGGATCGCATTATCTATGATACCGCCCTTCCCTCCGATCCGAAACCTCTGCCCGATGATTATAGTGCGTCGGTCTTTCTGTCCCCATCGGCGGCAAAAAATTTTCACAAGGTCTACGGTCTCTCGGCTTTCGGCTCGGCGGTCTTTGCCATCGGCGAGACGACGAAACAAAGCCTTGTCAAACTGGGAATAAAAGAGGAAAATATTTATTCGGGAGAAAAAGCTACACGCGAGTCTCTCCTGGAAATTATACTAAAGGAGTTGTCACAGCATGCGCATGCGCAGAATTCGAAACAATAAATTGCTTAGAAAAATGACCGAGGAGACCACCCTCTCCGTTTCCGATTTCATCTACCCCCTCTTTGTCGTGGAAGGCGAAAACATTAAGCGGGAAATTCCCTCCATGCCCGGTGTCTACCACTTCTCCGTGGATCGGTTGGAGGATGAGATCAAGGAGCTTGTTGCCCTTCACATCCCCGCCGTCATTCTATTCGGCGTCGTCAATCACAAGGACCACGTGGGCAGCGGTGCTTACGACGAAAACGGCATCGTGCAGGAAGCCTGCCGTAAGATAAAAGCCCTCACCGACGAACTCGTCGTCATCACCGACGTCTGTATGTGCGAGTACACCGACCACGGCCACTGCGGCATTTTAGACGAAAAGGGCATGGTGGATAACGACGCCACCATCGAGTACATGGCGAAGATCGCCCTCTCCCACGCCAAGGCGGGAAGCGATGTGATTGCGCCGTCGGATATGATGGATTTTCGCGTGGCGAAAATTCGCGAGGTCTTGGACGCAGGCGGCTTCAAGGACGTGCCCATTATGTCCTACGCCGCGAAATTTGCCTCAAGCTATTACGGTCCCTTCCGTGACGCCGCCGACAGCTGCCCCGCCTTCGGCGACAGAAAATCCTATCAAATGGATTTCCACAACGGCGACGAGGCCCTACGTGAAATCGCCCAGGATTTAGATGAGGACGCGGATTTTATTATCGTGAAGCCCGGTCTCGCCTATTTAGACGTCCTGGCACGGGCATCGGATGCCTTTAACACGAATTTCGTCACCTACAATGTGAGCGGCGAATACACCATGATCAAAAACGCCATTCGCGACGGCGTCTTCAAAGAAGACATTATTTACGAAAACATGATCGCCATGAAACGCGCCGGGGCCAAGCTGATTATTACCTACCACGCCAAGGAACTGGCGAAGAAAATGGAAGGCCTTCAATGATTAAAAACGACTTTCTCATGCAGCAAATCAAGGAGCTGATTCAGTTCCTCCTGGGCCTCGCCTATCCCATGGGCTTCAGCGATGAAAAAAAGGAAGCGACAGAGGCAACGTCTATTTCTCAAACCCTCTATTCTCTTGCCCGGGAAGGCAAATACGGCGAGGCGGAAGACGCCCTCTTCGACGCCTTTGACGAAGGCGAGGCGGATCTCGCCACGGGAATTCTTTTCTACGAATCCCTGCTTCGAATCGACGAAAAGGAATTGCGACGAGGGAATTTTTCTTTAAAGGAAATCGAAACAGGCCTTCGCGATTACGCCAAGCTGTTTCACGTGGATCTTTAATCCATTAAAAAAGTTCGAGTGCGTGCTCGAACTTTTTTTGTGCCATTTTTTATTTTGCCTCGAACAAAATGACTGACATGAAAAAATCCGCCGGCTTTCCGACGGATTTTTGTCTTGTTAGTTTTGTTCTCTTAATTTGCGAAGAATCATTTTTTGTTCCACGCCGGCGACTAAGCGACGGGTGTAATCCACCGTGTCCGGGTTGACGGACATGGAGGTGATTCCGCATTCTACGAGGAATTCTGCAAATTCGGGGTATTGGCTCGGGCCTTGACCGCAAATGGAGCAGGTGATGCCTTTCTTGTTGGCGGCATCGACTAAGATTTTAATGGCGCGCTTCACGGCTTCGTTTCGTTCGTCGAAGTAGCCCATACGGTTCAAGATACCGCTGTCGCGGTCGGCACCCATGGTAAGCTGGGTCAAGTCGTTGGATCCGATGGAGAAGCCGTCGACCAGTTCGGCGAATTCTTCCGCTTGGAAGACCACCGAGGGGACTTCAGCCATGATCCAGATCTTGAAGTTTTTGGATTGCTTCAAGCCTTCTTCCGCCATAATATTTTTTACGACGACCAGCTCTTCCGGCGTACGGACGAAGGGGAGCATAGCGACCACATTGGTCAAACCGAAATCTTCGCGAACTTTGCGCATGGCCTTGCATTCCAGACGGAAGCCCTTTTCGTATTCCGGCGAAATGTAGCGGCTGACGCCACGCCATCCGATCATGGGGTTTTCTTCGTGGGGTTCCACTTCGTCGCCGCCCTTGAGGCCGCGG
>QWCE01004719.1_pt1 | contig 20424 bp, 16 predicted proteins | sample 1972531 | NCBI WGS metagenome assembly QWCE01 (sample SAMN09866716, study PRJNA288562) | Human gut metagenome isolate term4_stool, whole genome shotgun sequencing... | reverse complement strand
CCATAGTTTCTCCTTATATAAAAAGGCCCACCTGGGTGAGCCTTTCGCTTATTGATCCGACGAGATCTTTTTCAAGGGCTCGTCTCTTTCCATGATCGGACCCTCGTCGCCTTCGACGCTGGCCTTGGTGACGACGACGCGTTTCACGTCGTCCATGGAAGGAATTTCGAACATGGTGTCCATCATGATCTCTTCGATGGTACCTCTCAGGCCGCGGGCGCCGGATTTCTTCTTGATGGCTTTTTCCGCAATGGCGTCTAAAGCGTCGTCTTCGAATTCCAGTTCCACGCCGTCCATGGCGAAGAGTGCCTTGTACTGTTTCACGATGGCGTTTTTCGGTTGGGTCAAAATGTGAACCAACGCGTCTTTGTCCAGCTCTTCCAAGGTGACGGTGACGGGCAAACGGCCGATAAATTCCGGGATCAAGCCGTACTTTAAGAGATCTTCCCCTTCCAGTTCTTCAAGAAGGTTGATCTCGTCGTGCTTGCTCCGTTTGATTTCCGTGCCAAAGCCGATGCCGCCTTTTCCTAAGCGAGCTTCGATGATTTTATCCAAGGAATCGAAGGCGCCGCCTAAGATGAAGAGGATATTGGACGTATCCACTTGAATAAATTCCTGATTCGGATGCTTTCTGCCCCCTTGGGGCGGAACATTGGCCTCCGTGCCTTCGATGAGTTTTAAAAGGGCCTGTTGCACCCCTTCGCCGCTCACGTCCCGAGTAATGGAGACATTTTCCGATTTGCGGGCGATCTTGTCGATTTCGTCCACATAGATGATGCCTCTTTCGGCCGCTTCGATGTCGTAATCCGCCGCCTGAATCAGCTTCAGAATAATATTTTCCACATCTTCGCCGACGTAGCCCGCCTCGGTAAGGGAGGTGGCATCGGCGATGGCAAAGGGCACATCCAGGATGCGGGCCATGGTTTGCGCCAAAAGGGTTTTGCCGCTGCCCGTGGGGCCCACCATTAAAATATTGCTCTTCTGAATTTCAACACTGTCGTCGCCTCCGCCGGCTTCTTGGGTGCGAATGCGCTTGTAGTGATTGTAAACAGCCACGGCCAGGGCGCGCTTGGCGCTTTCCTGGCGAATGACGTAGTCGTCTAAGGTCGCCTTAATTTCCGCCGGCGTGGGCAGATGGTCGGAAGCAACCGCCTCTTTCGGCGCCATTTCCTGTCTTAAAATATCTTCGCACAAGTGAATGCATTCGTCGCAAATATAGGCGTCGGGTCCTTGGATCAGTTTTTGTACCTGATCTTTGGACTTGCCGCAAAACGAGCAGCGCTGATCTTTTTTTTCTTCTGTCATGATGCTCCTAACTATTTACGTTTGACGATCACATCGTCGATGATACCGTAAGCTTTCGCCTCTTCCGCCGACATAAAGAAGTCGCGATCCGTATCTTTTTCCACCTTTTTCAGGGTTTGACCGGTTCGCTCGGCGATAATGGCGTTTAATTGCTTGCGGGTCTTTAAGATTTTTTCCGCGTGAATTTGAATGTCCGATGCCTGGCCTTGGGCGCCGCCCAGGGGTTGGTGGATCATAATGTCCGCATTGGGCAGGGCGTAGCGCTTGCCCTTTTCACCGGCCAGGAGCAGAAACGCGCCCATGGATGCGGCGAGACCCACGCAGATGGTGGAGACGTCGGGCTTAATGTATTGCATCGTGTCGTAGATGGCAAAGCCCGCGCTCACGGAACCGCCGGGGGAGTTAATATAGATTTGAATGTCCTTGTCCGGATCTTCCGATTCCAAAAACAAAAGTTGGGCGACGATTAAATCCGCCATTTGATCGTTTACTTCGCCGGTTAAAAAGATAATCCGATCTTTTAAGAGTCGGGAATAAATATCGTAGCTTCTTTCGCCGCGATTGGTTTGTTCCACGACCATGGGTACCAGTGCCATACTTATGCCTCCTTTTCGAGGCTCGTGCAGCCTCTTATGCTTCTTCGCTTTCGTCTTTATTTAAGCCTTCCACTTCTTTCGCATTGTCTACGAGAAGTTCGACGGCTTTTTTGCGTTCTAAGTCAGACTTCATGAGGTCCTTGTTGGATTCCATCATAGTCTTGATCATTTCTTCCTGTTTGTCTTCGTCGCCTTTAAAGTAGCGTTCGGACATTTCTCTGGCGTAAGCTTCCACTTCGTCGTCGGAAATTTCGAATTTTTCCGCTTCAACGATGGCTTCAAGAACCAAGGATTTCAACACTTCTTTTTCAGCGTCGGGACGCATGGAGTCTTTGAAGTCATCTAAGCTTTGGCCCAGCATTTGCAGGTATTGTTCCAGTTGCAGGCCTTGGCTGCGCATGTTGTTGTCCATGCTGCGGATTTGTTCGTCGATGGCGTTGTTCACCATGACTTCCGGCACATCCACCTTGGCGTTTGCCGCAGCGGCTTCCAGCGCGCGGTCCATGCGAATGTTTTTCGCATTGGCTTCAACTTCTTCGGTCTTTTGTTTCTTCAGATCCGCCTTGTATTCGTCCACGGTGTCGAATTCGGAAATGTCTTTAATGAATTCATCGTCTACTTCCGGCAATTCTTCCACGGCGATGGAATTTAAGGTAATGGTAAAAACGGCATCTTTGCCCTTTAAGTCTTCGTTGAAGTAGTCTTCCGGGAATTTTACATCGATGTCGAAGGTTTCGCCGATTTCATGGCCGACGATGCCTTCTTCAAAGCCCGGGATAAAGCTGCCGCTGCCCAATTCCAGTTCTTGGTCTTCGGCACTTCCGCCTTCAAAAGCGACGCCGTCGACTTTTCCTTCAAAGTCGATATTGACTTTGTCGCCGTCTTCGGCGGCGCGGTCGTCGATATTAATGTGGCGCGCGTTTAAGTGGCGTTGCTTGTCGATTTCGTTTTCAATCATTTCGTCGGGAACTTCGTCGGGTACGGCTTCGATTTCAAGGCCTTTGTAGTCGCCTAATACCACTTCCGGCTTAATTTCAACGCTGACTTCGACGATTAAATCCTTGCTGCGATCGAAGTTTTCTTCGTCGATGTCGATTTCCGGTTGGTCGATGACCTCGAGTTCCAATTCTTCCAGGGCGTCTTGGTAGATCTTGGGAAGCACTTCGTTCAGCGCATCTTCAAAGAAAATACCGCTGCCGTAGAATTGTTCGATGATTTTCTTCGGCGCGTGGCCCTTGCGGAATCCCGGCACGTTGAAGTAATTTTTGTTGCGTTTATAAACTTTCGACTCCGCTTCTTTGATTTCCTCGTGGGGAACCGTCAGGTCGAAATAAACTTTATTCTTTTCTTGCTTTTTGATCTCTGTCATCCTTATCCCTCCATAATTTATATCTAAAGCATTATACCATAAGGGCATTAAAATCAACAGTTTCGGGCAAAAAATCGCGACGAGCCGCCGAATTTCCCGCCCTTTGGCCCCTAGACTCTGCGTTCATAGACAAAATGGCAGTAGGGACAGGTGACTTTTACTTTGCCCGCGCCTCGAGGCAGGCGGGCGGTTTTATTGCAGGACGGGCAGTGGACGTAGCGATAATGTCGCACATCCTTGAGCCGCCTCATAAGACGCCTCACCGGGCGAATGGCATTTAAAAAGGCCCCGTTTTCTTTTCGGCGCTTGCCCCGCTCCCGAGAGTAGGCGCGAAAGAGCACCATGAAAAGGAGCACGAGGGCGCCTCGGGACCAATAACCATTGCCGTAGTGGCTCCCCGCCAGGCGCAAAAGAAAGGACGCCACGAACAAAAGGGTGTTCAGCTCGTCCCAGCCGTAGCGATTGGCCATAAAGCGGCGAAAGGCGTTTTTCAATTCCCTCATACCAGATAGCTGCGGATCATTTCGGCGCTGTCGGTATATTTCTTCCGCTCTTCATCGGTTAAATCCAACTCGACGATTTCTTCGATGCCGTTCTTGCCGATGACGCAGGGCGTGGAGACGTACACATCTTCGACGCCGTATTCGCCCTTGTGAAGGGCGGAGACTTGCAGAATCTTCTTTTCGTCGTAGAGCACGGCGTCTAAAATGGTGTTTACCGTGTTGGCGATGCCGTATTGGGTGGAGCCTTTGCCGAAGAAGGCGCGGTGGCCGCGATAGACCACGGATTTTTCAATTTCCGCCCGGTCCAATGTGATGTCATGTTCTTCAAGATACCGCTTCAGGGGAATGTCGTTGACCGTAACTTGGGAATAGGGCAAAAATTGGCTATCCCCGTGTTCGCCCAGCATCATGCTGTGCACGTTGTTTGGGCTCACGTTAAATTCTCGTGCCAAAATGGTGCGGCTTCGTTCCGAATCCAGCGCCGTGCCACTTCCGATGACGCGGGCCGCGTCGAGGCCGGAAAGTTCCCACACGCGGTAGGCGATGGCGTCGCAGGGATTGGTGACCACGACGAAAATGCCTTTAAAGCCCGCCGCCATGACCTTCGGAATGTAGTCCTTCACATCGGCGTAGTTGCCGGCGTATTCGTTTCGCCGTTGGCCGTCTTCGGGAATGCGCCCGGCGCAGACGACGATCATGTCGCTTGTTGCCACATCCTCGATGGTGCCGGCGATGAAGCGGGTGTTGTGGGGATAGAATCCCTGTGCGTCTTCCAAATCACTGACCACGCCGTCAAGGCGCTTGTCGTCAATGTCGTGCAATGTAATATGCGTAAATCCGCCGCGCAAAGCCCGCGTGTAGGCGACGATTTCGCCTACGTGGCCTGCGCCGATAATTCCCAGTTTAGCCATGGTCCACTTCCTTACTTAATCAATTCTCTCAATGCTTCAAATTCGTCCACGGACAAGGTAATGCCCTTGCTCATTTTCGAGTGATCCTCGTTCCAGGAGCGCAGATCGAATTTCGGATCGGCGCCGTTGTAGGATACGCGATTTAATTCTTTTTTCCAACCGTTGGGCGCTTCGGACAAGACACCGAGGTGTTCCACGATTTCAAATCTAAATTCTGCCACAATTCCTCCTAACAGAAAAAAGCGCCGTCGGCGCTTTCATCTACTCAACCGCTGTGACTGTATAGCCTGCATCTTCCACTGCTTTTTTTAATAAGGCGCTGTCCAGCTTTTCGCCTTCCACGACGGCTTCTTGGGGATCCAAGGTCACCGACGCCTTCACGCCGTCGAGTTCATTTAACGCTTTGTCGACACGTCCGACGCAATGATTACAACTCATGCCGTCAATTTTTAAAATTTTCTTATCCATTTTTTGTGCCTCCTTGTTTCTATTATACCCATGTGCTTTTGTTTTTACAGAGGGAATTTCCACAAAGTCGATTGCCTCGGAGAATTCCTCTTTATTTTCGCTTTCCGCCTTATCTAATGAAAGGAAATTTAATCTCAGGGCGTTGGTCACGACAAAAACGGAGCTGAAGCTCATGGCCAGTGCCGCGATCATCGGGCTCAATGTGAGGCCGAAGGGCTTGTAGAAAAGCCCGGCCGCCACGGGAATGCAGATCACATTGTAGAAAAAGGCCCAGAATAAATTTTCCTTGATGTTTCGGATCGTGGCCTTGGAAAGATCCATGGCGCTTACTACATCCATTAAATCGCTGTGCATTAAAACCACATCGGCGCTTTCCATGGCGATGTCCGTACCGGCGCCGATGGCAATGCCCACGTCACTTCTCGCGAGAGCCGGGGCGTCGTTGATGCCGTCGCCGACCATGGCCACTTTCCCCGCTTCCTGATACTGACGCACGAAGGCTTCTTTTTCATCGGGGAGCACGCCGGCGTGGACGCGGTCGATGGCCAAATCCTTCGCGATAACTTTCGCCGTCTTTTCGTTGTCGCCGGTAAGCATGACCAGCTTTTTCCCGGCGGCGTGGAGTTTTTCAAGGGCCGTTTTCGAATTGGCCTTCACCAAATCCTTCGCCGCGATAAGGCCGATAAATTCATCGTCTTTCGCGAAAAACAGTGGCGTCTTCCCTTCAGCGAGAAGGGCGTCCAGTTGCGCGCGGATCACGGAAAGATCCGCGCCGACGGAGTCCATTAAGGCTTCGTTGCCGCCGTAATAGGTCTCGCCGTTTAAGGTGGCCTTTAAGCCTCTACCGGGAATGGCTTCGAAATGCTCGAGGCTTAATTTATTTTCCGTTCCGTATGTTTCTTCGTAGGCCCGAATCACGCCTTCCGCCAAGGGATGCTCCGAAGGCTTTTCCAGGGCGTAGGCCGTAGCGAATAGTTCTTCCGCCGAAATGCCGGCGGCCACCACGTCGGTGACGTAGGGCTTGCCCCGCGTAATGGTACCGGTCTTGTCGAAGATCACCGTTTCCACGTGGTGCAATACTTCCAGGCTTTCGGCGCTTTTGTAGAGCACGCCGGCCTTGGCGCCTTTGCCCGTGCCTACCATAATGGCCACGGGGGTCGCGAGACCCAGTGCACAGGGGCAGCTGATGACCAGTACGGAGATGGCGAGTTTCAAGGCGAAGGCGGGTTCCGCTCCGAGAGCCAGCCAAATGCCGCCGGTAGCCAAGGCGATGGCGATAACAATGGGGACGAAGACCCCCGCCACTTTGTCGGCAATTTTCGAGATCGGCGCCTTCGTAGCGTTGGCGTCGTCCACGAGGGCGATAATTTTTGCAATGGTGGTGTCTTCGCCCACCCGCTTCGCCTCCATAATCAAGCGGCCCTGACCGTTTGTCGTGGCGGCCATAACGTCGCTGCCCGCGGTTTTTTCCACGGGAATGGGCTCGCCGCTAAGGGCGGATTCGTCCACGGAGGAAATGCCTTCCACCACGACGCCGTCCACGGGCACATTTTCCCCGGGCTTCAGCAGAATCCTGTCGCCGATTTCAATGGCTTCCACGGGAATCACTTTCTCTTCCCCGTCTTGAATCACCGTCGCCACTTCCGGTGTGAGATCCATAAGGGAGCGAATGGCGCCGGAGGTCTTGTGTTTCGCCTTGGCTTCTAAATATTTCCCCAAGTCGATTAAGACCACGATGGTGGCCGCCGACTCGAAATAGAGTTCGTGGCCGTAGGCGGCGATGCGGGCCATGTCCCCGTGACCGAAGCCGTAGGCCAATTGGAAGATGACGTAGATCCCGTAGATGTAGGCCGCGCCGGAGCCCATGGCGATTAAAGCGTCCATGTTGGGATGTCTACGCCACATGGATTTTCCGCCGTTTACATAGTAGTGGCGATTGAGAAATAAGATGACCGTGGTGAGCATAAATTGCACCAGGGCGAAAATGAGAAGATTCTCGTGGCCCTGTAAAATACCGGGCACGGGGGCTCCCATCATGGAACCCATGGAAATGTAGAAGAGGGGGATTAAGAAGATCGCCGAGACGATGAGGCGGCGGCGCTTTAATTCCGATCCACGGCTTCCAACACCGCCGATTCGATGCCTTCCTCGCCCTCCACTTTCATGGAATTGGTGAGGAGATTCACGGCCACGTTTTTTACGCCGTCGACTTTTCCTACCTCTCGTTCCACGGCAGCGGAACAAGCGGAGCAGGTCATGCCTTCCACGCGATATTTTCGTTCCATAGGGCCTCCTCTCTAATATTCGTTATTACTTACTGTTTATATCCTACCAACGTAGTGGGATTATGTCAACCGATGGTGGGATGAAGCAGGGCGGCGATCTCTTTTTTCTCCTGCTTCGTGAGTTTCACCTCCGTCCAAATGCCGTCCGCCGTGGTAAAAAGATAAAGCTTCGGGAAGGTGCCGGTGATTTTTTCGTAGGCCGTGCCGTAAAGGCCAAGCTGCAGTCGGTAGGTATCCATGGCGCCGGTGCGGACGCCTCGCGCGCCGGTTTTGTAATCTACGATGGCGATTCCCTCCGGCATCCTGCGCAGCTGATCGTAAAAGCCTTCCAAAATCACGCCATCGAATTCCGCGCGAAAGGGCACTTCCGTGCCGAGGATTTCGCCGCGGTCGAAAGTGGCGTCGTAATTTTTAATGGCCACATCCAGCTCATCGGCCACGCCGTAGGCCTTCGCGCGGGCCAAAAGTTTTTTCCGAAGCTGCCCATGGGGATTGCGGGCCCGCTGGGCGTAGTGGTGAAACAAAATCCCCAGCTGCAGGTAATCCTTCGCGCTCTTCGGGCTGTCTTTGCCGTCGTCGAACACGGCCCGCCCCTTTAAGAGGCGGCTCGCGGAAACCACGGGCTTCGTCTGCGCCAAGGCGATGGCTTGAGCATTCGTTTTTTTCGGCGCCTCTTCTTTATGCACAGGTGCGGCCACGGGCGCAGGCATTTCTTCTGCAAAGTCGATCTCAGGCAAATCGCTCTGGAGCCCTTCCCCTTCTTTCGATTTCAGCAGATAGACATGGCTCTTGGCGCGGGTCATGGCCACGTAGAGGAGGCGCAGATTTTCCTCCCGTGCCTTTTCCGCCGAAGCGGCGCGGTTCATTTCATAAATCGCCGGCGCCGCGGGATTCTTTATGCCCACGCCTCTTTCCTCGCTGTAATTCCACAAGCCGCCTTCGGGGCGGGGCTTGGCGAAGAGATGGCCCAAGTACACCGTGTCGTATTCCAGGCCCTTGGCCTTGTGCATGGTGAGGATCTCCACAGCACAGTCGCCGCCGAATGTGGCCGCTCCCATCTCTTCCGTGGCTTCCATTTCGCGGAGGCTGTGGAGAAATCCTTCCAAGTGTACGCCCTCAAGCTCGTATTCCTTGGCCATGGTGAGGAGCTGATCCACATTGGCCGCGGCCTGCTCTCCGCCTTCCTGAAAGGCGTAGGCGCGAAAGCCGCTTTCTTCCACGAGGGCCAGGAGAAATTCATAGGCGGAAGATACGGGGTCCGTTTCGTCGAAAAACTTTTCCATGCGCGCCATACGCTCACGAACACTTTCTCTGCAGGGTAAATCCTTCATAATATGAAAGACATCTTCCTGATTCGCCCCGATAAAGGGCGTGCGCAAAAAGGCCGGGGAAAAATCGCCGGTGATCTTCGCTTCCACGGCCAGCATTAAATCCCGCACTTCCCGGGCGCGGAAAAAGCCCTCGGCGCTGCGGTTTACATAGGAAATGCCGTAATCCCGAAACACGGATTCGTATATCCCCATAAATTTCTTCCGCCACAAGAGCAGAGCCCGGGATTCCGACGGGTGTTTTTGAATGTCTTCCGCGATCCACAGGGCTTCTTTTTTAATGGCTTCTTCCGCCGATTCCTCGCCGGTGAGATCCACGCCCTTAAGGGCCCATTCCCCTTCGCCGTGGCCTGTAATGGGCTCGTAATCGGGGATTTTGTCGGCGAAGAGATCCCCCACGGCGGCCACGAGATCCTTGTGGGATCGGTAATTGTTCAAAAGGGCCATGGCTTCCGTGCCCTCTTTTAAGGCCTCGCCGCGAAAATCGTCGCCCACAGCCACATTGGCGCCGCGAAAGCCGTAGATGGATTGCTTTCTGTCCCCGACGACGAAAAGTTTCCCTTTGCCCTTTAAGGCGCGCAGCATGCGAATCTGCAGAGGATTCGTGTCCTGAAATTCATCGACGAGAATGTGATCGTATCCGCAGGAAATCTTCCCCGATTCCAAAAGGGCCGTGGCCATTTCCAAGAGATCGCTGAAATCCACGACGCCCATGGTCCGCTTTTCTTCTCGATAGGCTTCGTCAAGGAGTTTTAGCGCGCGGTCGATCGCTTCGATAGAAGGGTGATTTTTCTCCTCCTCACGTAATAGGAGGCGATTTTTTAATGCTTCGTTCCGCTCTTTTATGTCTTCGTCCATTTTAAGCGAGGATCCGTCGGGCATGGCCAGAAGAAAGGCCCGCTGTTCCTCTTCACTTCTGTTTTTTAATGCCTCGAGATCCGCATCGTCCAAATACTTGGCCAGTTTCGATGTTTTCGTCTTTAATGCGCCGCGAAGAGCGGGCAGAAAGTCTACATACTCCTTCAGGGGGTCTGCGCCCGTTACTTTCCGAGGGCGAAAATCCCCAAGGGCGCCGCGGGTGCGAAGGGCGTCGTAGCTTTTTAAGAGCTCGCTTTTAAAATTGTTCGCCGTGGTTCCCGATGTTTCGAGAAAGGAAATAAAATCCTCGTCAGAAAAAATTGCCCCGGCCACCTTTTCGTAGCTCTTCTCCAAAAGGGCGCGGGCCTCGCCTTCCGCCAGCTGAACCATGCCGCCGAAGGTGTCCGCTTCCACGGCGTAAATGGAGAGCAGGTAGCGGCAAAAGCCGTCGATGGTCTTGACCACCAAGCGGTCTGTCTCCTCTTCCGTGAGGCTCGCCGCCATGCGGGCGGCCATTTCCTCGGCGGCGCGATTGGTAAAGGTGATGGCCAAAACATTCTCGTCGGTTTTAGACAAAATCGCCTTCACGCGCTCGGTCAGCACCTTGGTCTTCCCCGCGCCGGCGCCGGCGGTGAGAAAGACGGAGCGATCGTAAGACTTTACGGCTTCCTGTTGCTCTTTATCAAGTGGCATCCGTCGCCTCCCTTCTGCACAGATCCCCGTAGGGACAGTAGGTACACACATTTTCGTCCATGGGCGCCTCGTTGAAATCGCCGCTTTTAATGGCAGTGAGAACACGATCCAGAGCCTCTTCCGCATCGTTTAGAAACTCGTCGAAGGCCTCGCCGTCGTACTTTCTTTCGTTTCTCAGGCGACTGTACTTGCCGGCCCGCGTCGTGTCCCGCGCCATAATGGACACATTCCCCTTTTCCACGGACACGTACTCCAACGACGCCGGCCGATTGCCCATGTGCCGGCGAGCCAGGGCGTAAAGGGCGAGCTGCATCACTTTGTAGGCCGCCACATTATCGTATGCGGGAAGTCCCCCGGACTTGTAATCGATTAAGATTTCGTCGCCACCATCATTTCTGTCCACCCGGTCGATGACGCCGTGGATCTGAACATCCTTAAAGGGATAGGTGAAGGATGTCTCAAAGGCCGCGGGATGAAAGGCGCCGTTTCTCTTTTCGTCGGTCAGGCGCTCTTCCTCCGCTTCAATGGCGGCGAGAAGGGCGCGGACCATGGTCTTCTTCTCCCAAGCCCACAGGTAATCGGGCTTGAGGGGGGCCAAGTTTTCATCGTAGGCCGACGCCACGAAATTTTCCAGGTCGTCTTTCGAAAGTTTCCCCGAAAAATAAAGTGCCAGCACCTCATGGTAAATGCTTCCCTTGGCCATGGCCGGGCGGCCGTCTTCTTCCTCGGGCGCACTTTTTAAGACCCGATCGGCAAAGTAGCTGAAGGGGCAGCGCAAATAGCCGTCGATGGCAGAAGGCGAAAGGCCTTTTTCCCTCAAGCCCTTCGCAATAAATTCCGCCGCTTCCTCGGAAAACACGTCGTCTTCCGCAAGCAGGTCCCAATTTTTTTCGTAGACTTCCCCGGTTTTATCCAAGTCTTCCACGGGAAAGTTCTTTTTTAATTCAGCAAAGACCCGGGCCTCTTCTCCGTCCCCCACTTTGTAGAGCAGGGATTGTTTTGACGAGGCCAATAAGTACTTCAGCCGATCGGTCATCTCTTCGCCCTGAAAAAAATCCACGTAGAGCCCGACTTCCATGGCGGATTTCGCAATGGCCCGATTCATTAAGCTATCTTCTTTCTTGGCGGGAATAAATTCCCCGTCGAGTGAGGACACGAAGAGAAGGTCGTAATCGCCGCCGTAGGCCTCGTCCAAAGACAAGATGTCCACGCCGGGGGCGGCTTCTTTTTCCAGAAAGCCGCAAAGGATGGATTCAAACTCGCGGCCGGAAATCCTGCCGTAATCGCCGGCGGCCTCGGCCAGGGCATCGGCGATCATTTTTGCCGCCGCCTCGCCGAAAGCATCCGCCGCATCTTCCGTGCGACGGGCAAAATCTTCCCAGCTGCCTTCGTTATCATGTTTCCATGTCCTTAAAAGGGCTTTGTATCGAATCAACAGCTCCTTTGTCTCGGGAAATAAGTAGTAGGGCAGGGGGCTTTCGTCGATTTCAGAAAGATCCTTCACGCCCAAGGTCTCTATGGCCGCCGCCAACCCATGGGCATCTTCCACTTCCGCCAAATCCCCCCGCAAAAAGGCGCAGGCGGAAGGCCCGTCTTCCCCACGCCGCCACAAAAGGCGCAATTGGTGAAGGATCTCCTCGCCGAGGACGTAGGCGGAGCCCGATGCCGGTATATTTGCCAGAGCAAAGTGGGCCTTTATCGCCGCCCGGTCCTCTTCTTTATTCATGGCAACGCCGATCTTTGCCGCGGGATTTTCCGCGAGGGCCGCCGCGGCTTTTTTCACTATGTGGCGAAATGCACGCTCCCCATTTACCGTTTGATACAGGGCCACAGCTTCCGGTTCTTTTCTCTCCTCAAAGGGATAGACCGCCACCACGTGGGCCGCGGCGTCCAATTTTTCCAAGAGCAGGCGATGGCGTTCCTTGTAATGAGAGAATCCCACAAAAATATACTTACGCTCGGAATCCACCTCCGCCGCCATGGCCTCTTTAAAAACTTCGCCTTCCGTGACGCAGTCCGCCGACTCCACGGCGGATTCGTAGGCGGAAAGGAGACCACGCACATCCCCCCGCCAGGTGTAGGGCAGATCCTTTTCCTCAAGGCCCAAATACTTTACATCGTCGCACCACTGAAAGAGGCGGCGAATTTTTTCCATGTCCCTGAGCGTTGCGAATGCCCCGTTTCCTTCTTCCAACCGCTTTCGAAAAACGTAGGCCGCCCGCCACAGATTGCGGGGACGGGTCATGGCCAGCTCCTCCATAAGGTCGTCGAAGGTGAAAAAGTTGACGCCTAAAAAGCCCACGCCGCCGGATAGAATTTCTTTGCTCCCGGCGATCCACTTGCGATTGGGCATAATAAAGGTGGCGTCCTTGAGATCCACTTCACCCGCCAAGGATTCCACGCCGCTTCCCATGGGCTTATCAATGATTTTCACGGCCTCTCCTTTCTTTTTCCGCAAGAAGCACGGCCCCCACCATGCCGCCGTCGTTTCCCAATCGGGCGGGCTCCAAGGGGGCGCGAACATTGCCGTTTCCCCGGCGGAGCATGGCCGCCTTCAGGCGCGCCACAATGCTCGGGGCGTAGGTAATCATGCCGCCGCCGATTAAAATAGTCGAGGGGTTTAACACATTTTCAAGGCCGATGAGGTAATCCGCCGCACCGTCGATAAAAGCCGAAGCCGATATTTCCTTCGACGCCAAAAAATCGTCGCCCCTTTCGTAGCCCGCCGCCTTCATGAACCCGTGAAAGGCCCTTGCGCTGAAATAGCCTTCGGCGCAGCCCCGCTGGCCGCAGGCGCAAAGAACGCCGCCTTTCTCTACGATGATGTGTCCGATCTCCATGGCGGATCCGCGGCTTCCTAAATACAATTCGCCACCGCTATAAAAAGCGCCGCCGATGCCCGTGCCCATGCCCACGTAGAGGACGTGATCGTCCCGGCGATTTTCCATCTCTCCCACGAGAGCGCAGTTAATGTCGTTTTCCAAAACATCCAGGCGAATACCCTTCTCCGCCAGAGCCTCGCCAAGCCCATAGCCCTGCCAGCCGGAAATGTTTCCGCCTAAGTCGGAAAGGGCCTTCCTCTCTCTGTCCACGGTCCCCGCCGTGGCGATGCCGAAAGCTTCGTAATCAATTGGCGCCACCATCCGGGCGATTTCATCCACGACTTGATTCGGATCCTTCGGCGTCGGGGTGCGATCTGTGCGAATCAGTTTTCCGCCGCGAAAAATCCCGAGCTTCATGGTGGTGCCGCCAACGTCCAAACCTAAATCATACATGGAGGCTCTCCCTGATGCGCTGAAATTTTCCCTTGGGCTCGGACGTAAACACCTTGCCGGACACTTCGGGGAAGTCCTCGGTTTCGGGAAAGACCAATTTGTAGGCGTGAAGCAATTGGTGATGCAATTCGCCGAAGCGGCGGGAGGCGTGGCCGTATTTTCTGTCCCCGAGAACGGGATGGCCGATGGATGCCAGCTGCTGGCGAATCTGATGTGTGCGCCCGGTAATAAGCTCCGCCTCCACCAGAGTGTAATCCCCCGTGGTCTTTATAGGCCGGTAGATGCCCACGGCATCCTTCCCATCGTCGCCTTCCACGACCCGGTTCTTGTCCCCGTCCTTTGTCAGGCGATTTTCCACCTTTCGTTCTTCCTTCAACTCCCCTTCCACAATGGTCATGTAATACTTCTCCACTTCCCGGTTACGAAGCCATGCGTTGGCCGCACGAAGGCCCGCCGCCGTCTTCGCCCCCAGGATCAGACCGCTGGTGTTTCGGTCCAGGCGATTGCAAATGGAGGGGACGAAGGTCTTTTCCGCCCGGGGATTGTAGCTCTTTGTGTGGATCAAATAGGCCAACATATCGTCCACCATGTTCCGCTCGTAGGCCTTGCCCGTGCCGTGGCTCAACACGCCCACGGGCTTGTCCATAATAATGAAATCCTCCGATTCGAAGACGATGGCGGGAAACTTTCCCTTCACGGACTTCGGCGCCTTGGAAAACTTCGCCAGGGTCTCGTCGGAAAAATAGATTTCCACCGTGTCCCCGAGGGCCAAGACATCTTCCTCCTTGGCCTTTTTTCCGTTGACCGTAATGTTTTTCTTTCGAATGGATTTATAAAGAAGCGACGCCTTGGCATTGGGGAGCAATTTTTTTAAATAGCGATCCAAGCGCATGCCGGCGTCGTTTGTGTCAATTTGATTAGAGATCACGAGAGCCTCTCTTTCTTTCACGTTCCTGTGGTATAATAACTTTATTATAATTATATCGAACTCAACAGGAAAGGGAAAACAGCATGAAATCTAACGGAAGAGTTTCGAAAGTATTCGTAAACTTTTTGCGCTTTGTCGTCGTCATACTGGTGGTCCTCGTCCTGCTGTTCATCATTAAGTGGCGCATGAACCACTTGTTTACCATGATGACGCCGGAAGAGAGAAAAGACACCACCATTACCGAGGAAATTCGCTCTTCAAAGGAACAACTCGGCCAGATCTCCAGCGCCGCCAAAGATGCATCGGAAAAAACCACCTTACTTAAAATAGAAACCACGGATCCCGATTCCGTGGCCAAGCGCTTAAAGGAAGTGGGCCTCATTAACGATGCCACGGCCTTCAGCAATAAGGCCAAGCGCTCCGGCATGGCCCGCTACATTACGGCGGGAAGCTACGAAATTCCCGAAGGCGCCAGCCCCGAAACCATTTTGAAAATACTCACGGAAAACGGCTTGCAAAAAGCCACCCGCACCATCACCATCGAAATTCCCGAAGGTGCCAACGACGAAATGATCGCCGATGTGATCATGAAAGAAGATTTAGTGGCGGACAGAGCCACCTTCCTTCAAATGATTCGCGACGCCGGCGCCGTGCCCAAGATTAAACCGGGGGGCTACCAAATTCACGCGCCCCTTACGGCCACGGAACTTTTGAACATCTTAATGAGCCAAAGCGAACAGGAAAATCCCGCGCCCCAAGGGGAGCAACCGGCACAACAATAAACGCGAAAAAGCCGCCCGATGAAAATCATCGAGCGGCTTTTTCATGCAGTTATCATACTATTCGGAGATGACGATGTAATTTCATTGCTTCCGTTTCGCGGAAGCTTTATTCTTTTAAGACAAATTTCCAACGGCTGTTACAAAGTAATCGACGCCTTTGATTAAGATGTCTTCGTCAACCATAAATTTGGGGTTATGATTCGGATAGATGACGCCGTCACATTCTTTTGAGGTGTTTAAGAAAGTAAAGCAGGCCGGCGCTTCTTGAGCGAAATAGGCGAAATCTTCGCTTCCCATGCTCGCCTTTTTCATACGCTTGACGCTATCTTCGCCAAAGGCTTCTCGGCTGAGATCGATCAGTTTTTGGGTAAGTTCCGGGTCGTTAATTAATGCAGGGTAGCCGAATTTGTAATCAATTTCCGCTGTGCCGCCATAACTTTCCGCTGTGCTCTTACAGATTCTTTCACAGCCTTCGGCGATTGATTTTCGCACTGATTCGTTTAAGCAGCGAACGGTTCCGTTAATGCTCACCTTATTCGGAACAATATTGTACTGGCTTCCGCCGTGAATTTGGCCGATGGTAAATACCGCGGAATCCAAAGCATTTACTCGGCGAGCCATGAAGGCTTGAAGCGCAAGAACCGCCGATGCTGCCATGGGAATCGGGTCGATGGTGTCGTGAGGATAGGCGCCGTGTCCGCCTTGCCCGATGAAGTCGATGGTAAATTCGTCTAAAGACGCCATCATGGGCCCCGGAACAAATCCCATTTGGCCGATTTCGATTTCACCGGAGAGAACGCCGACGTGTTGGCCCAGAATATAATCAACCTTCGGTTCATTTAAGCAACCCGCGTCGATCATCGGTTTGGCGCCACCGTCTTTCTCTTCAGAGGGTTGGAAAAGTAGTTTCACCTTGCCGGCCCATTTGTCCTTGTTTTCGTTTAAGACGATCCCCGTCGTCAACAATATTGCCGTATGGCAATCGTGCCCGCAGGCGTGCATATTGCCATTTTCAGATTTAAAGGGCAGGTCCGTTTCCTCTTTAATCGGCAATGCGTCCATATCCGCTCTTAATCCGACGGTTTTGCCGGGGTTGCCGCTATCAATGAGGGCGACGACGGCGGATCCGTCGACGATTTTTTCATAGGAAATCCCATGCTCGTCCAGTACAGAGCAGACATACTTCACCGTTTTTTCCAAATCAAAGCCGATTTCGGGAATTTGATGGAGGTCTCTTCTGAATTTAATCAGATTTTCTTCTGCTTTTTTTCGATCGAATTCAAATTTCTTCATTATTTATCCTCCTTCTTCCTCGTTTTAATTCCGAAGAAGATCGTCGCAAAGACTGCCGCCGGTACAATGACGAAAGTCGGCAAACCGGCTTTGATCATGATGACCGTTAAGACAAGAGCAAAGATCCCGCTCTTTAAATCCTTAATCGCGAACATGGCATACATCGAACCAAAAATGGAAGGTGCGATAAAGTCAAAGGCTGCTAAAACCGAATCCGGCAAGACGGAAATAATATAACTTCCCGCCACTGCAGCCAGAACTGTGACGATTAAGTTCGTAATAATCGAACCTGCAATCCCCAATGTCGAAACTAATTCCGCCTTTTTCGTGCCGGGCTCAACCTTTACTGCCGCTTGAGCCAAGGCGGAACAGGGCACACGCATGTTCCCTAAGTTCCCGGAAATGAAACCCATAAAGGTTCCGGGAAGCCCCAAGACAGGGAAGTAGGAAATTGGTTCAATTATGTAATACGAACCGAAAATTGCTGCGATAAGTGCCCAGCCTTTTAAGATGTTTGCCATTCCCGGAAAAGCACTGTAACGAATGGAGATGTATAAGGCCGGCAAAAAGGAAAATAAAACGCCAAGTAAGTTTAAAATTCGACCTAATTTAATAACCGGTTGTGTGTACTGCGCGTCATATTCTTGATCGATGTTTAATTTATCAGTCATGTGAAACCTCCCTATGAGCGGAAAATGCTTCCTGCGATCATGCCGATGATCAAAGCGAAGCCCAGGTTAAATTCCATCAATGCGGGAACTTTTTCTCCCAGCTTGTTCAAAAGAATCATGGAAATCCCTGCAACCACTGCGGCGACCATATTTTCATTTGAGGTGATCGCGTTGCTGACAGCCAAGAAACCCATGGCGCCGCACATGCCGGAAATCGAAATAATACTCGTGATTTTTGTATCCCCTTTGGTTAGCTTAAAGGAGATGCTGTCCAATTTGTCCGTCAATAAACTTACTACTAACAACCAGCCGCAGCCATTTAATGCCATGACCCAGCAAGCGTTTGCGTAATTGACCAAATTATAATCGGGAGAATCCAAGGTCGTGCCCATGGCTTGTGCCGCCATTTCAGCCGCCGTGAGTTCAGTATGGGCCGCGCCGATGACAGAGAGTCTTTGCCATGCCAGAGGGCCGCCTATTTTAGATATAAGTCCAAGCATGACGACAAACACGCCTAATGCCGGTCCGATGGCGGAAATTGCGCCTGTTCGGAATGCTTTCTTTTGATCTTCGGGTGTTAAATTCACTAAGGGACTTACTTTTTTTACCTTGGTGCTATAGCTAATAGCTAATGCACCTACAATTGCCACCAACGGTAAAGATAATAGCCAGAGTACAGGATCATTTGCGTACGTTAAGTAAGAGTTCATAAAGCCCTCCTTTTCTTGTATTTGGTATCTCTTACACACTGACTGTATCACCCCCCCCGATCTTGTCAACCCGAATTCCGAATTATTTATTGTTAATCGCACTTTTTTCGAGAATCTTTATTTTTAAATTGCTTATGGTGGATGAAATTTGTGTTTATTTAATTGGTTTGTTTAAAAATATTTAATTCCACAAAAAAACAGCTATGCGCGGTATTGCATAGCTGTTTCAAAAATTGAATTGATTTAATCGTATTGGACGATGCGCTTAGCCACGGCCATGGCGGCGACGCAGCCTTCCCCGCAGGCGTTAATGACCTGGCGGAAATTTTTGTCCACAATGTCGCCGGCGGCGTAGATGCCGTCCACGGCGGACATTTGATTTTCGTCCACTTTCACATAGCCCCTGTTTAATTCCAGAAGCCCTTCGAGAAATTCCGTTTGGGGTTTCACGCCCACGTAGATGAAAATTCCCATGGGGCGGTCGCCTTTTTTCACCGTGAAAGTTTCGTCGGTTTTATTGTTGTAGAGGGCGAGGCCGTCGGCCATGGCATCTCCCAAGACCTCCTTCAGCTCCGTGTTCCACATGACGGAAATATTTTCGTGGGCCAGGGCCTTCTCCGCCAAGAAGCGCTCGGCGCGGAAGCTGTCTCTGCGGTGAACGATAGTGACCTTCGCCCCTAAATTCGCCAGGTACAGGGCCTCTTCCACGGCGGAATTGCCGCCGCCGATGACGTAGACGTCGCCGTCTTGGTAGAAGGCGCCGTCGCAGGTGGCGCAGTAGCTGATGCCGCGGGAGACGAATTTGTCTTCCCCGGGAACGCCCAGGCGATTGGGCTTAGAGCCCGTGGCCAGGAGGACGTACTTGCCTTCGTAGCTGCCGCTTTCCGTCTTCACGATTTTCGTCTCGCCCGCTGACTCGACGGAAACCACCCGCTCGCGAATGGTGGCGGCACCGAAAGAGGCCGCTTGCTTTGCCATACGCATGCCGATATCCATGCCCGTGTCCTCGGCAAGCGCCCCGGGGAAGTTTTCAAGAGACATGGTGAGGCTCATTTGGCCGCCGTCCATCTCCGGTTCGAAGATCACCGTGTTCAAATGGGCGCGGCTCGCGTAAATGGCGGCAGTGAGCCCGGCCGGGCCGCCGCCGATAATCATAAGATCGTACATAATTCCCTCTTATCTCAATAATTCCAAAAGACGGCCCGTGGCTTTCCACTTCACCTGTCTTAATTCATCGATATTCTTCGCACCAACCAGGACCATGACGATTTTTACCTTGTTGATCAAATCATCTAAATACACCGAGGCGTAGTCCACGCCGCCGTGCACGATGTATCTTAAAATTTCGCCGCTAATGGCGCACATGTCGGCGCCGAGAATCAAACACTTCACCAGATCCAGGCCGTTTCGTATGCCGCCGGATGCGGTAATGTGGAGATCCTTCTTGCCTAGTGCCACGGCTTCGTGAAGGGCGTAGGCCGTGGGAATCCCCCAGCCGTAAAGCTCCGTCATGTCCGAATTAAAGTAGCGGAGATTTTCCACTTCAAAGAAATTCGTGCCGCCGTAGCCGGAAATGTCCACGTGGCGAATGCCCAAATCGTAGAGCCGCTCGACGACGGAGGCGTCCATGCCAAAACCCACTTCTTTCACCAGAACGGGCACGTCCAGGGCCTCATTTGCTGCGCGAATCCGCTCCGCCGTGCCGCGAAAATCTCGATCGCCCTCTTCCATGGCCAGCTCCTGCGCCGGATTTAAATGGATCTGAAGGGCGTCGGCCCGAATAATTTCCACGGCCTTCTTCGCCTCGTCCACGGAGAGATTGCCGTTCATGTTCCCGAGGACGATGCCCTCATCGCCGATAATCTCCCGCACGATCTCAAAACTTTCCACGGCTTCCTCGTCTTCCATGGCGATGGTTTCACTGCCCACGGCCATGGGCAGATCAAAGCGCTTGGCGAGCTGCGCCAAATCCGCATTGATGTTTTCCGCAAATTCCGTGCCGCCGGTAATGGCGTTGATCATGAGGGGAAAATGAATCTTCTTGCCCAAATACGTCGTGGATGTGTCGATTTCGTCGACGGAAAGTTCCGGCAGCGAAATATGGGGCAGATACATGTCGTTGAAAAGCGGATCCCCTCGGTAGTCCGTCTTCAGGTAATTTTCAACATGCTCTCTTTTTCTGTATTTTCTCACTTGCATCCCAGCCTTTACTTACTATGATGAATCTATCATACCATCAAATCCATGTGGCCTCAAAGAAATTTATACTATTTATCACCTAAAATTTTCCGAGGATGTGCGACGCTTTTCTCCCCATGAAAAAACCGCCCGAAGGCGGCTTTGGATTGGCGGTTTAGAAAAACTGATTCAGAAAATCTTTAGACAATGAAAAAGGCTATGAGTTTGAGTGCTCATAGCCTTTTATTTAATTTTTATAATTTTCTGCCTG
>QWCE01004268.1_pt1 | contig 20451 bp, 20 predicted proteins | sample 1972531 | NCBI WGS metagenome assembly QWCE01 (sample SAMN09866716, study PRJNA288562) | Human gut metagenome isolate term4_stool, whole genome shotgun sequencing... | reverse complement strand
GAATTACTTTGTTTGGAATTGTTTACCGTGTTTTTCCAACACGAAAATAGGTTCCGTTACAAGTTTTTCGATATTGTTCAATTTTCAAGGTCCTGTAAGCGCCTCAGCCCTCCGGCTGACGACTTGATCATTCTATCACAGAAGTTATTTTTTGTCAAGCTCTTTTTTCGAAGCCGTCGAACTTTCTGAACTTGGAGCGTCCCGAAACCTCTCAAATCTCTTTGGTGTTTCTTGACGTCTATTGGTTCTTTTCTTTGGCTTCTTGCTGAGGCTTCGGAAGTCATTCTTTTGCCTCAGCGCTTGGCGCTCAAGTATAATACCACATGCCCGCCCGTTTGGCAACCCCTTTTTTTAACTTTTTTGCCCTCTTTTTTCGCTTTGTCTCTTTTTGCTAGTTTTTGGTTTCTTTTCAACCCTCTCTTTGACAAGCTTGGATACAAGGTCTTCTCCGGGGCTTTTCCTGCTGTTCTGTCCCTATATAATGTAATAATATAAGAGTTCCGTATAGATGCCAGCGGATATTACGAGCCGGAATGCGGATACTATCCCTGCACTGCTTGTCAAGACCCTTGCGTTCAAATTTTGCCCTGAAAATTTCTCCGTATTTTTGGTCAAACTTCCGAAACACAAAATGTAGTGGTCTATCCATTGACATATCACTAAATAGTGATATGATAGAAGCACATTCAAACGAATTGATTCCACGGCATTTTGCGGGCGGCTCTGGCAAAAAGGGGACGCCCGTTTGAACTGCGGCAAAGAGTGCAACCCGATAAAAAGATGGAGGAAAGCCATGAAGATCATCAAGCGCAACGGCTCGGAGGTTCCTTTCGATATTACCAAGATCATCACCGCTGTTACCAAAGCCAGCGATTCCGTAAGCGGCAAGAGCCGCCTGACCCGCGAACAGATCACCCAGATCGCTGCGGAGGTCACGGACCAGTGCCAGTCCCTGAACCGCGCGGTCGACCAACACCACCGATGAGCGCATCCTGAGCCTGATCGAGTGCCAGAACGAAGAGGTCAAGCAGGAGAACGCCAACAAGAACCCCACCGTGAACAGCGTTCAGCGCGACTACATGGCCGGCGAGATCTCCAAGGACCTGACCGCCCGTCTGCTGCTGGACCCGGAGATCGTCAAGGCCCATCAGGAGGGCCTGATCCACTTCCACGATTCCGATTACTTTGCCCAGCACATGCACAACTGCGATCTGGTCAATCTGGAAGATATGCTCCAGAACGGCACCGTCATCTCCGGCACCTATATTGAAAAGCCCCACAGTTTTTCCACCGCCTGCAACATTGCGACCCAGATCATCGCACAGGTGGCGTCCAATCAGTACGGCGGCCAGAGCATCAGCCTGACCCACCTCGCCCCCTTCGTGGATGTCTCCCGCAAGAAGATCGCCGCCGAGGTCGAGACCGAGATGGAGGGCCTGAACGTCTCCGCTGAGCGGCGAGATCAACCGCGGCGTCCAGACCATCCAGTATCAGGTCGTCACCCTGATGACCACCAACGGTCAGGCTCCGTTCATCACCGTCTTCATGTATCTGGGAGAGGCCCGGAACGCACAGGAGAAGGCCGACCTTGCCATCATCATCGAGGAGACCATCCGCCAGCGGTATCAGGGCGTCAAGAATGAGGCGGGCGTCTGGATCACCCCGGCCTTCCCGAAGCTGATCTATGTGTTGGAAGAGGACAACATCCGCCCCGGCACCCCGTATTACTACCTGACCGAACTGGCCGCCAAGTGCACCGCCAAGCGGATGGTGCCCGACTACATCTCCGAGAAGAAAATGCTGGAGATGAAGATCGACAAAAATGGCGAGGGCCATTGCTATACCTGCATGGGCTGCCGCAGCTTCCTGACCCCGTATGTGGACCCGGAGACCGGCAAACCCAAGTATTACGGCCGCTTCAATCAGGGCGTCGTCACCATCAACTTGGTGGATGTGGCCCTGTCCTCCGGTGGCAACTTTGAGAAGTTCTGGAAGATCTTCGACGAGCGTCTGGCCCTCTGCCATCGTGCCCTTCAGGCACGCCACAAACGGCTGCTGGGCACCCCCAGCGACGCTGCCCCGATCCTGTGGCAGTACGGCGCGCTGGCCCGTCTGAAGAAGGGCGAGAAGATCGACAAGCTGCTCTTCGGCGGCTACTCCACCATCAGCCTCGGCTATGCCGGCCTGTATGAGTGCGTCAAGTATATGACCGGCCGCAGCCACACCGACGCCGGTGCCAAGCCCTTTGCCCTGAGCGTGATGCAGCACATGAACGACAAGTGCAATGAGTGGAAGAAGGCCGAGAACATCGACTACTCCCTCTACGGCACCCCGCTGGAATCCACGACCTACAAGTTCGCCAAGTGCCTCCAGAAGCGGTTTGGCATCGTGCCCGGCATCACCGACAAGAACTATATCACCAACAGCTACCATGTCCATGTGTCCGAGCCCATCGATGCCTTCACCAAGCTGAAGTTCGAGAGCGAGTTCCAGAGGCTGTCGCCGGGCGGTGCCATCAGCTATGTGGAAGTGCCCAACATGCAGGACAATCTGGAAGCCGTCATAAGCGTGCTGCAGTTCATCTACGACAACATCATGTACGCCGAGTTGAACACGAAGTCCGACTACTGCCAGTGCTGCGGCTACGACGGCGAGATCAAGATCGTTGAGGACGACGGCAAGCTGGTGTGGGAGTGCCCCAAGTGCGGCAACCGCGACCAGAATAAGCTGAACGTCGCCCGCCGCACCTGCGGTTATATCGGCACTCAGTTCTGGAATCAGGGCCGCACGCAGGAGATCAAGGACCGCGTTTTACACCTGTGACCCTCTCAGGCGCATCGCGCAAGCGATGACGGAAGGAGTCAATTTTCTGATATTTACTATGAACTACGCAACGATTAAATATTACGACATCGCCAACGGCCCCGGCGTGCGGACGAGTGTGTTCGTCTCCGGGTGCCGCCACCACTGCCCCGGCTGCTTCAACGAGGTGGCATGGGATTTCGGCTACGGCAAGCCCTTCGACAAGGCCATCCGCAACGAGGTCTTCGCCTCCTGCCAGCCCGCCTACATCACCGGGCTGAGCCTTCTGGGCGGCGAGCCCATGGAGCCGGAAAACCAGCGGGAGCTTCTCCCCTTCGTCCGGAATTTCAAAGCCCTCTACCCGAACAAGACCGTTTGGTGCTACTCCGGCTATACGTGGGAGCAGCTCACCGGCAAGGACCCTTGTCCCGCCCGGTGCGAAGTCACCGACGAGCTGCTGGCCCTGCTGGACGTCCTCGTAGACGGCCGCTTCGTCGAGGCAAAACACGATATCTCCCTGCGCTTCCGCGGCAGCTCCAATCAGCGTCTGCTGGATGTGCCCAAGTCTCTTGCCGCCGGGCAGCCGGTCTGGTGGGAGGATGAGAAGGTCTTCGCCACGCATACGATGTAACAACAAAGCGTTCTGTTTTCCACCGCCCGGCAGGGCAATGTGGAAACCAGAACGCTTTTCGTTTATCGTGACTCCACCGCATCCTCGATGATGCGGAGGAAGTCCCGGCCATAGTGGGCTGCTTTCTTTTCGCCCACGCCGGTGATGTTCAGCAGTTCGTCGAGGCTGAGGGGCTTCTTCTGTGTCATCTCGCGGAGGGTGGCGTCGTTGAAGATCATATAGGCGGGCACCTTCTGCTTCGCGGCCAGCCGCTTGCGCAGGGCATACAGCCCGGCCAGCAGCTTTTCGTCGGCTTCGCTCAGCGGTTCGGCATCGGCTGCGCGGCGGCGGGCACCGGCCAGACGCTTGGCGCTGGCGGCGGCGCGCTCCTTGGCCTGTGCGGCTTGCTGCTGCATCTCCTCGGCGGCCTGTTCTGACATCCGGCAGTTGGAGCAGTTGCCGCATCTGGGGGCCGCAGCCTCGCCGAAGTAGTTGAGCAGAAAGCTCCGCAGACAGCGCGGCGTCGTGGAATAGAAGGTCATGTACTTGAGCCGTTCCTCGGCTTTGCGGGCCGCTTCGGCTTTGACGTCCGCCGGGAGGCCGTTGTCCGCTTCCATCTCCTTATCGATGAAGAAGCGGATGGTCCGCACGTCGGTGCCGGAGTAGAGCAGGGTGCAGCGAGCCGGTTCCCCGTCGCGGCCCGCGCGGCCCGCCTCCTGATAGTAACTTTCCAGATCCTTGGGCATATTGTAATGAATGACGAACCGGACGTTGGGTTTGTCGATGCCCATGCCAAAGGCGTTGGTGGCCACCATGATCTGCACCCGGTCGTAAAGGAAGTCGTCCTGATTTTTCCGCCGGGTCTCCGGGTCGAGCTTAGCGTGATACGCCGCCGCCCGGATGCCCCGGCTCTGGAGCAGACGGGTCGTCTCGTCCACCTGCTTGGTGGTGCTGCAATAGATGATGCCCGCGTTGTCCCGCTCTTTGAGCACCAGATCCAGCAGGACCCGCGGCTTTTCGCTGGGCAGGGCGCGGCGGGTGCCGAAGTAGAGATTCGGGCGGTCGAAGCTGGTGATGACCTCATAGGGGTCGTGGAGATCCAGATGGCTGCGGATGTCGTCCCGGACATGGGCGGTGGCCGTGGCCGTGAAGGCTCCGATGACCGGACGCTTGGGCAGGGTCTCCACGAACTCTTTGATGCGGAGGTAGCTGGGGCGGAAGTCCTGCCCCCACTGGCTGATGCAGTGGGCCTCGTCCACTGTCACCATACTGATCTCCCGCTCCTGCGCAAACCGCTGGAAGCCCGGCATCTCCAACCGCTCCGGGGCCACATAGATGATCTTATACCAGCCCTCCCGCGCACGGCGGAGCATCAGGGCCTTCTGGTTGTCGGTCAGGCTGTTGTTCAGGAACGCCGCCGCCACGCCGGCCTGTACCAGCGCCCCCACCTGATCTTTCATCAGGCTGACCAGCGGCGACACCACGATGGTGATGCCCGGCAGCAGCAGCGCAGGCACCTGATAGCAGATGGACTTACCCGCACCGGTGGGCATCACGGCCAGAACGTCCTGCCCGGCCAGCAGCCGGGAGACGATCTGCTCCTGTCCGGGGCGGAAGCCGTCATAGCCGAACACTTTTTTTAAGATCGAATGCGGGTTTTCCATGAGTTCCTCCGTTATAATAGATGAGCACTGCCTTTGGAGCCTTACCAGTATACCACAAAAAAGCCGGTTTGCGCGCCGGACGGCCTCCTTTTTTGGCAAAACGAACGAAATGTCACAAGGATTTTTTTACAATCGATAGCTTTTCAGGCGCGAAAATGATATAATGAGACTACATATCTCCATCCCGGCTGTTTTTTGTGCCGGACCCAACGAAAAAGGAGCATTTTAAATCATGCAGAAATTGATCACATTTGCAGTCCCCTGCTATAATTCTGCCGCTTATATGCGTCACTGCATCGAGACCCTGCTCTCCGCCGGAGAACAGGCCGAGATCATCCTCGTGGACGACGGTTCCGTCAAGGACGAGACCCCCGCCATCTGCGACGAATATGCCGAGAAGTACCCCACCATCGTCAAGGCCATCCATCAGGAGAACGGCGGCCACGGCGAGGGCGTCAATCAGGGCATCCGGAACGCCACCGGCCTGTACTACAAGGTCGTGGACAGCGACGACTGGCTCGACACCGCCGCCCTCAAGACCGTGTTGGCCAAGCTGCAGACCCTCGTGGCCCGCGGCACCGCCCCCGACCTGATGATCTGCAACTACGTGTACGAGCATGTGGAGGACAACACCAGCCACACCGTCCGCTACACCAACGTCTTCCCGGAGAACCGGCTCTTCACTTGGATGCACGTGGGCCATTTCCGCCCGGACCAGAACCTGCTGATGCACTCGGTCATCTACCGCACGCAGGTGCTGCGGGACTGCGGCATGGTGCTGCCCAAGCACACCTTCTACGTGGACAACATCTTCGTCTACCAGCCGCTGCCCTACGTCAAGAGCATGTACTACATGAACCTTGACCTCTACCGCTACTTCATCGGCCGCTCCGACCAGAGCGTGAACGAGAGCGTCATGGTCAAGCGTGTAGACCAGCAGCTCCGCGTCACCAAGCACATGATCGATTGTCAGGACCTCGACGCCCTCAAGAATGAGAAGCGTCTGCGCAGCTACATGCTGCACTACCTGTCCATGATGATGGCCGTCAGCGATATCTTCCTGCTGCTGGACGGCAGCGCCGAGGCCAAGGCCAAGAAGGCCGACCTGTGGAGCTACCTCAAGGCCCACACCAGCCCCGCCGTCTTCCACTCCATCCGCTACGGCTTCGGCGGCGTGACCAACCTCAACTTCCCCAAGGGGGATACCATCGTCATCGGCTGCTACCGCATCGCGCAGAAGCTCTTCAAATTCAACTAAAATAAAACTTGTTGTTTCTTTTGGAATAATGTTGCCGAACCGGGCAGCTGGGTCACATCCAGCAGCCCGGTTTTTGTTTGGATACAAGCTCGTTCATCTGCCCGCCGTCACCTCCTATCTGGTGGCGGGTCTGCTGCTGGGGCCCTTCTTTCTGGGCAAGCTTGGCCTGAGCGGCTGGGGCATCGGCTTCGGGAGCATCGTACAGGTCGAGGGCTACGGCATCATCACGCAGGTGGCGCTGGGCTTTATCTCCTTCGTCATCGGCAACGAATTCCGCCTGTCGGCCCTTGAGAGCATGGGCAAACAGGCCATCACGGTGGGCATCCTGCAAGCCGTGGTGACCACCGGCCTCGCGGATGTGGCACTGGTCATCCTGCACCTTCTCCGCCCGGACATCATCTCCATGGCCTCCGCCATCACGCTGGGCGCCATTGCAGCCGCTACGGCCCCCGCCGCCACCCTGATGGTCGTCAAACAGTACAAGGCCAACGGCCCGCTGACCCACCTGCTGCTGATGGTCGTTGCCATCGACGACGCCGTGGGTCTGGTGCTCTTTTCGGCTTCCTTCGGCGTGGCGAACGCGCTGGAGCAGGGCCGCATCGACCCCATCAGCGTCATCGTCGAGCCGCTGGTGGAGATCGTCTTCTCACTGGGGCTGGGTGCGCTGGCCGGTTTCGTGCTCAACCAGCTGGAAGTCTATTTCCACTCCCGCTCCAAGCGCATGAGCCTCTCCGTCGCCTTTGTCCTGCTGACGGTGGGCCTCTCGATGCTCTCCTTCCAGATCGGGCCGGTGCACTGCAGCTTCTCGCTGCTGCTGGTCTGCATGATGACGGGCACCGTCTTCTGCAACATCTGCCCCACTTCCGATGAGCTGATGGACCGCCTCGACCGCTGGGTGTCGCCGGTGAACATCCTTTTCTTCGTTCTCAGCGGCGCAGAGCTGGACCTGAACATCCTGTCGAACCCGCTGGTGCTCCTCATCGGCGTGGTGTACATCACCTCCCGCTCGCTGGGCAAGATCAGCGGCTCCTACGTGAGCTGCCGCGCCACCCACTGCAGCGAGAAGATCCAGAAGTACCTTGGCATCACGCTGCTGCCGCAGGCCGGTGTGGCGCTGGGCATGGCAGCCGAAGCCGCTGAGCTTTCCGACGGCCACATGGTGCGGAACGTCGTGCTTTTCTCGGTGCTCGTGTATGAGCTGGTCGGCCCGACCCTGACCAAGTTCAGCCTGACCGCCGCCGGTGAGATCGAACCGGAAGGCCGTACCAGCGCCCGTACCGCCAACAAACCGGAGGCACCCGTCACCTTGGACTGATCTCAAGAAACAAAAAGGGGCTGCTGCACATCGTTTCGCCGAATGTGCAGCAGCTCCTTTTGTTCTCAGTAGGTATCCGAGCAGCCCAGTAATAATTTCATGTAGGCGAAGGTCCGCTCCTGCCCAAGGTCGCGCACCATTTTCAGCAGCTTTTCCAGCAGGGCGCGGGTCTCCGGGTGGAGCATGTAATGATCTTTGCTGTGCTCGTAGTATTCCCACGGGGAGGCATCGGTGTATTTTTCGCCCAGATAGATCTGGCTGGCCGCCACCCGGTCGCAGATCATCTCGCAGACATACCGCAGCGGCATCTTCATGCCGGTCATGCCGGATTTATTGGTGCTGTAGTCGATCCAGTATTCGAGGTGGTGCTTGTTCCGGCCCTTGTGGTGGAGCCACGCCGAGGAGTAGCCCTTGGCGTCCCGCTCGGCCTCGTTGGGGCTGTGGTCGCCCTGATAGTAGATGCAGCCGGGGATGAACTCCGTGGGGCTGTATTTGCTCAGGTCGTGGGCCAAGCCCTGCTCGTACAGGCCGCATTCAAAGCAGTATTTCATCACCAGCAGCTTGTGGCGGGTGATGGTCTCAAAATGGCCTAGGATGTTCATGCTTCGCCTCCGCGAAAACGCACTGTCACTTTCCCCGCTTTCAGCCCGCGCAGATCGTCGCTCTCCGAAAAATCCTCCCGGTCGCGGGTCAGGTTGGGGTTGTAGTAGGGGTCGTCGAGGATGTTTTCCTTCCCGTGGATGGTATAGAGCCGCTGCTGTTCGGCGGCAAAGCGGGCCGCCTTGGCGGGATCCTTTTCGTCGCCGCCGCGGCTCTTGCTCTCGTAGTGGGTCAGCTCGGCGTAGGGGGTCCATGCGATGCGGTAGCCCGCATCCCGTACCCGCAGACAGAAGTCCACGTCGTTGAACGCCACGGCGAACTGTTCATCCAGCCCGCCCACTTCGTCGTAGACGCTGGCCTTGACCAGCAGACAGGCCCCCGTCACCGCCGAGAAGTCCTGCACGGTGGCGATGCGGAACAGATAGCCGCTGCCGCCCTTCTGCTTGTACTTGTGGCTGTGGCCCGCGTAGCCGCCAAGGCCCGTGATGACGCCCGCATGCTGGAGCGTCTCGTCCGGGTAGTAGAGCATGGCCCCGCAGATGGCCGCACCGCCCTTGTGGGCGCACTGCCGCAGCAGCTCCGTCAACCAGTCCCCGTTGCGGACTTCCACATCGTTGTTGAGCAGCAGCAGGTAATCCCCCGCTGCCGCTTTCCGGCCAAAGTTGTTGATGCCGGAGAAGTTGAAGCCCTTTTCCGGGTAGGTGACCACCTTCAGGCCGTCGTATCGCTGTTTCGCCTTCTCGTAGTAGGCGAAGGTGGCCGGGTCAGTGGAGTTGTTCTCGATGACGATGATCTCGTAGTTGTCCCACGTCGTCTTTTTCCAGATGCTTTGCAGACACTTTTCGAGGTCATCGGTGTGGTCCTTGTTGGGGATGAGGATGCTCACCTTCGGGTCGCCCTCGATGTCCCACTTCACCCGGTAAGTGCTGGGGAAGAGGCCATCCTCCACCGTACCGGTGCGGCCGGTGCGGGCCAAGTGGTCGGCCAGCGCCTTTTTGGCTGCTGCCGCCACATAGGGCTTGGCCTCGGTGCCGCCGGAAGTAGACCCCGCATGGACCCGCCAATAATAGAGCACCTGCGGCACATGGGCCGCGCCGCCCACCTGCTCGATGAGCCGGAGGAAGAGGTCGTGGTCCTGACTGCCATCGCACTCCGGCCGCTCGCCGCCCACGGCATCCCACAAGGCCTTTTGGAACACGGCCAAATGGCAGATGTAGTTGCAGCAGAGCAGGTAATCCGGCGCATAGTCCGGCTTGAAGTGTGCTACGATGGGCCGCTGGATGCTCTTGGAGAAGAGCGCTTCATCGCTGTAAAGGAAGCCATCCGGCTCCCCCCGCTCCCGCAATTGCAGGATGGCCTTGCCCATCGTGTACATCGCGTGGGGCGCCAGAATGTCGTCGTGGTCCGCAAGGGCCAGATAGTCCCCGGTGGCAAGGGAAGCGGCGGCATTGGTGTTCGCCGCAATGCCCTTGTTTTCGATCTTTTTGTATACGATACGTTGATTCTTCGCCTGATATTCCTCCACGATCCGTTTTACGGCATCGTGTTCCGCGTCGGACGCATCGGCAAGGCAGAGCTGGCCGTTGGGAGCCGTCTGATCCACAAAAGAATCCAGAAATTCCCGCAGGTATGGTTCCGGCGTATTGTACAGCGGGGTCAAGATCGAGATGGTGGGCAGCCCGCAGGAGTCCGCCGTCTGCCCGGCCAGTTCGGCCCTTTGGGCTTCCAGCACCTTTTTCGTGGGCAGATACCGGGCCTTTTTGCCGAAGCACCGGCGCTTGACGAAGCCGGCCCCCTGCGCCAGCATGGTGCCGAGGCCCTCATCTTTCGTCAGCTGGACAGCATAGCCCGCCAGCTCCTTGGCGCGTTTCAGTCGTACATTCATCTCATGCCTCGCCGCGCTGGGTCGCCTTGTAAGCGTCACAGACCGTCTTGGTGTCGCCGTTCATTTTCAGGTGGCCGTGGCTCAGCCATGCCACCTTGCTGCACATCCGCTCGATCTGCTCGATGGAGTGGGACACCAGAATGACCGTAGTGCCGCCCGCCATCAGCTCCTGCATCCGCTTTTCGCACTTCTGCTGGAAGAGGAAATCGCCCACCGACAGCACCTCGTCCGCGATCAGGATGTCGGGCTTGGTGATGGTGGCAATGGCAAAGCCAATGCGGGCCACCATGCCGGAGGAGTAGTTCTTGAGCGGGACGTCGAGGAAGTTCTGCAGTTCGCTGAACTCCACGATCTCGTCAAATTTTTCGTCGAGGTACTTGGGCGAGAAGCCCAGCACCGTGCCGTTCAGGTAGATGTTCTCGCGGGCAGTCAGGTCCATATCGAAACCCGCGCCCAGCTCGATGAGCGGGGCGATGGTGCCGTTGACGGTCACCTTACCCTTGGAGGGCTTGTACACGCCCGCAATGGTCTTGAGCAGGGTAGACTTGCCCGAACCGTTCAGGCCCACAAGGCCGTAAAAATCGCCGGGCATGATGTCAAGGCTGACGTTTTTCAGGGCGTAGAACTCGTCGTATTGCAGACGGCCCTGCACCATGGCCAGCAGGTATTCTTTCAAGCTCTCGTGCTTTTCGGTGGAGAGGTTGAAGCACATGGAAACATTGTCCACTTTGATGATCGGTTCCATTTTGTCCCCTCCTTAAATGTGCAGCACGAAGCGATCCTGCGTTTTGCGGAACATCCAGACGCCCACCACCATGGACAGCACCGCGCAGATGCCGCAGACCGCGAACATGTTGAAGTCCAGCGGGATGCCCCACATCAGAGTGCGGCGGAAACCGGTGATATACCAATACATCGGGTTCAGCTTGATGATCTGCTGCATGTTGAAGCCGCCGATGGAGAAGGTCATCTGGGTGGGGTCGTAGAAGATGGCGGAGAAGTAGAGCAGCGCCGTGGTGAAGACGCTCCAGATGTGCATGATATCCCGGAAGAAGACCGTTGCCGCCGCGAGGAAAAGCCCGACGCCGAGGCTGAAGAAGAAGAGGGTCACCAGCGGGTAGAGCGCCTCAAGGATCGTCAGGTGGAACGGTGCCCCGGTGAAGATCATCACCAACAGCAGGGCCACAAAGCTGAACACGCAGTTCACCATGGCGAAGCAGCACTTCTCCAGCGGGAAGATATATTTGGGGATATACACTTTTTTCAGCAGGGGCGCGGCGCTGAGCACGCTGGACATGCTGGCCGAGGTGGCTTCGTTGAAGAAGTTGAACAGCAGCTGGCCGCACATCAGGAAGACCGGGAAGTTGTCGATGCCGCTGCCCCGCATATCCATCAGGCTGCTGAACACGGCCCAGTACACAAGGCACATCAGCAGCGGGTTCAGCACGCTCCACACCACGCCCAGCACGCTGCGGCGGTATTTGAGCTTGAAGTCACGGCTGACGAGGTTCCACAGCAGATAGCGGTACCGCCAAAAGCCGTTGAGCATTCCTTTCAGTTTTGCCACAGGCGATCACCACTTTTCAAAGAATTCGAACTTCTGAGCTGCAAAGGACTCATGCAGCTTGTCCTTGGCGCTGGTCTTGTGCTCGCAGCCGCAGTCCGGCCACTGAACGTTGACGGTGGGGTCATCGTAGGGGATGCCGCCCTCGCTGGTGGGGTCGTAGACGTCGGTGCACTTGTAGCAGAATTCCGCCACATCGCTCAGCACGAGGAAGCCGTGGGCAAAGCCTTCGGGGATATAGAACATCTTCTTGTTCTCCTCGGACAGGGTCACGCCCACCCACTTGCCGAAGGTGGCGCTGTGGGGGCGGCAGTCCACGGCGACGTCATACACTTCGCCCTTGGTCACGCGGACCAGCTTGCCCTGCGTGTGGTTCTTCTGGAAGTGCAGACCGCGCAGCACGCCGCGGGTGGAGCGGCTCTGGTTGTCCTGCACGAACTCTTTGTCGATGCCGGCTTCTGCGAACTGATCCTTCTGATACGTCTCCATGAAATAGCCGCGGTCATCGCCGAACACCTGCGGTTCAATGACCACAACACCGGGGATCTCGGTCTGCGTAAAAGTAAATTTGCCCATATTTCGTTTCCTCTCTGTTTTCTTTTAAAAATTATTTTCTTTTTGTTGTATATGAAAAGTCCCGAAGGGCTTTTGCGCAGGGTAGATAGCTCGCCCTCTCAGTCACGCTTCGCGTGCCAGCTCCCCCAAAGTGGGAGCCCTTGGCATATCGGGCAAGTCTGAGCGCATACCGGCAGCAGCCGGGCCTTGCGCTCTATCGTCAGTGCTTACTTCTCGGCTTACGTTTTCTCTTAGCTCGGATGCGTATGACTGCAAACACCACCACCGCCGCCAGCACCGTGGCGCCGAGGGAGATGGCGAGCAAGCCGCCCGCGGTTTTCTTGATATTGCGGGAGGCGGGGAGCTGAACGTTCGCGTTGGCCGCGACGACCTCTTCCAGCCCATCGATGTTCGCCTTGACCCGGACGGAGGTGGATTCCTGCACGTCGCCGCCCTGAATGGTATACACCGCGTAAGCCTCCGGGTCAACCCCCAAAATATAGCGTTCAGGCAGTTCAAGGCTCACCGACACATTGTCGGCGGTCAGGCCGTCGGCCAACAGCAGCCGCACACCGGGGTCGCTGACGGTCACAGTACCCATGGCGCTGCCGCCGCCCACGACCTCCATCTGGGCCGTCACCCCCTGCGCAGGGATGTCGGTGTAGCCGGTAAAGGTCGCAAAGGCGTGATCCAGCAGGGTGCGGACGTCGTTGTACTTGTCGGTCTTCAGGTTGCTCTGCATGGTCACGCAGATGAGCCGGACGCCGTTCTGCTCCGCCAGACAGACGTAGCTGTAGCGGGCAATGTTGGTGTAGCCGATCTTTGAGCCCAAAATGGCCGGGATATAGTACCGGCTGGACCCCACCCGCATCTTATCCTGCTGGTGGAAGTACCGGGTCACGGGCTGGATGTTGGTGGGGGCCATCGTGTACATCTCGTTCCGGGTGAAAAGAGTCTCAAAGCCCGGCTGGGTCAGCGCCCAGCGCAGGATCTGCGCCATATCGTAGCAGCTGGTGTAGTGGTCCTCGTCGCTGATGCCGTGGGGGTTCGCGAAGTGGGTGTGCTGCAAGCCCAGCTCCGCTACCTGTGCGTTCATCGCGGCCACACCGTCGGCGATGGTGCCGCCGCCGAAATATTCCGCCAGCAGGTTCGCGCCGTCGTTGGCGCTGGCCATCATGGTGGCGTACAGCGCATCCGTCAGGGGAACTTCCTCCCCTTCCTGCAATGCAATGTGGCTGGAATCAGTACCCGCCAGCGAGTAAACGTCCTCGTGGCTGACGGCCAACTTCACGCCGTCCCACTGGCCCTGCGCCTTTTCACAGGCAAGGCCCAGCGTCATCACCTTGGTGATCGACGCCGGGTGCAGTTCCTCGTCCATATTCTGCTGCGCCAGCACCAGCCCGGTGTCCGCGTCAATGATGCAGTAAGCTTCGGTGGTCGTCAGGGCCGGGGCCGCCGCCGCGCCGGGCGCAAAGGCCGCCAACAGGCACAGCAGGACCGCGCACAGCACGGTGATCTGTTTTTTCATCTGGTATACTCCGTTGTTCCTTTAATCTGTTTTAGTATACCACACTTTGCCCCGCCTGAAAAGAGAAATGCGCCCCTTCACGCCCCGATCCCCTCCCGCAGCAGGGGCTGGAGCTGCCGCCCGGCCAGCGCCGCTTCCAGCGCAGCGGGCAGCAGAGCGAAATCCGCCTTCAGGCTCTGCGGCTTCGCGGCCGGGTCATCCTGCCCGTAGGGCACAAAATAATAATGTTTGCGCTGGCGCAGCCGGGCGATGTTCTCCCCCGATGCCCCCAGCCCGTCGTTGGTGGAGACGGCGATCAAAACCGGGCACCCCACCCGCAGCAGACTTTTCGCCGCCAGCGTCACCGGCGTGTCGGAAAGGCCCACCGCCAGCCGAGCCAGTGTGGTTCCGGTGCAGGGCGCAATGACCAGCGCTTCAGCCAGCCGCTTCGGCCCCAGCGGCTCCACGGCTTGCAGGGTGTCCAGCACCGGGTTCCCGGTCAGCTCCTCCAGCCGCGCCTTCCATTCCGCCGCCGTGCCGAACCGGGTGTCCAGCCGGGACGCTGCAAAGCTCATCACCGGCAGCAGCTCCCAGCCCTGCCGCACCAGCCGCCCGGCCTGTGCCGTGGCCGTGCCCAGCGTACAAAAGCTCCCGCAGACCGCAAACGCGATCCGCCCTCGCGGTGTGTTCATGCTCTCCCCTCCCGCTCCTGTATCATCGCGCAGACCGTCTGCGCCACAAACCCACCCGCCGTTTCCGGCGCACAGGCGGCGGGCAGACTCAGCGCATGGACCGCCGTATGGCCCAGCCGCTGCGCCGCCGCAAAGTCTGTTCCACCGGGCCGCGATGCCAGATCAACGATCAGGCTCCCCGGCCGCAGGGCTGCCAGCACCGGCTCGGTCAGCACCGGGGCGGGGACAGTGTTCACCACCGTATCAAATGCCGGGGCCGCCCCGGCCACCGCCGCCAGCGGAATGCTGCGCAGCCCCAGACTTTCGGCCAGCGCCCGCGGCCCGGCCCGCCGCGCGGCCACCGTCACCTGTGCGCCCAGCGCGGCCAGCCGCACCCCCAGTGCTTGCCCTACCGGCCCGAACCCGGCCAGCAGCACGCCGCTGCCCCAGAGCGTCTGGGATCGCCGCGCCAGCAAAATGCCGATGCACCCCTCCGCCGTGGGGATGGCGTTCCGCACGGTCAGCTCCTCCCGCGTGAAGTAATCCACCAGCTCTACCCCGGCCTCCCGCGCGATCTGCTGCGCCTCCGCCGACAGCTTCCCGCCCAGCGCCAGTGCCCCCGGCTTCGCCGCCCGCAGCAGCGCGGCAAGCGGCGTCCGCGCCTCGTCCAGCGGGAGCGGCAGCAGGATGTAATCCGCTCGTGCCACCTCTTCCGCACCGCACACTTCGTACCCCGCCCGCGCCAGCGCCCGGCCCGCCGCCGCTTGCCGCGCGTCCCCGCCGATCACCGCAAACCGTTTCCGTTCCTCCATGCCCGCTCCCCCTCCCAAGGTTTACGACAGGCTATGCAGGGAGCCGCCAAGATGTGAAACCGCGCCAAACCAAAAAATCCCCGGAACGAAACCGTGGGGCTCCTTCCGGGGAACGTCTCAATATCTTATTGCGTTCTGTCGATTTTTGTGTTATCCTGTAATTGCCATCTTGCGATGGCAGAAAGGCACTGCGCCCTAAACGCAGGCGGCAGCCCCTTACCGGACGGTTTTGTTTTTCAAACACAACGCCGGGAGGGCGACTTTTGCAAGTTTTCCCTTCTCGGTCGTTTTTTACTTCCGAAAAGGGGGAATGTCACATGACATTATCTGAACTTTTGACTCTGCTGGCCCTTGGCATCAGTTTGCTGATGCTGATCGTCACAGTGATCTACGACACGATCGATATCGTGCTTCGCCGTTTGCGGGCCAGCGCCTTTTCTATTTGTAGTATAACCTTCCTACGTCCAATTGTCAAGCGTTCGGCTTGCTTTGGGCGTTTCTTTTTGCGCAAAAATCCCCGGAGTGAGGCCGCAAGGCTCCTTCCGGGGAACGTCTCCATATCTTATTGCGTTCTGTCGATTTTTGTGCTATCCTGTAATTGCCATCTTGCGATGGCAGAAAGGCACTGCGCCCTAAACGCAGGCGGCAGCCCCTTACCGGTTCCCTAGGCGCCGGGACGGGCGATTTTCTCTTGTTGTTGCGCTTCCCCGGACGCCAAAAGCGAAAGGGGGGATTCCACCATGACATTTGAACAGGTCGTTCTCCTGCTCAGCCTGATCGGCGGGGCAGTGTACGTTACATTTCAGATCACATGGACCGTTTCTCACAGCGATGACCGTTTGCGGGCCAGCGCCTTTTCTATTTGTAGTATAACCTTCCTACGTCCAATTGTCAAGCGTTCGGCTTGCTTTGGGCGTTTCTTTTTGCGCAAAAAGCCTTTGTACAAAAAAGCCCCGGAGTGAAACCACAAGGCTCATTCCGGGGCCGCATCATTCAAATGTGATATGCACACGCATGCCCATACAGGCCGCCATTTTCTGTAAAAATTCCAGCGAAGGGTTTACATTACCGTTCTCGAAACGTGATATATTCGCCTGTGCAGTGCCCATTTTCTCCGCCAACTGCTTTTGGGTCAATCCTAGCTCGCGGCGGCTGGCAATCGCTGCACCAATTGCTTCATACAGGGGCCCAAGTCTATCATATTCAGCTCTCACATCAGAATTTTCCGCAAGAACCTTTTGCTTGTACTCCTCGAAATTCATCATTAGCCTCCAAATACTTTATGCGAGGGGAGATGATCGCTCTCCTTTCTCATCTCCAAATCCATTTATTTTTATTCTATTACCTCGCGTTTCTCGGTTTAGCGAGAAAAATCATATACAACTTATCTATTTTTGTATTCTTTTAATCTCTTCTGTGCCGTTTCAATTTCGGATCGTCTAATTTTCTGATCCTTCTTTACAAAGCCATGCAGAAGAACGATCGTTTGATTTTCATCTATAAAATAAATCATGCGCACTTGGTCGGTCTTATACTGGATTCTCAGCTCCCACAACTTTCCCTCTATAGGTTTCACATGCGGGTTCACCCAAATTATTTCCCTGCTCTTTCAGGAGTTCCAGTTTTTTAAAAATTTTGCTCCTATACTTTGCCGGGAGTTCTTCCATGAAATCCAGCGCCGTGGTCTTGCCATTATTCTTTTCATAGACTACCATATTGAACATACAGGTATTACCGTCCTTTACATTTTGATATTCCCCGCTTTCATTTTATTGCATACCGATTCATTTGAATGTTACTGCATGAACCGTTATAACCGACAGCTCGCCTTTTGTCAATATCATATATGATATGTGCCGTACATCAAAAAGCCCCGGAGTGAAACCGCAATGTTCACTCCGGGGCTTCGTTGATTCAATGGTTCATTTGGTGCAGTTCAAAGGGTATATTCAGTGATGCAATGCCCAATTTGTTGTAGGAACTAATTACTTGGTTGCCTTCTTCTGGGTATCAACCTTCATCACGACGATGGTATAGGTCTTACCATTGACAGTGACATCTTGGAAAGCCATCATACCAGTGCCCTTAGTCTCGTAGTTTGCAACTTCGTCAGAGACATAAACAACCTTATCCTTCGTAATATTTTCAGCAATCTCCAGTGCATTAATACCCTCGTTCAGAGTATTAAACAGCTTGCTGTCATACTTCACCTTGGTAGCATAGCTCACAATGTACATATTAGTATCCTTGCGATCCTTGCCAGCCAGAGCATCAAAAATAGCTTCCTTCTTGCTCGTCAGGATGGTATCAATGGTATCTTTCTCGCCAATCTTCTCTTCAACGATGCCAGCAACAGCCTTCGTCTTATTCTTCAGCTCAGAATCAGCAGCCTTGAAAGTGATCTCCACGTTCTTTTCACCGGTCTCATCTTCCACGACTTTCCCTAAAGGTGCCTTGATTGCGTCGTTAATAACAGCAATAACCTCTTTCTCATTCACAGAAGAACCACAGCCGGTCAGGACTGCCAGAGCCATAACGCCAGCGAGCGCAACGGCCATGAGTTTCTTAAACATTTTCATAATCGTATCCTCCAAAATAGTTTTCACACTGCACCCATTCAGGCGTTTTCTATTCGCCTGATTTGTTAAGCTCATATTACCATTTTGTCACCGTTTATTCAATACCCTTTTTGATTTTTGTTTCATTTAACAATTTCAGGTGGATTCTACTGGGCATTTTGCTGGAAGTCAAAGGAAAATGGGCGGACAGAACAAGCCCCTTGGCGGGGGGTACAGCCAAGGGGCGAATGCTTTTTTCAATGCCTTTTGCAATCACACATATTGCATCGAACCTACATTAACTAATTCCAAACTCTTTCATCAATTCCGCGCGGCTCTTTTCATCTTCAGAAGCCCTCTTTACATCGTCAATGCGATTCTGGTCAAGAAGCTTCTTAACCAGCAAAGCCATTTTGTTTTCACCACGGCTCTCGCCTTTCACAATGCCTTTTGCAATGCCTTTTGCAATGCCTTTTTCAATGCCTCTGTTTTCCACTTTATCAAGCACATCACACATATTGCGTGGGCCTCCTTTCCTGTCATCGGTACTGGTATTATATGCGTCTTCAAATCGGTGGTCATTCGTCATGATGCTCAACAACTGAAGCGTCTCCTGCACATGCGTCAGATCCTGTGAACTTGGCACATAATCGCCATTCTCTCTCTTCTGCACAAAGTAGTCTGCAACCACCTTGAAATCACTTTGGAACAGCTCTACCTGCTCACGGTTCAGATACGCGATCTGGAATCTGCACCTAAAACTTGCTTTCCGTTGAATAACAGCACGTTTACGATATCAGAGAATACATCAAAGTAGATGTTCAGCATGGTATCACCTCGCAGATGTGCGTCACTTGCCATTGTCGTACCTTCTTTTCGCCCGCAAAACAAGACGCAAAAAGCCCTCCGGCTTCCTATCACAGAAACCGGGGGCTTTGTTCGCTTTATTGGTGCCTTCTCAAGCCCTCACGCAAAACCTTGCGGGGGGAGGCTTGATGGCAGACTGAGCGGGTGCCAAAATTACAGAGCGTTCGAGGCAACGGCATAATCTTTCCTTTAACACGCTGTATCCCCAAAGAAAGGCTTCACTGTACTAAGAGAAACGCCGTTACGCTTTGCTTTTTCCTGCTCATAGGTCACACGAGTAGCTTCTTCAATAAAAGCTTTCACTTCCGGTGTTGCTGTTGACCATGTGACGTTAAAGCGTCTGCAGATCCGATAGAATGTGCAATAAAATGCTTCTCGCTCCGCATCACGCTGAAAATATTCTTTTGCACTCATCAACCTCACCTCATTTCAAGTAAGTCACAAAGATGTTCATTGCTGCCTCACCAGAGAGTTCATAACGCGGTGCTCCACCAAAGCTTGGCAGTGGGCAAGCTCCATAATCCCGAACATAATGCTCAGCCAGCTCCGGAACTTTTGCCTCGAATGTAACCGTCCCGCCGCATTCATGGTCAATTGACAGCTTGATCCCATACGCAATCAGAACCCGACCGATGCCTTGATACTTTTTAGAACGCCCGACCATTGTAGGGTTACTTTCGGGCTGGCTCTCAATGTAGGTAATGTGAACCATCACATCATTTTCCAGTATTTCGTATGCTGCAAGTGCAACCAATTCGCCGTCGCTCGTTTTCAATGCGTACTTTTCAAAGGCATTATCCTGAATATAATCCGACAACCAGCTTGTTTGCCACACAGGTTCTTTTTCCGTCTGTATCGCGTCAGACTTTTTCATGCGCACGATTTTCACACCGATACTCTGACTGTCGTCTGTTTTTATGATAAATGGTACAAACTGTGCCATACAGACCTCTTTTCCCGCTAGAGCAAACTTTGAACTCGTAGTTTTATTATACTCAGTCATTCGTAATTTTTCAACCCACACAAAAACCGCCCCGGCTTCCTGTTGTGGAAACCGGGGCGGTTCGTTTGCTTTATTTGTGCTTTTTCAAGCGCTCACGCAAAACCTTGCGGGGGTTCTTGATCGCCGTCTGAGCGGGTGCCAAAATTGTAGGGCGTTCAGAGTAACGATGATACGTTATTTGTGAATTTCCAGTGTGTTTTACCCCATCTCCGCAATGATCTTCTCCAAATTTTCTTCCTGCAAATAGAATTCCGGCAGCTTTGCCTTGTCATATAGAACGAATGGGCGGCGTTTGCAAGGAGCAGTCATACACAAAACGCCCCCGGCTTCCTGTCATGGAAACCGGGGGCACTGCGGTTTTATGGGAAACGCCTCAGGCGCTGCAAAGCCTCAGTGCAGCAGAGAGCTGACCCATGCCCGGGCGGCCGTCTTGGCCTTGAGCTTATTGTACATCTTCAGGGTGGTGTTGTACACCTTCTGGCTCATGGCATTGCTGGCGTTGGTGGCGGCAACCTGCTTGGCCTCCAGCGTGTCGGCAGCGGCAACGGCGGCCTTCATATCGGCGTAGTCGGCCATGATCTCCTGCTGGAGCGCGGCATAGCTGGCCTTGGCTGCTGTCCGATCCTTTGCGGTGACCTGATTGCCATTGCTGCCGTAGGTCAGCAGGTTGGAGAGGGCGTCACGCACACCGTAGAAGGAGTCGGTCCAGTCGTCCGGGTAGGTATAGTAGCGGCCCTTGGCATCCTGATACCAGACGCCCTCGGTGGGCTGCTCGTCGGA